>Ga0224558_1002350_pt1 | contig 17535 bp, 15 predicted proteins | sample 714S32024metaG_FD_180682 | JGI IMG/M metagenome (GOLD analysis project Ga0224558, IMG submission 180682) | Peat soil microbial communities from Stordalen Mire, Sweden - 717 S3 20-24 | ecosystem: Environmental > Terrestrial > Soil > Wetlands > Peat | place: Sweden: Norrbotten County, Stordalen...
AACCCTCGCCCCCAAAACCCCGGCCTGTAACTCCTTATTATTCAAAGGTTTAACAAGAATAAGCTCCTAAGCTATTGATTCTAAAAGATCACCCAGAGGGCCAAAGATTACCACCCAGTAAACCCATCCCAAAGTCCGAAAGTCAACCCTCAGACGTGCGGGCGCGAATCAGTGCGATTGGGTTTCACTTCTGCCTTCTGCCTTCTGCCTTCCGACTTCCGACAACTTCTGCCTTCTGCCTTCTAACTTTTCACGAGGCCGCAAACGCGAACAGCACCACAATGTATATCCAGATCGCAGTCATGCCATGCCAATACCACGAAATCACATCCACAATAATCCGCCGCGATTGCACGTTACGATTAAGCACCGCCGCGCCCGCGGCAAGAAAAAGCGCAACCAACCCTCCCGCCAGATGTAATCCGTGCATAGCAGTCAGCACATACACAAACGAACTGCTCGTCCCGCCAACCAGGTGAAATCCCCGCGCCGAAAGGTCCTGCCAAACCAATAGCTGTCCTGCCACAAATCCCAGCCCCAGCACAATCGTCAAAGCCAGCCACGGAAAGCGCCTCTCATTCCCCAGCGAAACTCCCGGAATCGCCCGAATCGGAGCCAGCGCAGCCTCCCGCGTTATTCCGCGCCGCTCCAGCTCCATCGTGATGCTGCCCAGCACCAGAATGCCGGTGTTAATCCCCAACATCAGCCACGGCAGTTGCACCGGAACCCATTCCCGCACAAACGCATTCCTGGCCGGATCGAAGCTCAAAAACCCGCGCCGCACCAGGTACACAACCGTGAACGATATAAACAGGATGCAGATCGGCGTCATCGCCACCGCCAGTCCCAGCCGCGCATGCCGCAACCGCTCCCCATAGTTCGGCATCCGGTCGGGCATGTCCCCGCCGCCACCGCCGCCCGTCCCCGGTGGAACAATGACCCCATCATGTCCTGAGTTGCGCGTCGAAATGGGTGTCAGTCGAGCCATCGCTTTTCAGATCGATAGGTTGATTGCAAAGTCGACAGCGAGGTTGCTTCGGCAGAAGCATGGTAGAAGCATGGCATTCTTACCGACGTCGCCTTCCTTGGATGATGATAGCTTGATGCCTGTCGCGAACGAGACCGGATCTTTCGCTCTCTATTTCCGGGAAGGGAAGAATCCGCTAGACTGTGAATTGCCGCGGTGGCCGCAGCACAACGCGAAAGTGGCGGAATTGGCAGACGCACCAGACTTAGGATCGCCTTGCGGCGTTCAACCTGTAGACGCTGTAATCGCATCTCTTTGATTTCACAGAACAATTCATTTTCCAGGGACCGCCTCTTTCGGGGCGGTTTTTGCTTTTGCAGCCCGGAACGGGCATAGATCGGGCATAGGCCGAATTCGCTGGCGGATGACCCCGTTGATCGCGAGGAAGGTAGCTCCAAGCGCACCCCCACAAGCGAGGGGCAGAAACAGGGGGCTGTGAAGGCGTGCAATGCCAAACGGCATAGGAGCATAACGGAAGGCTATTCTGGTTCCTCTCTCGTCTTCTTCTCTTTCGGATTGAACCCGAGCGCCGCCAGCACCCGGACAGCGGCTTGAGTGCCAATTCGCGACCTAATTAGCCTCGGCACGGCTTCGGAGAGAACTTGCTTGACCGGAAAATCCTTGTCCCCGACCCTCACGTAAACCTTAGTGATCGGCTCGGCTTTGATCGTCGCCAATTTTTGCTCGACAGTCTCCTTGTCGAGGTGAAACTCATAACCTGAAACTTTGAAGTGTTCCTTGTGTGACAAAAGAAAGCCTCCCTCCTACTCCATGCCTATAGGATGTCTCTCTCTCTAGGATGGTCGCCAAAAAAAAATCCTCCTCTTCCTCCTCCTCCTGTTACATTTTGCCGTTTTCGAGGGTCTAAATCAGTACAAAGCAAATTTCCAGCTTTCCAATCTTAAACCCCCCTTCTAAAAAGTGAACTCTCAAAACCCAACGGCGTTCTCGACAGAACGACTCCAACTTGCCATCTACCTACACGCGAGCCAAAGGCTCCGTTTCCTTCGCTGCGAGGCCCAGCCTAGCGGCAAGATTCGCTTCGTATTTGAGGACCTCGGCAATCTAGGGCCACAGGTAGAGCTTGAGTTTGACACAGGAGTAGCGGTCGCAGCATCTGCCCTGTTTGCCTCGCAAAAGTTCCTTCGGCGCAAGATGTCCGAAGAAATCCGACAATCGGAAACCCAGAAAAAGGAGCAGTAATGATAGAAGTTAGCGATCTAATCGTAGTAGAGAGACCCGAAAACACCACCAAACACCTCGCCGACGAGGGAGACCTGATTCGACGCTTCCATATAGATGTTGAAGAGCGAGGCCTTGTCGGGGAGAAGGACAATGCGGCTATCGTCTTTCTTTGCGCGCTCAGTGCAAGGCTCGCACGTCCCTTGAATTTAACCGTGAATGGCGAAAGCTCTTCGGGGAAGAATTATCTGTTGTCTTCCGCGACCGCGTTCATCCCAGATGAGTTCAAAAACGAGACGACTGGATTCACCCCTAAGGCCCTAATGTACGCGAAGGAAGACGAGTTCCAGCATAAGGCCGTAATCATCGCCGAATACGAGGGAGTCGCAAAAGCCGACTACGCCATTCGTACCATGCAATCTGAGCAAGTCATAGAGTGGCACTTCGTTGACACTAGCAAAGGAATCCAGAAGAAAACAAATAGAGTAAAAGGTCCAATCGCATTTCTTCAAGCGACGACTCGCCCGGTGCTACACCCCGAGAATGAGACCAGATTGCTGTTCATCAGTCTGGACGAAAGTCCTGAGCAAACATGCGCCATCCTAAAACGTCAGGCGGAGGCCGCAGCGGACGGAGCCGCGCCTCCTGCCCTGGAATCCATCACGAACTGGCACGAATATCTAAGGAGTCTAGAATCCATGCTTATATCCATTCCATACGCACCAGCACTGGCAGAGCATTTTCCGGGCGAGAGGGTGCGCTCTCGCAGGGATTTTCCTAAGTTGTTGGGACTCATCGAAACGTCTGCGTTTCTGCATCAACACAAAAGGGAAAAGAGGGACGAGAAGGTGATGGCCGACGCGAATGACTATGCGACCGCGAAGCAGCTTTTTGAAAACTGCTATGCGACAGGCCCAGACAGCAAGCTCAAGGAACTCTTGGATGCTGCCGAATCCTTGCAGCACGATTTCCGCGCTTCCGACCTGATCGAGAAGACGGGCTGGGGAAAATCAAAGGTCTATGCGGTCATCGCCCGGGCTGAGGAACTCGGGTGCATCGCCGAGACCGAGACCCGAGGGGTTTACCGCTTCATGCGGAATTCCGCTGTTCCACCGTTAGAGCTGCCGGACGCGATCTAGCTCCAATTTCCGATTTTCCACGCGTATCGAAGGCCCGGCACTTGAGTCTAGTCCTCATTCCCTTATTAAATGGAATAGTGGAAGAACTGGGCTGCCAAGGTCCTGATTGTCGTGGAAAATCGGAAAAACCTCTCGTGTGGACCCGAGAAACTCGATGCGAGGCCACCCTCAGATTCATAGCTGTCCGCTTTTGCCTTCAAAGGAGTTTCGAGCTCCGTTTTTTGGTTTAAGTTTGGAGGAATTCCCCCAAGTTCAAGCTGTTCAGCAGCTTCCGAGGATTTTCGAGAGCCGTCGCACCCTGCGTAAGCCGCTAACTCGAAGCAAACACAGGGGAATCGGAGTTGGCTGTTGGAGTTTTCAGGTCGCCGGGGGGATTTGGAGGGCCTAGCAGCGCCCAGAACAAATCAGCTCTGAATATGCCGGACAATCCACGCCCGGCGCATCAGCAAATACTCTCCGAGCGTGATACGACTTGTACGAAAGAGCCAATCTGCGACCGCGAGCGCCGTGAGCAGGCCCGAAAGACTAACGGCTTTGTTGCGATGAGCGGCAACTTCTGCGGCGAGCATCACTAGGATGGCAAATAGTGCGCCGAGCAGGCCACCCAATGTTGAGAGCAACTCGAACTTGTGTTCAAGAGATGGAATTTCACAGCTCAATGTTCCACCAAGTAAGAGACCAATGGCTATCCATGCGGAGACATTTGCGGCCCAACGATTTAGATAGCTATCGCTCATTATCTTTGTCGGGGAGTCTGATGCCAAAAACAGATCGAACTTCGATGTCGTCGAAGAATCGGAATCCCACTGCAAACGCCGCGAAAATCGAAGCGAACCGCAACACGAAGGTCCGGGCTTCAAGGTGTGCGTGGGAAACCGCCAAAAACAGCGGAACGAGAAGACTCATGGCGAGTGCGAAGCGGATCAGCCACCGCCACTTGGCCCAATCTAATAAAACATGATCTGCCTCTCGGAACCTGATTTCTCTAAAATATGCCTGTTCTTCCGGGGGGAGTTCGTGAAAGAACCGAGGGTCCGATTCGCGAAATTCCCATCGCCAAGCTTCGTCGAAATTCTCATTCGCCATAAAGTCGAGGAATTATAGCCCAATCCGCGAAGCGGTATTTACATAAGCTGCTCCACGACGATGAACAGGTCGTAGCTTGACCCCGAGGGGTTGCCGTTCGGGTCGGCCACAACCGCAAAAGCGAGAGGCGTACTAGCCTTCACTCGAACCACCGTAATTGTGCTAGGCGCAAAAGCGCCTTGGTTACCTACCGCGCCGCCGAAGTGGGTTTCAACAGGGTCGGACCACATCTGCATCAATGCACACGGCTGATAATCGGAGCAAAGCTCAGGCCCGCTCTCGTCCGTCCAACTCAACTGCACGTCCCATTGCCCAAACGTGGCGTTAGGAACGGTAATCACCCCGTAGGAGGAAATTCTGTACAGTCCATCCCTCACGGGAGTGTAAAGTGTGGTCGCCGGGATCGGGGCGGTTTGACCCGTCAGAGCAACTCGGGCAACTATCAGCGGTACGGCAGGCGCGGACGCCCCGCCGGACTTCACGACTCGTCGAGTCGTAATTTGAGCTGGAGCAACTGCGGCAAGCAGCCACAGGGACGAAACGAAGATCACGCGGTTACATTTCATACTGGTCTCCTACTTGTCAGTTGAGGTTTTCAATTTCCTCGCGAAGAACGGGGTTAGCCTTAGAGGCTCTAACAAAACCCTTGAGGCTGGAAAATGGCGGATCACCCGCGCACCGCTTTCTTGACTGCTTCAAAGGTTATCTGGAGTTCGGCACGCCGTTTGAGGATGTATACCTTGCACTCCTCTATTGATCCGAATAGCCGATCACCCTTGATGGAATTGCAGTGACCGCAACTCGTCACCAAGTTTTCCGAATCATCTGTGCCGCCATACTTTCGGGGCCTAAAGTGATCGACCGTGCTGTCATGCCAATTGTCCAGCGATTCAAGTCCGTCCTTTCCGCAATACTGGCATAAGTAATTGTCTCGTTTTTGAATTGTTCCAATCGGGGGATTTGCCATGTGGACTCCTTGAAACTACAACACTTAAAGCAAATTGGAAAAGATGCGGGTTTTGTTAAAGGTTCTTAGCAAATGCAGGAGCCTCTAGCCCGATTCCCATTCGTGTTCACACTGTTGACAGGACCACTTCGTTAGAGCCTTGGTCGCGAGCACTTGATCACTATGACACTGAGGGCATTCTGGAAGAGTTTGCACCGAAAACTCGACGCCCTGCAACTGCTCCAGTGAAAGCCAATCGAGCCGAATTCTGAACGTACGCGCCAATTCAATTGCGTCGGAGACGAGGCGGCAGAAGTCAATGTCGGCGATGGAGAACCTCGCCAGATCAACCTTCCAAGAGGATTCCGAGTCGCCTCTTCTCCATTTGTAAAATCTGAGTTGATTCCGCGAGCCGTTGCTGACAACACGAAGTGCAACGCGCCGATGGACTGTCTCGACATAGATCCGTTCAGCTAATACCTTGAAATTTGACGAGTTTGGTAAATCACTCATCTCTTGGGAGAACAGAAATCACCCCGGATCAAACTCTGATCCTCATGGCTGCGGAGGTTGCCTGTCGGCACTAGCCGATAGGTCGGCTACAGCCTACACCGCACAATCGGGGAGTGTCCAGCAAGATTGCCGCGAGATTCGGCCAACGAGTCCGGGAACTACGAATCAGGAAGGGCCTGTCTCAGGTCGAAATGGCGTACCAGTTCGGCATTGACCGTGGACACATCTCAGAAATCGAAACCGGGAAAAAGAACGTCTGCCTGCCAATGCTGGAGGTTCTCTCCGAGGGGTTTGGGATCAGCGTATCGGAATTGATGAAAGGCGTGTAGGCCCTTCGCCCCATTCTCCTCACACTGCGAAAGTAGGAGAACGGGCTACTTGTTTGCCTATTTACGCCGTGGCCCAATTAGCGGAAAGCACTTCTGCCTGTTCCAAGACCGTGAGTGTTGCCTTTTCTTGCTTGTCAGGCGGATATCCGTACTTGCGGAGGATTCGTTTAACTAGGACCCGTAGGTTCGCCCGGATGTTCTCGCGGACAGTCCAGTCGATGGTCGTATTTCTTCGAACCGTGTCCACCAATTCGCGGGCAATGGTCTTCAACGTGGCATCACCTAGCACCTTCACTGCGCTATCGTTGACTTCTAAGGCGTCATAAAACGCCACTTCATCCTCGCTAAGACCTAATTCCTCGCCCTTAGCCGATTCTTCACGCATCTGTTTAGCAAGGCCAATCAGTTCTTCGATGACCTGTGCGGCCTGTATCGCTCGGTTCTGGTACTTGCGAATGGAAGTCTCCAATAGCGCCGAAAACAGGCGTGACTTCACGACGTTGCGTCGGGAGCGCGTCTTGATCTCATCGTTCAACAGTTTTCGTAGAAGCTCGACGGCGAGGTTCTTCTGCGGAAGATGGCTAACCTCCGTCAAGAACTCCTCAGAAAGGATAGAGATGTCCGGTTTCTTCAAACCGGCGGCGGCAAAGATGTCTACTACATCGCCCGAGAACACGGCCCGCGAGACGATCTGGCGGATAGCGTTGTCCAGTTCTTGCTCAGGCCGATGCTGTTGTGTCAAGGATTTCGCCAGAACGCTCCGTACGGCCTGGAAAAAGCCTACGTCATCCCGGATACGTATCGCTTCATCGTGTGGCACTGCGAGCGCGAACGCTTTCGAAAGATCGGTGACTGCCTTGATCAGCCGGCTCTTCCCATCCTGTTGCTTGAGGATGTGCTCCTGCGCGTTCGGTAATAGCCCAAGCTTCTGCGCTGGAGTGCCTGTCATCCACGCCGACCAGTTGAACCCATGGAACAAACCTAGACAAATTTCATACTTTTCCAGCATCACCGAGACGGCCTCTTCCTGAGGCAGTGCGGTACGCCCCTTCCCACCGCTTTCGGTGTACGTAGCCAACGCAAGCTTCAGTTCGTGTGCAATCCCCAGATAGTCCACCACGAGACCACCGGGTTTGTCCTTGAAAACACGATTTACACGAGCGATGGCCTGCATCAACCCATGTCCCCTCATCGGCTTGTCCACGTACATCGTGTGAAGCGACGGCACGTCGAATCCGGTCAGCCACATGTCGCGGACGATCACAATCTTGAAAGGGTCTTTGGCATCTTTGAATCTTTTCCCCAGGCCCTCCCTTCGGCGTTTATCCCGGATGTGTTGCTGCCATTCCGGGCCATCCGTGGCCGAGCCTGTCATCACAATCTTTAGTACTCCAGCGTCATCGTTCTCGCTGTGCCAGTCCGGTCGGAGCTTCACGATTTGCGCGTAGAGGTCAACGCAGATTCGGCGGCTCATGCAGACGACCATGGCCTTACCGTCCATTGCTTCGAGCCGTTCCTCGAAGTGCCGAACTAGGTCCTTGGCGACCGTTCCGAGCCGCTTTTCCGTGCCAACGATGGCTTCCATCGCAGCCCACTTCGTTCGAAGTCGTTCCTTCCGTTCGACCTCTTCGCCTTCCGTTGCTTCCTCGAAGTCGGTGTCCACTCTCGGCTTCGCTTCTTCGGGCAATTCGAGCTTCGCCAGTCGGCTCTCGTAGTAGATAGGAACCGTGGCCTTATCCTCGACTGCCCGCTGGATGTCGTAGATGCTGATGTACTCGCCAAAGACGGATCGAGTGTTGGCGTCGGTCTTCTCAATGGGTGTTCCGGTGAAACCGATGAACGATGCGTTCGGGAGCGCATCCCTCATGTGGCGTGCAAAGCCGTCGATGAAATCGTACTGGCTCCGGTGCGCTTCGTCGGCAATCACAATGACGTTCCGGCGATCCGAAAGCTGCGGATAGCGGTCGCCTTCCGATGGCATGAACTTCTGAATTGTCGTAAAAACGACGCCACCGGACGAAACCTGAATCAGCGACCGCAAGTGCTCCCGATCTGTCGCTTGCACCGGAGCCTGACGTAGCAATTCATAGCAGCGTGAGAACGTGCCATAGAGTTGATCGTCCAAGTCGTTGCGGTCTGTGATTACAACGATTGTGGGATTTTGTAGAGTCCTTTCGAGCACAAGGCGTCCGGCATAGAAAGCCATCGTTAGGCTCTTGCCGCTGCCTTGCGTGTGCCACACTACACCCACTCTTTGATCGCCGCCCTCAGCGGAAGAGGAGATCGTTTCAGATAGGGCACGGTTGACGGCGTGAAATTGGTGATACCCGGCGATCTTTTTGACCAGTACGCCGCCACCCTCATCCTCAAAGACCACGAAGTAGCGCAGAAAATCGAGCAGTCGGCGCTTGTCAAGCAGCCCCTCTATAACCACTTGAAGCTGTGGCAAAGAGGCGGGAGCTAGCTCCTCGCCTTCGATCGTCCGCCACGGCATGAACCGCTCTGTGTCGGCGGTGAGCGATCCAACCCGTGCCTCCATGCCATCAGAGATTATGAGAAGTTCGTTATACGTGAACAGCGACGCAATCTGTGCCTTGTATGTCCGAATCTGCTGGAATGCCGACCAGATAGTTGCGTTTTCATTAGTCGCATCCTTTAACTCCATGAGAGCAATGGGCAGGCCATTAACGAAGATCAAGATGTCAGGTCTGCGATTGTTCTGACCCTCGACGATAGTGAACTGGTTCACAGCAACCCAGTCGTTGTTTTCTGGGTTGTCGAAGTCGAACAGATGCACCAAGGCTCCTCCAATGGTGCCATCGGGCCGTGCATATTCCACCGTCACGCCGTCCACGACTTTCTGATGGAAAGCATGGTTCCGAGTCACTAGCGAAGGCTCGTCGCCACGGGTCAAACGTCGATACGCATCCTCAATAGCTTCGGCAGGCAACTTCGGATTGAGGCGCTGAAGAGCTTGACGGAGACGGCGCTCCAAGATGACATCGTGATATTGAGGATCGGTACGTTCAGCGCCGGGCTCTCCGGCTGCGATATTGGGGCCGGACAGAATCTCGTATCCAAGACCCTCTAGCCAAGCGAGGGCCGCCTGTTCAACGACCGACTCCGAGAACTCGCTGGCGATCATTAGGTCTCTCCGATCGAGGATTGTGGTAGCGAGAGCGTCTCTGAGGGACTTTCTTCAGGCAAGGCCACATTCTGCGCCGCTGCATCTGTGAATAGATCGAAACAATTGATGATGGAATAGGGATCGAATTGATGAACCAACAGGTCACCATTCTTGTCCGCAGAGTCTTCGGGGGAGAAGAACAGCTTGTCTCGCCCGCGCGAGATAAAAGAGGTATCCTCCAACTTGACAGTCCCTTTGTCATCCTTTGTTTTCAAATACGCAACACCGTCATAGTGAACGAAGGTGATTTCTTTGATCGAGGGTCTAAGACTGTCCGGATATTTTGTGGCAAGCTCGGCTATGACATCGCGAGACTCATCAACCGAGGCTGCAACGGCGAGGTACGCTTCTCGGTCAGTGGCGTACAGTGCTTCGCTTACGGCATATGGCTGGCCTACCATGACCACGGGGTCGTAGACCGTATCAAGCAACTTGTCTATCGTGTGGCCGTGATCAGTTGATTTCGGCTGAGTACCATCACGTTCCACTCGATGGGCGCTGAATAGAAACCCCACAATAGCATCGGCAGCCTGAGCAGCGAGAATTGCTTGAACACCTTCCATTGCTGGCCTCTGGGCATCACCGCCGTGCGCTGTAAAGCCGCAAGAATTTCGAAGTTCACATACTCCTTGCAAGGCAGTGTGTAACCCGCTTAATGTCTGTAGGAGCTTTTTTCGAGCGTCTGCTTCACCACTGGCAGCCACAGGCAGCAATGGAACGTTCATCGTCACTGCCTTATAAAGTTTCGGGAGGTCGTCCTTCTTATCGAACCCAATCTTTCGTTCGGTGAGGATTGTCTTGCAAGTGCTCTCTACGATGAACTTGGCTAGATCGAAGGCAAGGCTGGGATTCTCAACGACCGCACGCTCTAGAGCCGCAATTTGTTCAGCAATGTGCGGAATGCCGTTGGCTGCCGCAACACGGGCACCACGCATGACGAAAGCGTCCGGGGCCTCGGGATCGGCCATCAGGGTTGTCCTCCTACGATTCGTCCGACATCCCGCACACGTAACTCACCAGAAATGAGCTTTGGGAGTAGGGCGTCTCGAAGAGCCGCTAAGGTCTCATTCTCTGAAGCACGCACTTGCTGTTGATGGAAGAAATCGGATGTTAACGAAGCAAAGGCTTTGACTACTTCTGGCGTTGGGATTACTAGCTTGAACGTTGCACTAAAGAGGGTAAACCCGAAATTCTTTATTCCCGTTGTTCCGTTCTCGAATTGCAGAAGCTCGTTGTTGTCATACAGCCAGCGGAGCCATATGTACACGAACGCAGAGAACTCGGTGTCCTTCAGCCTCAGCAGCCGACAGAAATTCGAACAAACCAATGGGCACTCACGACGAGAGAGCAAACCCTCAGAGATTAAAGCAGGTCGCCCGGTTGACTGCGTCGGGCTGCCTCCAGAAATCTCGATTACCAAGTCATCGCTCTGCAATCGTCCCTTGTGAGGCTTGACTTTTTTAGGAACCGTTTGGGCATCTTTCCAAATCCACCACGCTGAAGCTCCGGGATGTCAGCACCACGGATGCAGAAGGCTAACTCTGAAGCCTCGCTCGTTGCCGCTTCTGCACCCCAGTCACCTCCAATTACGAACTCTGTAAGATCATCGAGAACGCCGACTCGCCAACCTTTGGGAATCTCCCCAAAATCAGAGTCTTCAAAAGAATCTGGAAAAAGCCCATCAATTGGCGCAGATAGCACAGAGCTTCGTCCTTGAGCTTTGGAACGCACAGGATCAAAGTCCACGAACCACGACTTGAACAACGCCCGAGCCATGTTCTCCAATGTGTCATTCATCTGTCGGTTCAAATCAATCTTTCCATCGATTGTGGAGAAAACACGTGTGATCGCCTGTTGTTCGTCAGGTGGAGGTAGTTGGACAGGGAGTCCCTTCATCACGTCCGTGTCTAATTTTCCGGCCCCGATACCTGTAAATTCGACTTTTGACAGAAGCAAAGACTCGTTTCCTAACAACCAGTAGAGGAGGTACTCCGGAAGAAGTCCTTCCTTCGCTCGAAGTGCCTTCACATCTTGGTTGAAAGCTACTGGCCGGGTCGCAATCCCTATCGGAATTCGCTTATGAAGCTCACTTCCGCGAACAAGAAGGAGCACTGCGTCGCGGTCAGCCAGTCTGCTTCCATTTTTTAAGCCTGCTTCCGTGATTCGTAGCTCGGAGTCTGATAGCCGGTTGGTTTTCATTGACAGTGCGCTTATCCATGGAATGTCACCTCCCCAATAAGACGCAACGTTCTTGCTAGGAGTACCCCCCGAAGTCCACAGCGTTAACTCGTCGAATGTTGTAGCACGCCAACCGTCAGGCACCATACCCAATCTCCTTTAGGTTGGCGGCGATGGCTGCATCAAGCTTCGCAGCTTCGGCGAGTTGGTCGCGCAGAGTTGTGGTCAGCCGTTTCATCTTTTCATTAAACGGTTCGCCGTCGTCCTCGACATCCTCAGCACCTACATAGCGCCCCGGCGTGAGTACGTGCCCATGTTTTCGAATGTCGTCCAGCTTCGTAGCCTTACAGAAGCCGGGCACGTCGGCGTATGCTCCCGCATTCTTATCGCCGCGCCATGCGTGATATGTTCCGGCGATCTTTGCCACATCTTCATCGCTTAGTTCACGGTGTACCCGTTCGGTAAGCGTTCCCATCTTGCGGGCGTCAATGAAGAGCGTGCCTCCCCTGCGGTCGCGAAATCGCCCGTTCTTCTTACTTCGAGCGAGAAACCACAGGCAGACGGGAATCTGTGTCGAATAGAAAAGCTGTCCCGGCAGCGCGACCATGCAGTCCACCAAGTCGGCTTCGATAATGGCCGTGCGAATCTCACCCTCGCCGGACTGATTGGACGACATCGAGCCATTAGCGAGAACGAATCCAGCCAAGCCCGTTGGCGCGAGGTGGTAGATGAAGTGCTGCACCCATGCGTAGTTGGCATTGCCAGCGGGAGGCACGCCATACATCCACCGCTTGTCTTCCTTCAGCGATTCTCCTCGCCAGTCGCTATCGTTAAAAGGCGGATTCGCCATTACCCAGTCCGCTTTAAGGTCGGGGTTCCGGTCGTTGTGGAAGGTGTCGCCATGTGCGATCTGTGCGTCGATGCCCCGGATCGCTAAATTCATCTTTGCAAGACGCCAAGTCGTGTAGTTGGATTCCTGCCCATAGATTGAGATATCACCGAGCTTGCCACTGTGCGCCTCGATGAACTTCTCGCTACTGACAAACATTCCGCCCGAACCGCAGCACGGGTCATACACGCGACCTTTGTACGGTGCCAACATTTCAACCAGAATGCGGACGACATGCGACGGCGTGTAAAACTGACCGCCCTTTTTTCCCTCAGCGCTGGCGAACTGTGCGAGGAAGTACTCGTACACCCGACCGAGAACATCCTTGGCACGATCTGCCGGACTGCCGAGGCCGATATCGCTGACGAGGTTAATTAGTTGCCCGAGCCGCTGCTTGTCTAAGCCAGGACGAGCATAATCCCTCGGCAAGACGCCTTTGAGTGACGGGTTATCCCGTTCGATGGCGGTCATTGCGTCATCGACGATGGTTCCTATCTTCGGCTGCGGGGCGTTGCCCTTGAGGTGAGCCCACCGAGCTTCCTTCGGCACCCAAAAAATACTTGCCGCCCGGTATTCGTCCGGGTCTTCGGGGTCGGCACCCTGATTCCTCTGCGTTTCCAGTTCAGCGTGTTTTGCTTCGAAGGCGTCGGAGATGTACTTCAGGAAGATAAGACCGAGGACGACATGCTTGTATTCCGCAGCGTCCATATTGTTGCGAAGCGCATCTGCCATGCTCCAAAGCTTCGCTTCATCGACACCAGCAAATGTGCCGTTTACCAAGTCACACACCTCGGAAATTCAATCTGGGGGAAGACTGGGCATTATTGCACAATTTGGGGCTCGAAGATTCCTCGTCGTAACTCCGGCCCAAGTCAAATTTCTAAAATTTTCTCAGGCGCGGGTCCCATCCCAACTCGAAGGCCACCCCCGAGCGATAAGCCTTAACCTCGTCAGGAAAACCTGCATGGATGAATTCCGGCGCTAGGGCGAACCCCGTTTTTGCGAGGAGTTGAAAAAGCAGAGTGTTGGTGATTGACCTGTCAATGAGGCGAGTTTGCGCCAACAGCCTCACCCGTGGCGCTAGGCCAGCCCCGCCTTACGGCTGCAAAAAGTTGCAGATTGACAGGGGCAACGACCGTCAAACATAATTTGCCGTACGTTTTTGGGCCTACTCGTTTCCTTTATCCTTTATCCTTGCCCGAAGCTTATTTCCATACCGGCCTTTTACCTAAACGGAGAGAAAGAATCTGATGAAAACTCACGTCGCTGGCGTAATTCTTATTGTCCTGTGCTTTGGGCTGTTTGCCGTTGCCCAGGAAACGGCCAAGAACTCGTCCTCTGTTGCCCCATTAGCTGGCAGTGCGGATCACCCTCCTGTCACATACAAGGCCGTTAAGACTGCTGCTCCTTACGGAACGGCGAACTACCTGCCCGTGTGGACGGGATCAAACATTATCGCCAACTCAGTGGTCTATCAATCAGGTTCGGACGTGGGCATCGGCACAACGACTCCAGCGGCGACGCTCGATGTAAACGGAGCTGTGAACGCGACGACAACTTTCAATCTAGGAGGTACTCCTTTCGCCTTCGGCGCATACTCCATTGGGAACGCGTTCCTTGGCTTTGCGGGAAATGCCACAATGACTGAGGGCGGCAACACTGCCAGCGGGTTTCAAGCGTTCCAGTCCAACACCACAGGCTGCTGCAACGTCGCCACTGGGACCTATGCACTCCAGCAAAACACTACGGGCTGCTGCAATGTGGCCAGCGGCGATGGGGCGCTTCAATCTAACACCACCGGACATGAAAACACCGCAGATGGAACAGGGGCGCTCCAGTCCAACACCAGCGGGTTATTCAATGTCGCTGTTGGCCGTCAGGCGCTCTCCGCCAACACGATTGGTTACACAAACACCGGCATTGGCATGTATGCGCTCTATAGCAACACTACCGGCGGCGGCAACACCGCGCTGGGCTTCAATGCTAACGTCGGCTCCGGTGCTTTGGCAAACGCGATCGCGATTGGCGCCAATGCATATGTGACGCGAAGCAATTCCCTTGTTCTCGGCGCGATTAACGGAGTCAATAACGGAACATCCAACACCAACGTAGGCATCGGAACTACTGCTCCGACTAACATCTTTACCATAGGTCAGAGTTTCGGCCATGCGATAGCCGACGGCTGGGACACCTATAGCTCCCGCCGCTGGAAAACAAACATACAAACGCTGCACGGGGCGCTCGGCAAGATCGAGCACCTGCGTGGCGTCTCCTACGAACTGAAAGACTCGGGCAAGCACGAGATTGGTGTGGTCGCTGAGGAGGTTGGGGCAGTGGTACCGGAAGTGGTCAGTTATGAGCAGAACGGGAAAGACGCTCGCGGGGTAGACTACAGTCGGCTGACGGCGCTATTGATCGAGGCAATAAAGCAGCAACAACGGGAGATTCGCGATCTGAAGTCTGAGCTTCGGGCTACACGCCAGTCTTTGCAGAAGGTGAAGGCGCAAGTCGCCGCCTCTCAGCTTACGGTGGTGGCGTCGAAGTGACTCCGCAACTAAACCAGCACATAAACGCCGCTCGGTCTCGGGCGGCTTTTCTTTGAGGTACGCGATTTCCCTCATTGACCCGATGCTGCCCCGTTCAAATTTTTAAAATTTTTCTCGGGCGCGGGTCCCATCCATCAAGCAAGGCCACCCCCGGTGACGATAGCTTAAACCTGGGGCGGAAGAATCCTCTCCTAACACCTCTTGCGGGAAATTCCGAAGTCATTCCAGCACTTTCCCACTCTCCACTTTGGTGCTCGCATTGCATTCCATATCTGATGCGCCTCGGATTCCCCAGTATTTACGCGGGTTTCCAAAGCCACTATGACCGACCTATGACCGAAAAGAGAGGAGAATTCATGCCGAGACCGAGAGGCACAGGCAGCGTTTACTTGCAGCAGGGAAGTGCCGTCTGGTGGATTAAGTACTACAGGAACGGGAAGCCATACCGGGAATCCACTAGGACAACGAAGAAGGGCAAAGCGGTGAACTTCCTCAAGAAACGCCTTGCCGAAGTTGCGACTGGGGACTTCTGCGGGCCACAAGCGGAGCGCATTTGCGTTGCTGAACTCGCGGAAGAGATGTTGAGGGAGTATCGAGTCAATGGGCGAAAGTCGCTCCGACTGACCGAGCAGAGGTGGAACAACCATTTGCTGCCATTCTTCGGGCAATTGAGGGCCGTGGACGTTACGACCGACCAGATCAACCGATACATTGAGAAACGGAGGGAGGGCGGGACACAGAACGGAACCATAAACCGCGATCTCGCTGCCCTAAAACGCGCCTTCTATCTTGGGTACCGTAGCTCACCGCGAAAGGTCTATCACGTTCCTGTGTTTCCACGTTTGAAGGAGAACGCACCGCGCAAGGGTTTTGTGCAGGAAGCTCAGTACAAGACGCTGTGCTCAAACTGCAAAGAACCTTGGATGAGGGCAATGCTTGCAATCGCATATAGCTTCGGTTTCCGCAGGGGAGAATTGCTGCAAATGCGGACACAGCAGGTGGACTTGCTCAATCGCACGATTACTCTGGACCCAGGAACAACCAAGAATGGAGAGGGCAGAACGATCAAAATGACCCGAGAGGTCTATGAGGTTTTGCTGGGGTGCGTTCGCGGAAAAGGTCCAGGTGATCTCCTGTTCACGCGCAAGAATGGTAAGCCCGTTTTGGATTTCCGTGGAGCGTGGTATTCGCTCTGCCAGAAGTCCGGCCTCGGCCAACTCACCAAAACCGAAGACGGTAAAGAGAAATGGGAGGGACTGATCTTTCACGACCTGAGGCGTTCGGCAGTCAGAAACATGGTTCGGAGAGGCATCCCCGAGCGTGTGTCTATGACGATCTCAGGGCACAAGACGCGCGCCGTGTTTGACCGCTACAACATCGTGAGCGAGTCCGACCTAATAGATGCTGCGCGAAGGATCGAAGAGGGGCGCGAAACTGAAGTTGGGCATAGTTTCGGGCATAGTGAAGACCCAAGCCGAGTGATTGACAGGGCACAACCGCCTGTATAATCAAGGGAACAAGCGACTTGTCGCGAAGCGCGAAAGTGGCGGAATTGGCAGACGCACCAGACTTAGGATCTGGCGGGTAAAACCGTGGGGGTTCGAGTCCCCCCTTTCGCACCAATAAGTTAGGGCCGATCTTGAATCGGCCCTTTTTTCATTGTGCCCAATTTTGTGCCCACCCAGCATTCTCGCTGTGCCTACCTTCCCGCAGGAAGGGAGAGAGGCGTACCTCGTGCGGTCTGCTGGAATGCTCTTTCAATCGCGTCTGCCTGAGGATGGACGTATCGCTGCGTGATCGTGATTGAACTGTGTCCGGCGATTCGCGCAAGAGTGAACACGTCACATCCTGCCTCTGCCAATTGAGTGAGGGCAGTGTGCCTTAGAACGTAAGGCTGGAAGAACTTCATTTCCTTTGCCCCTTCCGACTTCGCCTTAGCGTTGGCGCGGTCGATGGCGCGTTTGTGCTGGTCCTTTGCGGTGTCTTTGTTTAAATGGCCCTCACGCGAGGAAGCAGGGAACAGCCAACCCCCTTCCGGGTTCCCAGCCAATTCGCGTCTCGCTTTTAATGCCGAATAGACGGTGGGGATCATTGGCAGCATACGGCGAGCAGCTTTCGTTTTGCCCTCTGTGACTTGTATAAGCCCGCCCGTGCCGTTCAGATAGATATTCTCCCAGCGTAGGGCGAACGCTTCGCCAGGGCGCATCCCAGTGCCGCGAATGATGATCGCAGCGTCTCGCCAAGGCTGCGGACACTCTGCGATGTATCGCTGCCAGTCAACGTCAGAGAGAATCGTGTCGCGTTGGCGTTCGCCTTTCGCGAGCGTGATCTTCGCCGGCCGTTCGAGTTTGCCCCACTCGAAAGCGAGATTTAAGGCGCGGCGAAGGGATGTGTTGCAACTTTCAGGGTTGTTTGGCGGGTGATGTGAAAGAATCGCGCAGTGATAACCCGACCTGCGATCTTCAAATGGCGGCAGACCGAACCCGGACTCATCCTTTGTGCGGTCCGCTGGT
>Ga0224558_1002351_pt1 | contig 17528 bp, 15 predicted proteins | sample 714S32024metaG_FD_180682 | JGI IMG/M metagenome (GOLD analysis project Ga0224558, IMG submission 180682) | Peat soil microbial communities from Stordalen Mire, Sweden - 717 S3 20-24 | ecosystem: Environmental > Terrestrial > Soil > Wetlands > Peat | place: Sweden: Norrbotten County, Stordalen...
GCGGCACCTGGTATCCGAATTTCGGTTTGAGCCCGGCGCAGTTCGAGATGGAGTTTCACTATCCGGCGAACTGGACGCTGGTGGCGACGGGAAAGCAGATGTCGCGTGCGGCCAGCGACGAAGACGAAACCGGGGCGGAGAAAGTTTCGCGTTGGACCTCAGAGCGGCCGATTCCAGTGGCGGGGTTCAACCTGGGCAAGTACGTTCGCGCCGAGGCGAAGGCCGGGAGCATTCTGGTGGAGGCGTTCGGCACCAAGGGGGTTGAGAAATCGTTTCCGAAGGCACCACCGGAGGTGATCGAGCAGCCGGGTCCCGCTGTTTCCCCGGGAAGATCGAGATCGAATGAAACGATCTTGCTGACTCCGCCGCCTCCGTCGCCGGCGCACAATGTGCAGGCGGTTGCCGATAGAGCGGCGCAGGCAATTGAGAGTTTCTCGCAATGGTTTGGGCCGTATCCCTATGGTTCGCTGGCGCTGACGCAGATGCCGGGCAATTTGAGCCAGGGATGGCCGGGACTGGTGTTTCTGTCGAGCTTTGCGTTTCTCAGTCCGCAGGAGCAGACGGATCTGCGTCTGGACCCGGTGACTCGCGAGCTCGACACCCAGGTATTGGTCCACGAGACGGCGCACCAATGGTGGGGCGATCTGGTGCTGTGGAAGAGCTATCGGGATCAGTGGATATCCGAAGGACTGGCAAACTATGCGGCGCTGATGTTGCTGGAGCGACAGAACCCCGCCCAATTCCGGCAGGTTCTGGAAAAGTACCGCCGCGATCTTCTGAGCAAGAACAAAGATGGAGAGCGGCTGCGCGACGCCGGACCGGTGACCCTGGGGCCGCGGCTGGAGTCGTCGCATTTTCCCGGAGGATACGAGGCGATCAGCTACGAAAGAGGCACGTGGCTGTTTCACATGCTGCGATCCATGCTTCGCGATGCAATGCTGCGCGATGCAAGCTTACGCGATTCTACGCTGCACGATTCCGAAGCGGCATCCCGTTCCCGGAAAGGGCGCGCGAATCCCGCCGCGGATCCAGATGAGCCGTTCTTCCGCGCGCTCCGGAAAATCAGGGAGCGGTATGCGGGAAAGAGCCTAAGCACGCGGGAACTGGTGCAAGTTTTCGCAGAGGAACTGCCGCGCCCACTTTGGTACGAGAAACGTCCGAACTTGGACTGGTTTTTGGCAAGTTGGATCGAAGGCACGGCGATACCGGAACTGCATGCGCGCGAGATTCGCATCACGGAGAAAACTGGCGTGACCACGGTGACGGGCGTGATCGTACAAAAGGACGTGCCCGACGATCTGGTGACGGCGGTTCCAGTGTATGGCGAGACGACGGGTAACGCGCTCGTTTTTCTGGGCGAAGTGCTGGCGGATGGCCGGGAGACTGGGTTTCGGCTGACCGCGCCGAGCGGCGTGCGCAAGGTTGTGCTCGATCCGAAGCAGACGATTCTGACCGCCCCGAAGTAGATTCCAAACATATTTCGAACCACAGAGACCTTGGTGCGGATCCCTCCGATTCCCGGAAGCCGCCGAGGCTGTGCAATTGCTAAGAGGAGCCGTAAGCAAAGTGAATTGGAGGTTGCGATGACTCTTCAGCCATACGTTTACACGAATAATCAGCCCAGCAACGATCGTCCCCGGCGGCGCACGATTCTACTGGTTGAGGACGAACCTTTTGTGCGGGAGGCAACGTGCAGCATTCTGGAAAGCGCAGGCTTTGAAGTTCTGCCCGCCGAGGATGCGCAAGATGCCATAAAGGTTTACGAAGAATGCAAGCGCGGAATCGATCTGGTGATAACCGACATGGTGCTTCCGGGAAGGACCGGACAGCAGTTGGGGCAGGATCTGCGCGAGCATTCACCAGAGCTAGCGGTCCTGGTGACGTCGGGCTACAGCAACCCGGAGCACGAAATGGCAGCGCCCGAGTCGAGCACGTATTTTCTGGCGAAGCCATATTCAAAGCGAACGCTGGTGGAAAAGATCGAGAAGATTCTCGGGCCGTCCCCGCTCGGCCGGGCCGCAAAGCAAGCGGGCTAAGCTTCCAATGTATACGCTCTGCCCTGTGGATGTTTCCCTGTGTCCGCTGTGTCCCCTGTGGTTAAGCTTTTTTGCGCTCCCCAGCCTGAGCAGCAGCCCCCGCAGACGTTATAATCCTCCGTTCCAAACTTAGATTCCGGAGTCCGGTTCCTAAGTCCCGTCCCCAAGGAGCAAGCATGAAACTAGAAGGGCGAGTAGCGCTGGTCACAGGAGCGTCGCAGGGCATTGGTCACGCCTGCGCGCTGGCCCTGGCGCGGGAGGGCGCGACCGTAGCGGCAGCGGCGCGCAACCGGCAGAAACTGGAGGAACTCGTCGCCCAGATCACGGCGGCCGGAGCGAAGGCGGCGCCTTTCGTCTTCGTCATGGACGTCGCGGACGAAGCGCAGGTGAAGTCCGCGATCAAGTCGGCGCTCGGGCAATTCGGCAAGATCGACATCCTGGTGAACAACGCCGGCATCACGCGCGACCAGTTGGTGATGCGCATGAAGCGCGCCGACTGGGACGCGGTGCTGACGACGAATCTGACCTCCGCGTATCTCTGCATCCAGCAGGTGATCGGTTCGATGCTCAAGCAGCGCTGGGGACGGATCATCAACATCACCAGCGTCTTCGGGCAAATGGGTCAGGCAGGCCAGACCAACTACGCCGCGTCAAAAGCCGGACTGATCGGCCTGACCATGGCAATGGCGCGAGAGGTAGCGTCGCGCAACATCACGTGCAACGCGGTAGCTCCGGGTTTCATCGAGACCGGAATGACGGCGGTGCTGAGCGAAGAATTCAAACAGAATGCGGTGAAGCAGATCCCTCTAGGCCGCGTGGGCTTGCCGGAGGACGTTGCCAGCGCGGTGTGCTTTCTGGCTTCCGACGATGCGTCCTACATCACGGGGCACGTGCTCAACGTGAATGGCGGGCTGCTGATGGGGTAGGTGTAGGGCGGACACTCCTGTCCGCCGCCGTTGATCTTGGCGTTGATTTTGATTTCCCCAACCCCGCAAAATCAAGGTCAAAGGCAGCGGACAAGAGTGTCCGCTCTACACGCGAAAGTAAACGTTCTGCGTGTTCAGCCGTCACTGACAGCGGCATGGTTCGCGTCTTCAATAAATCATGGCCGACCTTCCTGCCCTCAGCCGCAAATACGAATATCGGCGACGCATGCCACATTACCAAAAGCCGGGCCGCCCCATCTTTGTGACCTTCTGCAAACTCATTCGCGACCCCTTCCCCGACGCGGCGCGCGATCTCATTCTCGCGCATTGTGTACATGACCACGGGAAGCGAATCGCCCTCCAGGCCGCAGTGGTCATGCCCGATCACGTGCATCTCCTGCTCACCCCGCTGCCGCAGACCGGCGACCAAGGCTGGCCCCACGCGCTGCCGGCCATCCTCAAGCTAATCAAAGGCGTCTCAGCACGGAGCGTGAATAAGCTGCTGGGAACCACTGGCTCGGTCTGGCAGGAAGAGTCCTTCGAACACACCGTGCGCAATGATGGAAGCTTCCAAGCGAAGCTGGAGTACATCCGCCAGAACCCAGTACGCCGGGGCTTGGTAGCCAAGCCAGAGGATTACCCCTGGCTCTGGCCTGAATGTAGGGCGGACACTCCTGTCCGCCGCCCCTGATCTTGGTGTTGATTTTGATGTTGATTTTGGTGTTGATTTTGACGTTGATTTTGGTGGGAACTGGCCTCAGAGGTCTGTGATGGCTCTCACAGCTTGGGTGTGATGTAGGGCGGACACTCCTGTCCGCCGCCCTTGATCTTGGTGTTGATTTTGATTCTGATTTTGATCTTGGTGTTGATTTTGATTTCCCAACCTCGCCGTCGCCGGAGTACACGATTGGAGCGGGCATAAGAAGCGCAAATTCCGTCCTGAGCATATCCGAGCGGCATGGCGAAGGTTGTCGGATGGAGACTGGTTTTAGGAGCGCAGGCAGCCCGCGCCGCGCGTGAACCTCCCGGAATTTCGCTTACGACTCCTGCTCAAGGTCACACGCTTCTGACAATTCTTCCAGAAAATCCGGCTTCAAATAACGGACAAAGTCCTTCACCTTTCCCAGTCGCTCTCTCAGCGCATCGAACGAGATGTAGCGACATGTTTCTGCCAGCCGAGGGTCTAGCCGGGAGAACGTCGGTCGGTTGACCTCGGCAAAGACCTTTTCTCGGCGTTCTTCAGGCGCGACCAGGAAGAGGGGGATGTTTAGATTCGGCTGCATCGCCACCAAGTCTGCCATCCTCAATAGACCCGAATAGATTGATGTCGTGCTCTCGATCTCGAATGCAGCAACGATCGAGTTCCGGTCGAGCCACAGCACGTCGATCAGTTCGATGGTCCGATTGGTCGCATCGTCGAACTGGAGGGGGAGGCTCGACTTCAGTGCAGGTAGCTCTGCGAAGCGATGCGCACCGAACGAACGGCCGCGGTCGTTCCGCGCCACCCAGACGCTGAAGCCCATGTCAGAGCCCAGCTTAAGAAGCAGCCACTGGATCTCGGTGTGCGCCGCAGGTTCCTTTACCACTTCCTGTTCGGGCTGATCCGTTCCTTCAGACTCGGGGACTGTGACCAACCCGATTTTGGTTTTCAGCGCTTTCGGGCGGTACTTCAGTTTGCCGGGATCAATCGGTCGCACGACCGGTGATTCTGCTGCTTGTAGAACCGCTTTGACTACGGCCTCGCCGTCGGCTGTCTTCCACTTCGTCGGTGAGCCCCGGAAATGGCCAGTCCAGGACAGCGCACTGCCAGCCGTTTGGAATACAGACAGCTGATCCTTCATTTCCTTGACCGGGACTCCAGTTTCGGGAGTTAGTTTTGCTATGACCTTAACCTTCACGCGGCAGGGAAAGCTCTCGTCCTTCCAAATCGACGCCGTGTCTCGGAATGGCTCTGAAGTGACCTCAAGAAGGCCAATCCATCGCGAAATGCCCGTCACATAGCAGAGAAAATAGTCTCCCGGCTTGATTTTCTGGAGGGTGCTCCACCTCGACTCCCGAAAGCCCGACACTTTGCCGCCCGCTTGGAGGAATTCTTGCCACGTCACGGCGGTGAAGAGATCAAGCCAATAATTGCGTCCTGCCATTCATACCTCGCTGCGACTTTTCCGTATGCCTGATTCTAAGTGCAAGACAATGGAAAAAGGGCCATGGTTTCCCATGACCCCCACGGTCGGGATCATTATCTACCAGTCTCGACTAAAGTTACATAGGCCACGTTGGTGCTGGTTGGGTTGGCGGGTGGACAGATTGCCGCATCCCGGGAAACGTGGTGCTCGCCTGCTAAGAAAATGCGATTTGTAATAATTACAGTGTAATAAATACTCTGTTGTGGCTCTTTTACCACAACCGACACCTAGCATTATCAATGACTTGCAACTAACCCGGGTGCGATAATCATGACTTCGGGTCACGTCAAGGCTCGTATGTACGTACAATTACATCTGCAAAGTGTTCCACGTGGAACATATGCGTACAATTTGAGCGCCGCCGGATTGTCGGCTCTAGTGCCCGTCGCGGACGATCAGAATCATTCCCGGCCGCAGGGCTGCGAGATTCCGGTTGTCTTTCTTTAGGGCGGAGACGGTGGTGTTGTAGGAGTTGGCGATTGAATACAGGGTTTCGCCTTGCTTGACCTTGTGATGCTTCACGGCGGCACGGGCGGCTGCGCTGGAAGTTGTTTTGGACGAATGGCTGGATGTTGCTTTGGCTGATCGGTTGGACGACGGGCTGGACGCGCGGTTTGACGTTCCTGTGGACGCCCGGCGGGCTGAGGCTGTCCCGGTTCCGGCATGGTGGCGCGATCCGGTGGAACGCTTGGTGGCTACCTGGGTTTCGGCCGCTCTTTCTCCCTCTCCCGGTCGGGGCGTTACGGGGAGGTGGAGATAGAGGACCTTTCTTCCGGCCAGGCTGCTGCCTTTGAGGTGATTCCAACCGCGCAGCATTTTGACGGAGACTCCGAAATTCTCGGCTACCGACTCTGCCGTATCGCCTTTGCGAACCTTGTAGCGCATGGTGGTGTGGGCGTAGGTGCTGGTATCCGTTTGCTTGCTGGGGGCGATGGGGATGATCAGACGGCTTTCGGGCGCGAGCGCTTCATTGTAGGAAACCCTATACGAACGGGCATTCGAAGCATCTTCCGCGGCATCTTCCGAAGCTTCTTTCGAAATATCTTTCGACGCTTCTTTCGAGCTGGCGTTCAGGTCGTTGGCTTCGGCTATGGCGGTTGGCGTGGTGTGATAGGTGCGGGCTAGTGAGGCCAGGGTTTCTCCTGCTTGCACCTTGTGATAACGCCAGGAGACTCGCTTGTCCACTGGAATGGCGGCTACTGCGGTTTGAAACCTGGCGGCGGTTCCGGCGGGGACGTGGAGCTCGAAAGCCCCTTCATTTCCGGGAAATTTCGGGGTGGTTAGGCGGAGCAGGCTGGGGTTCAGGTCGAGCAGGTCGGAGGCGGTGGCATCCACGCACTCGGCGGCCAGGCGGAGATCGATGGGGTAGTCGATCTTGATGGTGTCGTAGGGAACGGGCTTTTCCTTCACCACCGAATCCAGTCCGTATTGCGCGGGATTCTTGGCCATGATGGTTACGGCCACGATGATGGGGACGTAGTTGCGGGTTTCCTTGGGCAGCACGTTGCGGTGGTAGAGTTGCCAGAAATCGGCGTAGCCGGTGCGCTTGACTGCGTTCTGGACGGTGCCTGGTCCGGAGTTGTAGGCGGCCATGGCCAGGTACCAGTCTCCGAACTCGTTGTAGAGGTCTTTCAGATGGTGGGCGGCGGCTCGGGTCGCCTTTTCGGGATCCTGGCGGTCATCTACCCACCAGTTGCGCTCCAGGCCGTAGCCTTTTGCTCGGCTGCCCATGAACTGCCACATGCCTCGGGCGCCAGCTCGGGAGACGGCTAGCGGATGGAAGCCTGATTCCGCCTGCGCCAGGTAGATCAGGTCTTGCGGCACTCCCTCTTCTTGCAGGGTGCGGCGGATCATGTCCTCGTAGCGGCCGGAGCGGGCCAGAGCGCGTTCCAGGGTGCCGCGTCCTCGGGTGGAGAAGTAATTGATGTAGCCGGCGACCTGGTCGGTCATGGCCAGCGGCAGGTCGGACGGGGTGGATTTAAGCTCGGCCTCGGCTTTGGCCTTGACGTTGGCGTCGACCGGGAAAGTGAGCTCGTTGGCCTCGTCGATCGGGGCCGGTTCCGACTTTTGCTCGGCAAAGCCATCGCCTTGCTGCAGGGCCGCTAGTTCGAGGCTGTTGATGCCGTCTAGAATGCGGTCGAGTTCGCGCTGGAGGCGGTCGTCGGATTGACGATTGGATGATTGAAGATCGGGGCGGAGATCGAATCCGCTGCCGAGCAGTTGGTTGAAGGCGGAGTCGAAATTCAGTTTGGCGGCTTCGAGGTGGCCGGCGCGATAGTTATCCTGGCCTGACTGATACTCTTTTTCGACGCGGGCGATCAGGCCGCCAACGGGATCGACTTCGAGCGCCTGCGGTACCTGCGGCTTCGATTGGGGCTCCGCGGCGGCGGGCTTCTGCTGATGCGGATCAGGCGGGCGGTTGGCCGCTATAAGTGCGGGCGCCTGAGACTGGGCGGGAGGCATGAAGGAAGTTTTCTGGGCACTTTTCTGGGCACTCTGGCAGGCGAGGGTCACCGCCAATGGGGCGGCAAGAACGATCGCGAGATACGAGTTTGCAGAAAACCTCATATTTTCAAAAACTTACCGCAACACTTCCGAGCACAACCCACATTACCGATTAGATGGTACTATCGCAAAATTCGTTGGGTCAACGATACAGAAGACACATGAACCCCGTTACTTTGGGAACAGGTTGGCCATGTTACCCGAGGCTGGCAGGGGATGCAATAGTGCAGTGAAGCTGGGGCGGAAGCGGCATCGGACTCTTTCTGAACTCTTGCCGAGAAGCTTGAGGGGAGCGGGTTGCCTCCGTCGAGTCTTTTGCCGTTCCGGATTCATCGAAAGCGCATATGAAAGCCATACAGGTTAAGCAACCAGGTGGGCCGGAAGCGATGGAACTGGTGGATTTGCCGGTTCCGCAAGCGAAATCGAACGAGGCCGTCGTGAAGATACAGGCGGCGGGCGTCAACTTTATCGACGTCTATAACCGCGAAGGGCGTTACAAGACGCCGCTGCCGTTCGTTCTGGGCCAGGAAGCGGCGGGCGTGGTTTCGGCGGTGGGTTCCGACGTGCGCGAGGAGGCGGTCGGGGATCGAGTGGCTTACACCTCGGTGCTTGGGAGCTATGCCGAGTACGCTGCGGTGCCGGCCGACCGTCTGGTGAAGGTTCCGGCTGGAGTGGGAGAGCGCGAGGCTGCTGCCGCCATGCTGCAGGGGATGACGGCGCATTACCTGGCTCATGATACTTATCCGCTGAAGAAAGGCGAGACGGCGTTGATTCATGCCGCTGCCGGCGGGGTTGGGTTGCTGCTGGTGCAGATGGCGCACAACCTTGGGGTACGGGTGATTGCGACGGTTTCGACCGAGGAGAAAGCCAAGCTGGCGCGAGCGGCGGGAGCGGATGAGGTCATTCTTTATACGCAGGCTGACTTTGAGGTGGAGACGAAACGGCTGACCGGGGGCAAGGGCGTGGATGTGGTGTATGACTCGGTGGGCAAGACGACGTTCGACAAGGGTCTGAACCTGCTGCGTCCGCGGGGCATGATGGTGCTGTTTGGAGGTTCGAGCGGGGCGATCGCTCCGCTTGATCCGCTGGTGCTTACACAGAAGGGATCGATCTTTTTGACGCGGCCTTCGCTGGGGAATTACATTGCGACTCGGCAGGAGTTGCAGCAGCGTGCGGGAGCGGTCTTTGGCATGATTCGCGACGGCAAGCTCAAGTTGCGGATTGAACATGTGTATCCGCTGGCGCAGGTGCAGCAGGCGCACCGGGATCTTGAAGGGCGGAAGACTACGGGGAAGTTGCTGCTGCTGCCGTGAGATCAGGTCTCTGGTCTTAGGTGTCAGGTCTCAGGAAAAAAACACGAACAGCGGCGGGCGATTTGTTTACTCCGATCATGGAAGCGATTAGGGAAGGGCTCCGCGGCGGCAGCCCCCAGAAGGGGCGGTTGTGAAGGTGCGGTTTGCGGCATCGCTAAAGCGACGCCCTGATACTAACCTATAAAATCAAACCTGTAAAATCCCATGCCGTTTGTGGAATTGAAAAACTCGCCGCATGCGGCTGGAGTTCGGCCGGTTCAGATTCATTACAGGGATGTAGGCAGCGGACCGCCGGTGGTGTTCCTACATGGTGGGTGGGGTTATGGGGTGTATCCCATCGATCGCCAAATTGAAGACCGGCAGATCGAGGCATTTGGGGAGCACGTCCGGTTTGTAATTCCGGATCGGTCGGGCTATGGGGGCTCCGTGCGATTGCCAAGGCAGATGCCGACGGACTTTCATCGCCGGGCGGCGGAGGAGACCCTGCTGGTACTGGATGCGCTGGGGATCGAGCGCGCGGTTCTTTGGGGACACAGCGATGGAGCGGTGATTGCCGCGATGATCGGGCTGGCGGCGCCCGAGCGGTGCGTGCGTCTGATTCTGGAAGCATTTCATTTCTATCGGGACAAGCCGAACTCGCGCAGTTTCTTCACGCGATTTGCTACCCATCCGGAGGAGGTAAGTGAAAAGGTAAAAGAGTTGCTGGTCGCGGATCATGGCGCGGAGCGATGGAAGAAAGTAGTACAGCGGAATTGCCGGGTCTGGTTGAAACTGGCGGCCCAAAGTGAGCGACTGGGCGAGGATCTATATGACGGGCGACTGGGCGAGCTGAAAGTGCCGGTGACATTTGTGCACGGGAGAGGCGATCCGCGAACCGAGCCGGGAGAGATGGAACGAGCGCACGCAACGATCGCTGGCGCGGAGATGCGTTTTATCGAGGACGGGCGGCATAGCCCGCACAGCGAAAATGCATCTTGGCGGGAATGCAATGGGATTCTTCGGGAATTATGCGGTTGACGCACGCGATGTACAATCTTGGTCCTATGCGCGCATTCAAGGTTTCGCTAAACGGCAAGAAGCTCTGTCTGGCTGGCGTTGGGGAGCGTGGAGTTCTGTCCGCGATTGTTAACCGGGTAGAGGGAGATCGGGGAGAAGATTTGTTTATGGAAGTGGGAGGCCTTTCCAGTGAAGGACACGTCAAGTGGATAAGGTACAAGCACCTTCGAGTTGGCGATGAAATTCGGGTCAAGATCGCCGAGGCGTCCTCGGTTGACAGGCCTATCCAGAAACAGCCGGTTGATCCGGCAGAAACGCTCAGGGCGCAAAAGCGCTACGTCCGCATGATGGCAAAGCAATTTGGATGGAAAATCCGGGTGCAATCAAAGCAATCTGCGTCTTAGTGGCATCTCGTCTACGCGGGCAATGGCTGCACTACGATTTTTCCTTGCGTGAATAATCTTTCAGGTAGGTGGGCAACTCCTGCTGGCAGCGCTCGTCGCGGATGGGCGCGCCGGAATTCATCTCTAGCGGGATCACTCCTGCCCAGGTCTCGAACGAGTAATCCTCTGCGTTGTCTACCGGTGGGCCGACTCGGACTTTCGCTGAGAATTCATTGATGGGAAGGCGCAGGACGGACGTTGCCTTCAATTCTTTTTCGTTGGGCTGGCGCGAGTCGTCCCAGCGATTAGGCAGGATATGCTCGCTTAGCGCGCGCAGGGCTGCGAGTTTTTCTGCGGGATCGTCAACCAGCGTTGCCGTGCCCAGAATTATCACCGAGCGGTAGTTCATCGAGTGATTGAAGACGGAGCGGGCGAGCACTAATCCATCGACCAGCGTGACCGTGATGCAGACGGGGACGCCCTGTTCGAGATGGCGCAGCATGCGGCTGGCGGGCGAGCCGTGGATGTAGAGCATGTCTCGGTCGCGTCCGTAAGACATGGGGATGACGTAGGGCTGTCCTTCGGCGACGAAGCCTACGTGGCAGAGGAAAGCTTCGTCGAGAATCTGGTTGACGGTGTCGCGGTCGTAGACCGCGCGCTGCGGTTCGCGCACTACGCGGGTGCGTGGATTGGGATTGGGATTGGAGGACATGAACTGACTTCCTAGGCAGGCGCCAAGAGTGGTGACGAAGAATTTTAGCAGGCCGGAGGTCGCAGGACGGCCCCGCGGCTACAGTAGCCCGCCAGTTCTTACCGCCAAGGTGCTGAGTGCCATCTCCAGTTTCGTTATGGCTTCGCCGAGTTCGGGATGATTACCGAGCTTCTGCTGCAGGTCCTTCAGAATCTTATGAGCACTGGCGACGTGCTCGGCAGCCTGAACTGGATCTTGCTCGGACTTCGGCTCGCTCGGTGTTGGCATGGACTCTCTCCCTGTGAGTCTCAATTCTACAGTCATACCGTGCGGCGATGGAGGGATGGGCGTCTCGCCCTGCCGGGCGGGGACGCCCGGGTCTCCATTGGCGCGATTACTTGCGCCGGCTCTTCGCTGACGGCTTTGGCTGCTCTTCCAGTATCGCGAACTGGATCTTCTTCTCTACCGGATCGATGCGGTCCACCAGCACGCGCACGCGATTGCCCAATCCGTAGGTTTTGCGCGAGCGTTGGCCGATGATCTGGCGAGTGTCTTCGTGGTAGGTGTAGCGGTCATTTTTGTCAGAGCTGGTCAGGGTGTTTAGGGGGACGAGACCTTCCACGAAGAGGTCGGTCAGTTCCACGAAGAAGCCGAACTTGGTCACGCTGATGATCAGGCCGTCGAAGTCTTCGCCTATGCGGCGCTCCATGAATTTCATTTTTTTCCATTCCATCAGGCCGCGCTCGGCTTCGTCGGCACGGCGTTCGGACTGGCTGGATTCCTCGGCGATGCTGTGGAGTTCTTCGAGCTTGATTGGGCCGCCGAGCGGCGCGAGCGCTTGCTGATGCGCGTCGCGGTCGCGGCGCTTGGACCAGGGGGATGGCGGCGGGGCGTCCCGCTCTTCTTTCTGGTGCGGGTGAAAAGCAAATCCTTCGCTTCGCGCAGGATGATAAATGTGTGGGGATAGAGACGTTCCCACCGGGACTTCTCCATCCATTTTTTCGGGCGAATCGCGGAGCACCTCTTTCAGGATGCGGTGCACGATCAGGTCGGGATAGCGGCGGATGGGCGAGGTGAAATGGGTGTAGGTGGTGGCGGCTAAGGCGAAGTGTCCGCGATTTTCTTCGGAGTAGCGGGCTTGCTTCAGCGACCGCAGCATGAGGAAGCTCAGGATTCTTTCTTCCGGCTTGCCTGCTATCTTCTCCGTTAGTTTTTGATACATGCGCGGGGTGATGTGGACTTCTTTTGGCACTTCGATTTCGCGGACGCGCTTGCCGGTGCCGCGGGCGTCTCGGCGGTCGGCTTTCAGTTGCACTCGCTGGATGGGCAGGGGGCCTACTCCTAACGAATATCCGAAGGTGGCGGCGATCACTTCGAAGTCGTAGACGCGTTTGGCGTCGGGTTTCTCGTGGATGCGGTAGAGCGAGGCGATGCGTTTGTTCTCCAGATAGTGCGCTACGGACTCGTTCGCCGAGAGCATGAACTCTTCGATTAGGCGGTGGGCGATGTTGCGCTCGGATCTGGTGATGCTCTTCATCATGCCGAGTTCGTCGAACTCGATGACTGGCTCGGGGAGATCGAAATCGATCGATCCTCGGCGTTTGCGCTTGCGGTTCAGAATCATCGCCAGATCGCGCATGCGTTCGAAGTGTTCGATCTGGGTGGCGTATTCGCTGCGGGCGGCGGCTTCTCCTTCGATTACGGCATTTACGGCGGTGTAGGTCATGCGGTTAGCGCTGCGAATCACTCCTTCGTTGATTTCGTAGCCGACGATCTCGCCTTGGTGGTCGATCTCCATGGTGCAGGAGAGCACGAGGCGGTCGACTTCGGGGCGCAGGCTGCAAATGTCGGTGGAGAGCTCTAACGGCAGCATGGGGACGGCGCGGTCGGGGAAATAGACGCTGGTGCCGCGCAGACGGGCTTCCTGATCGAGCGGCGAGTTGGGGGTTACGAATTGGGCTACGTCGGCGATGTGGACCTGGAGTTCGTAGTTGCCGTTTTCGAGTTGGCGGACGTGGACGGCGTCGTCGAAATCGCGCGCGGTTTCGCCGTCGATGGTGACTATGGGAAGGTCGCGGTAGTCGCGGCGGTGACGCAATGCTTCGGCGGGAATTTCGGAGGCGATGGTCGTTTCCAGGGCTTGGGCTTCTTCGATCACTGCGGGCGGGAAGCGGTGGGGGAGGTGAAACTTGCGGATCATGATCTCGACGTCGACTCCGAAGTCGTCTTCTTCGCCGAGAATTTCGATGACACGGCCGCGCGGTTGCTGCGTGGCGCTTGGCCAGTCGGTGATTTCCACGTCGACTACTACACCGTCCAGATCCTGCCTGTCGGTGTGGACTGCGGCTTCTTTGCCTATTACACGATCTCGGGAGTTGGATTGGGAGCGGGCGCGCAGGGGCGACTTGCCGGCGGCTTGCGCTCGCGGTCGGGGGCGAGACGCCCCCGCGACAGCCGCCGAGGACGGCGGCGCTACGTCGGGGATCTCCATTCCGGGTGGGATTAGGATTTCCTGGGTTACTTTTTCGTCGATGGGCTTGACGTAGTTGTGGCGGTGTCCGTAGTGGAAGATGCCGACCACGGTCGGATGCGCACGCGACAGCGAGCGGACGATGCGGCCTTCGGCGCGGCCGTCGGTGCGGACGGCTGAGACTTCGACAAGGACGTGGTCGCCGTGCATGGAGGAACCGATGGCGTGCGGAGGAATGAAGACATCGCCGGCGAGGCGGGCCTTGAGACTGGCATCGAGCGAAGTGGCTTCGGGAATCACGAAGCCGAAGCCGTCGCGATGCATGGTCAGGCGGCCGACGAGCAGGTTGCGTGGCATCAGGTCTCAGGTCCTAGGTCTCAGGTCTCAGGGCAGGCGGCTTCTCTGTGCGCTCGCATGTCCTGAGACCTGACGCCTGACACCTGAGACCTATTTCAAATACTTTTCCTCGATGATCCGCCGGTGATGCAGTTCGTGTCCGGCGATGATATAGGCCAGGGCACGCACGGTGATCTCGTTCTTGTTGGCTATGCCGCGGCGGGACCAGGCGGCCTCGTCGAGATTGCGAAACAGCGAGACGGTGGCGCGGCGCACGGCTATGTAGTCTTCGATCAGGTCGGCCAATGTACGGCGCGCGAATGGGCCGTTGCGGACGTAGTCGTCCTGCTCGAAGCCTTCGATGGGGGTTGCGTCGCCTCGCGAAATGCGCAGGGCGCGGTAGCTCATGATGCGCTCGGTATCGTTGATGTGGCCAAGAACTTCCTTCAGGGTCCACTTCTCAGGCGTGTAGCGGAGATCGCCGTCGGCCTCGGTGCGTCCGGAGAGAAGGAGGACCATCTGGCGGCGCTGGTTCTCGAGCGCGGTGAGCGCGGCGAGATCGTCGTTGCCGGGGACCAAAGAGATGTAGCGGTCGTAGTAGGGAGCGTATTCTCCGGGCTGGGGCCGGAGGGCGGCGGTCGCGGTTGACGTCGTCGCAGTTGAGGTCGTCGGAGTTGAAGTAGTCGCAGTTAAAGTCATGGATCTCTCCTCAGGGATGACACACGGTCCGGTTGTGCCCCCACGGTTCCATACTATCGCGGAATTACCATAGGGCGGGCAGGGCTTACACGATCGAGGCAGGGCCGATCACGCGGTCGCTGGGGGAACCATGAGTGGAACTATGAAAATCAATAAGAACACTGGATTTCCACAGGGCACGGCGTTTAGCGGGGAGTACAATTTGTTTGGCCCACGAAATGCGGCGGTGATTCAGAATCCGCTAATATCAAGGAGGATTTCGACAACAATGTGGAAGCCCACGAATCAACCTGCGACACCTGGCCGGCCGGCTGAGCCGGAGCGTCCGAGTACGTCCACGACGACGCCGGCACCGCTGATGAGCACGGGCGAGCCCGCGGCTGTGCCGCGCCCGGTTGCGACCACCACTTCGGACCAAGCCACGATTGGCAAGTCGCTGGTGATTAAAGGTGAAGTGACTGGATCTGAATCTTTATATATTGACGGCCGGGTGGAGGGATCGATCAACCTCTCCGGCAATCGCGTAACGATCGGCCGCAATGGGGTGGTCGCGGCGAATATCAACGCGCGGGAAATCGTGGTGCTCGGCAAGGTGCGGGGCAATTTGACTGCGAGCGACCGGGTGGACATCCGCAGTGACGGTTCGCTGACCGGCGACGTTGTGGCGGCGCGCATTTCGATTGAAGACGGCGCCTTCTTCAAGGGCGGCATCGACATCCGCAAAGCGGGAACAGCGGGATCAAAGACCGACTCGAAGCCGGAAGAAGGGACGAAGAGTTCTTCGACTGCGTCGCCGGAACCGGCGCTCGCGGCGCGAGCGTAGAAGCGCCGGCGCTGTTCGTCGTTCGCTATTCGCTCTCGTACGAATGAGCGACGATGAACGGAGGCAAACAGGTTTAGGAAACGGGCCTCTTTTTGGGGCCCGTTTGTTTTGTCCTCTGCTTAGGGCTGCGAAGTCGCGCAGCTAAGGACGAACAGCGACTACAGCGAATCCAAAGTTGTTGTGAGCACACGCAGCTGCCGAGCTGTGCTCGGCTTGGACGGGCGAGGGCGCCCGTCCCCACACTCCCCACACGAACGCTCTCACGGTTCCTTGCCTGTGGCCATCGTTTCCGCGGCTTCGCTTTCCGCGACGCCCAGGAAAGGAGCGGATCTCTTCCTGCGAAGGTCTGCCGGTAATTGCGAACGCAACAACCAGAGTCCTGCGGCGACGGCTGCGGCCCACGTCAAGCTGCCGAGCGCGAGGGCGAGAAGATCGGCGCGGCTGCCATCGAGTGAGATGGTGTGCATGACTTCATGACTCAGTCCTCCGGAAACGGCGCCCACTAGCGCCGCCTTCCCTAATTCTTTCCAGTTCAAGCCGCCTAGCGGCACCATGCCGCGAATATGCAAGAGCAGGGCGATGGCCAGGGCGTTGGCGGTGATGCCGAGGTCGGAGGCGATGGCTAGTCCGGTGACCGACAGTGTCCGGAAAAACAGCGCATACATGGGCAGAGAGGCGAGAGTGATCAGGCTGCTGGCGATCATCGGGGTCAGCGTATTGCTGGAGGCGTAAAACGCACGCGCGTACAGCGCCTGACAGGACCACAATGCCAGCGAGAGTGAAAACACGAAAAAGTAGAGGGCGGTGGATTCGGAATCGGCGAAGGTGAAGTGGCCGCGGCGGTAGACGAGATCGATGAGGGGGAGGGCAATGGCCATCATCCAGCCGGTGATCAGCAGCGAGGCAGCGGTGATGCGATAGACGGAAGCATTCACTGTGGCGGCGAATTCCTCGAATTTGTTTTCTCCGAAGAGGCGCGAAAAAAAGGGGAGCGATGCCTGGCCTACGGCTTGTCCGAGAATCGCGATGGGAACGGCGAAGAGACGCTTGGCGTAGTTCAGGCGGGCGATGTCGCCGATTCCGCTGGAGGCGAAGTAGCGGAGGATCCAGTCGTCGGCGGTGACGAGCGAGACGCCCAGCATCAGCGGGATGGAGAGGCGCACCCACTCGCGGAACGCCGGATTCTTCACGTCGAAGGAGGGACGGTAGCCAGTGCCGATTTTGGCTGCTCCGAGAGCGTTGATCAGAAATGGTCCGGCAATGCTGCCGGCGAGCGCGCCGAAGGCAAGGGACGCGATGCCCATCTGGCGCCCGGCGACAACTCCACCGGCGATGATGAACACGTTGTAGATGAGTGGCCCGAATGCGGGCAGCAGGAACAAACGGTGCGAGAGCAAGACCGCCGAAACGACTCCTCCGACATAGAAGAAGATCTGCGCGGGCAGGAGGATGCGGGTGAGATGAACGCATAGCTGCATCTGCTGCGGCGTGAAGCCGTGGAACATCCAGCCGGCGAACTGGGGCGTGAAGATCTCGGCGAGGATGGTGCCGGCGATCAGCACCGTGGTCATGACCGTAATGATGATGGAGAAAGTTTTCCGGGCATCCTGCTCGCGCTTTTCCGCCAGAAACCGGGTGTAGATGGAGATGAACGTGATCGAAGCGGTGCCGCCCGCAACGATGTAGTTGAGCCAGTCGGGCAGGGTGAAGGCGGCGACGTAGGCGTCGGTCTGCTGTCCGGCGCCGAAGGCGTAGGCGATGTAGGCCTCGCGGATGTATCCGATCACGCGCGAGAGCGTGATGGTCGTCATCAGCAGCAGCGTCGCCGAAAAGACGGTGTGCTGGTGCGATGGGCGGAAGAAGCGCAGCAGACGCATCCTTCGCAGAGTAACGCATCTGGCGGAGGGTGGGAGAGTTATCGGAGGGCTGGAATCGGGAATGGCAATTGGCTTTCTGCTGTGTACCCTGTGGCTCGAGCTTCTAATTCTCTACTACAGGGGGCACTGGGGTACACAGGGGAACCTGAAATGGCTGCAAACTAGTGTAGTGCGTCATGCGGATTGACGTTTATTCAGGGTGCGGCGAGCGCGTTTCACTTTCTCCAGGATATCGGTGGCTCGGGCGGTCCAGATGAACGGTTTGGGACTCTCGTTGTGGCGGTCGA
>Ga0224558_1002353_pt1 | contig 17524 bp, 13 predicted proteins | sample 714S32024metaG_FD_180682 | JGI IMG/M metagenome (GOLD analysis project Ga0224558, IMG submission 180682) | Peat soil microbial communities from Stordalen Mire, Sweden - 717 S3 20-24 | ecosystem: Environmental > Terrestrial > Soil > Wetlands > Peat | place: Sweden: Norrbotten County, Stordalen...
AACTACTTCGAGAACCATCGTGACCATTTACACTACCAAGCGGTGGCTAAGGCTGGCGCACCCATTGGCAGTGGGGCAGTTGAGTCCCTCGGGTCTCAACTCCAAGACCGGCTCCGGGGTTGTGGCCAGTTCTGGGAACGACCCGGCATCACTCATCTGCTGCGCTTGATGGTGCTCGTGCGAAATCAAGACGATTGCTACCTATGGAACTGAAAACAACCGCCAACCGGCAGATGCGCCCGCCACCGGCCGCCGAACATGCTTGCAGGTGGCTTTGGGTGTCTTCGCTCAACCATTCTGAATTCTCCATTCTGCATTCGCCCAGCGGTGGCTTTACGGTGGCGTTACGGTGGCTTTGGGTGGCTTTGCCCGGCTAAGCAACCTATTAGCCTGCCGGTCGTTCGCTGGGGCCTCGCAGTTTCTTACAAAAAAGGGCGAGCTTCGCACCATTTAGGTGGCACACCATGTGCTGCCAATAGCGCATTCAGAGTATTCTGCCTTATGAGGCGCACACAACATAAACTGTTTCCGACAGCCGAGCGGGTGGCCGTGCAGCACGGCCTCCGTAGAACTCGATGCCTAGCCGCCGTCACCAACGACCAGCAACCAACAGCCTCCCCGCTATGAAAGATCACTACCAGACCCTCGGACTGGGCCGGGCAGCCTCTCCAAAACAGATCAAGCAGGCTTATCGCGAGCTGTGCAAACAATATCATCCCGATCACAATAAATCGCCCGATGCCCATGCCCGGATGCAGGAAATCAACGAGGCTCACCGGGTTCTGTCCTCACCGGTGAGCAAGGCGGAGTACGACCAACTGCTGCGGCTCCAGGAACAGCAGGGCAAGCAAGCCAGTGATGCAGCATCAGCACCTGGAACTACCGTGTATTGCCGCTGCGAGAAGTGTGGCCGGGTGGATCCCACTCTCCGCGTCACCGTGTTCACTTGGGTAGTCAGTGTTCTGGTGCTGACCTACCGGCGCGGTTGGGCGAAGATTCTCTGCGCGCGGTGCCGCACCAAGTACGCCCTCCTCTTTGACTTGCAGAACTTCTTCATGGGTTGGTGGGGCTTTCCATTCGGTATCTTTTGGACTCTCCAAGCCCTGTGGCACAACTCAATGGGTGGGCGGCACCCGTTGGAGGGCAACGCCTTGTTCCTGGCAGGTTTGGGCTACGAACTGAGCCGGAAGGGGAATCTTAAAGCGGCAGTGAAGGCCCTGGAGGCGAGTCTGGCGTTCAAAAAAGATGCCCGTGTCGAGGCGTTTTGCCAGCAGGTCAAAGCGAGATGTTATGAGGCTGGAAGCGGAGCACCACCCGAGCCACAGGCATCGCCTTGGCAGCGGCTGGCGACGGGTAGGCTCCATCCAGCAGTCTATTGCGCCCCTATGCTGGCGATACTGTTCTGCCTCGCCTCTCTGTGGCTCGGGTCTGAAAACAAGTCGCCGGTAAGGGCGAGGAGTGTGCCAGCAAGGGTCGGAAGCGGGGCGATTGAAGAAAAGAGGGTCAAGGCAGAAAGGGGCGATGCTCAATCCCAGTATGAACTAGCCCGTACATTCTACGTGGCCCAGGATTATGGCGAGGCGGTGAAATGGCTCAGCAAAGCCGCCGAGCAGAATTATGCTGCGGCACAGTTCAGTCTGGGCTCTAGCTACGCCAACGGCATAGGCGTGGCGCAGGATTATGTGGAGGCGGTGAAATGGCTCAGCAAAGCCGCCGAGCAGAATGACGCCGCTGCGCAATGCAGTCTAGGCTCCTGCTACCAGTACGGCCACGGCGTGGCCCAGGATTATGTGGAGGCGGTGAAGTGGTTTCGCAAGGCAGCCGAGCAAAACGACGCCGAGGCTCAGTACAGTCTGGGCTGCTGCTACGGCAAGGGCAATGGCGTGACGCAGGATTATGTGGAGGCGGTGAAGTGGTGCCGCAAAGCCGCCGAGCAGAATTACCCGGATGCGCAAGCTAGTCTGGGCTTCAGCTACAGCAGTGGTAATGGCGTGGCGCAGGATTATGTGGAGGCGGTGAAGTGGTATCGCAAAGCCGCCGAGCAGAATAACGCTCATGCTCAGAGTGGGGGTCTGGGCTTCTGCTACGAGTACGGCTACGGCGTGGCGCAGGATTATGTGGAGGCAGTGAGGTGGTATCGCAAAGCCGCCGAGCAAAATGACGCCGCTGCGCAATGCAGTCTAGGCTCCTGCTACCAGTCCGGCCACGGCGTGGCCCAGGATTATGTGGAGGCGGTGAAGTGGTTTCGCAAGGCAGCCGAGCAAAACCACGCCGAGGCTCAGTACAGTCTGGGCTGCTGCTACGCCCAGGGCAATGGCGTGGTGAAGGATTATGTCGAGGCTTACAAGTGGATCCTGCTGGCGGCGGCGCAGGGCGACAGGTTGTCAGACTGGATCCTGCTGGCGACGGCGCAGGGCGACAGGATGTTAGAGATGTCCGTCACTGGGCTGGAGAGCCTGATGACGCCTGAGCAGATTGCGGAGGGCCAAAGACTTGCCCGCGCCTTCAGGCCTCATGAGGTGCCCACTACGGGGGGCGAAGGTTCCCCCGCACGTATTGCACAGACGCGTCCGGAATCTTCCGGCACTGGCTTCTTCATCACGGACGACGGGTATCTCATTACCAATGAACATGTGGCCGGGGCCGGGACGCAAGTGCGACTTGTGACGGAAGCTGGAATCCTCCCTGCCAGGATAGTGAGGACCGACGTGGCGAATGACCTGGCACTACTGAAGGTGGAGGGGAGATTTGTGCCGCTGCCGCTGGTTTCCAGCCGCGCAGCGAAGATGGGCAGCACGGTGGCCACGGTCGGCTTTCCGAACATCGGTCTCCAAGGCTTCGCCCCCAAGTTGGCCAAGGGAGAGATTGCCGCGCTCTCCGGGGCGCAGGACGACCCAAGGTATTTCCAGATAAGCGTTCCAGTACAGCCCGGCAATTCAGGTGGAGCTTTGGTAGATGAGCACGGCAATGTGGTCGGCGTCGTGTCAGCCAAGCTCGACGTGGCCGCAGCCGTGGCGACGAGTGGAGCCCTGCCGGAGAATGTGAACTACGCCGTCAAGAGCAGCCTCCTCCTCAGTTTCCTGGAATCCACGCCGGAAGTTTCCGCGAGGCTCAAGCGGCCAAATGCGAGGGAACGGAAGTTCGAGGAGGTGGCGAGGCAGGCGGAGCAAGCTGCTGCCCTTGTGCTCGTTTACTAGGAACGCCGGGTATGGATTCAAAACCCTACTTCCTGAATCAACTACGCCAGGCCCGGGCGGCCGTCCTCCGAGACGCCGAAGCGGTGGACGTACTCATTCATGTCTTTGAACGCATGGGCATGTTCTTGCTGCACAAAGTTGGAGACCTCGGAGCCTATCAAGGGGTGCTCGGAAGCGTCGCAGGCCTCTCCCCACTGGCCAAGCAACTGCCAAAGGAATTCCACACTCCATTCGGCAAGGTCTACAATTCAGTGCGAGAGGCCCGCAACTCAGCCATGCACGAGGGAGCTTACGCACGCCATCTGGCAAGCCACGCCGTGAAGCTCGCGTTGATTCTGGAGGACGCACTTTGCAATGGTTCAGACAAAGATGGTTCAAACAAATCTCTAAAGACACCGTTCCAGAAACTAGCCCCGGAGGGCGCACTCATGAAAATCGGAGAATTAATGGTTCCAAATCCCATCTGCGCAGAATTCTGGCACCCGCTCAGCTTTATTCGCCAAACGATGCTGGAGAGCTCTTTCTCGTACCTGCCAGTCCTAACAACGCCCGATGGCGAGTCGCCCTGGAAGCTTGTTTCTGACCTTGAATTAGCTCAGTACCTCAGGACAGCCGAGGATGCGGAGGACCGGAAGCGCCGGTTGGTGCAGCCGCTGGCTGATGCTCAGAGGCCCGGCGGAATTCGGCTTGGAGACCCGAAAACGTGCGGACCCGAAGAATTGATCTCCGGCCTTTTCAAGCAGTGGGACGGTCACACAACTTGGGATGGCCTGCCAATCTTGGTGGTGCGAAGCAGCTCAAAAAAGTACCTGCTCGGAATTCTAACCCCGTTCGATTTGCTGTAGCCTCCGCACCAGCTCGACCCGCGTGCCAAAAGGGTTCCAGTAACCGATAATGTAACATTCCGGTGTGGGCTGGCGGATATAAGAATCTTCCCTTTTCGGTTAACCCAGGTTAGTCCACCTCTGACAACCAAGAGGGTGGCGTGGATGATGGCATTTCCGGTGGGGTGGGAGAGAGGTGTCCAATATTTAGGCACCCCGTCGGGGCCTCAGTTGTATTAGTAGGACCGATTAGCGGAGCCAGGGAGTCATGGGAGACTCACCGGACACTTGCCGGACACTCGCCGGCAGGGGGTCAGTTAATGAGATTGTCACATTCTCACCCTGTCTCACTCTGCCGCCAACACAGGCGAAAGGCAAGTGTCATTTGGAAGAACCGACATTCAAGGAGTTCTATGCACACAGTGACCGCCTGCCACTCACCGCGCCTCCCGCGGATAACAGGTGAGACTCGCCGTAGTACCCTCGTTAACTAACAAGGGTACGACGGCGAGGCTCCGGGGGATTCGCGTGTGGCACAGCAGAGGGCCGCTATAATCCTGAAAAGCCCTTTAAAGCACGTTCGTCAACGACGACTTGAGCCGATGGGACTATTTTCACTCGCACTTGAGGGCAGGGGAGTCATACTGCACTAATGAAATGTGGTGATGCACTGCCGCTCATGGCTGCTTTTTCCTTGGCTTGGATTGCAAACACGTTTGGTGCGGAGGGCATCCTGCACGCCGTAATCAAGGATGCCATTACCGGTCGTCAGGCGCCGTGCACCGTGACAATCACTGATGCCGAAGGGAAAGTCGTTGTTGAGAGCGACTCATTCAGCAAAGGTTTCCGGTGTTCAGGTGAGTTCAGCAAGCGCTTGCCGGCTGGTTCCACCCGCATACGGATAACTCGTGGCTTCGAAACCAAGGCAATTAACCGGCAGGTCAATTTGGTGGCTGGCGAAACGACCGACCTGGCGTTCACGTTGGAGCGCGTGGTGAATCTCCGGGATCGGGGTTGGTTCGCTGGCGATAGCCACGTCCATATGCTGCATGGGGAACGCACGGTACCTGTCAGCTTCGATTACGTTGCCCTCACTGCCAAGGCCGAAGACCTTCAATACATGTGCCTGGCGCAGGCCTGGAACATGGATGAGCCAACCCCGGAGCGGTTGGAAGCGGAATTGCGGGGGCGTTCCACGCCCGATTGCTTCCTCATGTGGAACCTCGAAGCTCCCAAGAATTACTATAAAGGAGACGCCGGGCGTTGTCTTGGCCACTGCTGGAATCTGGGTGTCCGCGGGCGCACACCCGAGGGCCGGGATGTTATCCGCCTGTTGATGGCAGCCAGTGCTTGGGATTACGAATCCACCAAACCCACCTATGCCAACTTCGAATCGCACCAACTCATTCATGACCAGGGCGGGGTGGCTTGTTATTCGCATCCCGCGCGCTGGTGGATGGGCCCGTGGGGTGGACAGGGCGGCTACCCGAAGCTTGATCAGATGCGCGTTTCCAATCTGGCGGTCGAGCTTCCTTTGGACACGTTGCTGGGTCCCACCTACGACGGCCTCGATCTAATCACCGGGCCCGGCGAGCACGAAGCCAACGCGAAAGCGTTCGAGATATGGTCCTTATTGCTGAATCACGGGTATCGCGTCGCGGCGACTGGATCCTCTGATGCCTGCTTCGACCGGCCCGGGGGAGGTGTCCCGGGCGTACCACGCACCTATGCACTTGTTCCGGGCAAATTCTCTCTAGCAAAAGCAGCCAGGTCAATCGCGGCGGGAAGAACTTTCGTAACCACCGGACCTTTGCTGATCGCCTCCCTGGACGGAAATCCACCGGGGAGCGAATTCTCCTCAGGCGCAAGAGCTCGTGTGCTTTCCGTCGAGGCCTGGGCTTCGGGATGCGATCTGGGCGGCCTCGAGCGCCTGGAGATCTTGCGGAACGGACGGCCTTGGCGCGAATTCACGCTGCAGGGACAACCTGCTGAGGTCCGGACGAACTTCAACATCCTGGAACAGCAGACCGCCTGGTATTGTGTGCGGGTGTTTGGGGCTGGCAGGCAAAGCGCTATAAGCGGCGCGTTCTATTTTAAGGACGAATCATACCGACCACCCCGACCGGAGCGCGCACAGGTGCACGTGCAGGTATTGGATGCCGATACTGGCGTACTCGTTCCCGCCGCTCTTACCGAGCTCACTCTCTCTGGACCGGTGACCCGAGAGGGCAAACGGCATCGGTTGCCGAAGGGCGAGATTCGGGCGTCAGTTCCCGGAGTGGCACGGCTCCGCGCCGAATCCAGAGGCTATGCGCCTATGACTCTCAGCCCGTTTCTAGACAATCCCGAGCTGGTGAAGACCGTGACGACTTTCACCGACCAGGACCTGCTGAACTGGGAAAGTTTCGACCAGTTGAAGAAGCTGCTCGCGAATGTGGAACTGGTTTTCCGGCTACAGAAAACCAGTCCTTAATCGCAGCTAACCGTCAGGCGGCGGCCACTCGGGCCTGGAACTGCCGCGGCAGGCTCTCGAACCCATCCTCCATCGTGCTGGCTTGGACGAACAGGCGCTTGCCGACCGGCACGGCTCCGAATTCAGCCGTGTACAGCCCCGTAATGTCCCCCGCGCCGGCCGTCGGCACCGGACTGGTGCTGATGATGCGGAAGTTGCGGCACGCCCGAACCGCCGAATTCTGCGGCGCGCTGGAAATCTTACTCCTCGAAACACGCGCGGCTGGGTTCGCAGGTGTCTTTGTGGGCGGGGCGGTCATCCGGGCCGACCACCGTTTGAGTGAGATTGCACCAGAAATGACACGGCGTGGCATGCTCGTCGTCCTTTTCCGCGAAGGCTTCCGCCGGCGTCGCGCCGGTGAACAGCTTCTTCGTGCGCAGGTGTTTACAAAGGATCGAGCTCATGCGGCACCTTTCAGTTGGAGCAATGTGCGGCGGATGAGAGCATGCGCCAGAGGCACCTTGTATGCGTTATGCTCCAACGGCTTGGCGTCCTTCAATATCAGATCTGCCGCCGCGGCAACCGTTGCCTCGTCCAGAGTTTTTCCCTCCAGAAACTCATTCGCAGCCGCGACCTCATGCGGTTTAGGTGAGATGCTGCCGAGAGCGACTCGCGGCGATTTAAGTTTGCCATCTGCCACGTCGGCGGCGGCCGCGCAACTGACTAGCGCCCAGTCGAACGCGTGTTTGTCGCTGGCCTGAAGGTAAGCGCTGCGCCGGCGCATAGCGGGAATTTCCACCCGCAGGATTAGGTCGCCGGGGTGGAGTGAGTTGTGCGCGGTCGGGTCTTCCCACGCCTTTTGGTAGAGCTCGCCCATAGTCAACCGGGTTTCCTTGCCGTCCCGCAGCACGATAGCTGTGGCGTCCAGGGCGGCGAACACCGTGGCCAGGCTCGAGACAACCGGGCTGATGCAGTCGTTGCCGGTGAACAGGCTGTGGTAGCGGTTCTCACCGTGGCGGGCGTAGCAGAGCTCGCCGTGTTTCTTGAGACAAACGGTGTCTCGATGGCGGAAGTACCAGCAGCGCGAATGCTGCGCGAGGTTTCCCCCCACAGTGGCGACATTGCGGATTTGCTGGGACCCGATTTCTGCCGCGGCCTCGTGCAAACCGGGAAACGCCTCTTTGACGGCCGCATCCCGCTCGATTTCCGCAACCGTCACGAGCGCCCCGATGGTCCAGGCCTTCTCCCCACGCACGATTTTGTTCAAGCCGGGCAGCGACTTGATGTTCACCAGTATGCTGGCGCTGACGAGGTAATCCTTGAGCAGGCTCAGCAGGTCGTTGCCGCCAGCGAGATAGGCGCCGTTGGCGGCCACGAGTTCGTGGGCGCTCTCGGGCGAATGGGCCGTGGCGTATTGAAAAGCGTTCATGCGGTCGTGGCTGGAACCTTGCCGAGCGCGGCCAGCACTTTCGCCGGCGTGATCGGGAGACTGGAAACCCGCACGCCTAGAGCGTTGGCGACGGCGTTGGCGATGGCGGCGGCGGTCGGCACAGTGGCCGGCTCGCCAATGCCGATGACGCCGCGCTCGGGCATGTTGATAAGGACGACGTCAATTTCCGGCACGTCCGCGATGCCGGGGAGCTTGTAGGTCTCGAAATTGGGGTTGAGGACCACGCCGGATAGATCGTCCATCACGCGCTCTTCATAGAGGGCATAGCCCATGCCCATGATGACGCCGCCGTTGATCTGGCTTTCGAGCGTGAGCTTGTCAATGATCAAGCCGCAATCGTGGACGGCGACCACTTTGATTACCGTGACCAGGCCCGTCTCAGTATCCACGGCGACTTCGGCGAACTGCACGCCACAAGCGTGGTCCGACGAAAGTCCCGGCTGCCATTGGCCATGGACGACGAGCGGGTTCACGCCGAGCTTCTTGCACGCGGCGAACCAGTTTTCCGCGCGCACGTCGGCCAGGCCGCTCTGGGTCTGCATTTGTTGGAGGGCCTTCGTGCAAACGTCATAAACCGTCGGAGAGATCGAGGCGCACGTGGTGCTGCCGCCGCTGCCGGGGCCGGGCGGGAAATCCGTATCGCCCACTTTGACCGTAATTTGCTCCGGTTTTAGGCCCAGCAATTCGGCCGCCACGACGGCAATGACCGTCTTCGTGCCGGTCCCGATGTCCTGCACGCCGAGGCGGAACTCGATGCTGCCATCGGGGTTGATTTGCGCCTCGCCCTGGGTCTGGCGGCTCGCGCCGCCCGCAGGCCACGCGGCCCCCGCGCAGCCGACGCCGGTCTTGACGACGCCCGGCGAACTGCCGGGCTTGCGGTACTTTTGTTTCCAACCGAATCTCGCGGCGCCCAAAGCAAATTCGCGCTGGCGGATGGGGCTGGGGTCATTCTTCAGTCGCAACTCCACCGGGTCCATGCCCAGTTTCACCGCCAGGTCGTCCATGGCCGACTCCATGCCGTAAGACGCCGGCGGATTCCCCGGCGCGCGAAAGGCGCGGGCCGACCCGGCATTGACCGCCACCGCGGTCTGTTTCACGCGAGTATTGGGCACTTTGTAGAGGTAGGGCGCAGGAAGGTCCGCGCCGCCTCCGCCGCCTTCGGAGGCGGCGCCAGCCCCGATGCCCGCGGTGCCGTAATTCTCCATTTCAAAGGCGCGCAAGGTCCCGTCCGCGGCGGCCCCAAGCTTGATCTTCTGAAAGCTGGAAGGCCGGTTTCCCACAGCCAGCGCCTGGTCAAAGCGCGTGAGCATCAAACGCACCGGCGCTTTCGCCTCGCGTGACAGGCGCGCGGACAGGACACCCTCCACGCCCGCGCCGAATTTTGCGCCAAAGCCGCCGCCCATGTAATCGGTGACGACACGGACTTTGCTGTGGTCCAGCTTGAGCGACCCCGCCAACCCGTCGCGCACGCTCGAAATGCCCTGCGTCGAAGCCCAGGACGTGACGCCCTCCTCGGTCCAGGAGACGGTGCTGCCATGTGTCTCCATCGGGTGATGAATCTGCACCGGCGTTGTGTAGAAGCCTTCGATAACCGCCGCGCATTCAGCGAACGCCGCGTCCACGTCGCCCGTCTTGCGCTCGCGGGGCGTCGGGGCGTTGGTCACGCCTTCCCAAACCTGGGGCGAACCTTCTTTCCGGGCGTCGTCCTCGCGCACGACAAAGCGCTCGCTCGGCTCGGCCGTGACTTGGAGGGCATGAAGGGCGTCAAGGCACGCCTGTTTGCTCGTAGCCGCCACGGCGGCGATCTCCTCCCCATAATACCGCACAGTGAACGGAGTCTCCCTGGCCAGGGCCACTGCCTTGACGCCGGGGAAGCTCCTCGCTTTGTCAAAATTAACCGACAGGATCTTGGCGGCGGGCCATTTTGAGCGCAGGATCATGCCATAAAGCCAGCCGTCGGCCTGGATATCCGAACTGTAGCGTGCGCGACCCGTGAGCTTGGGGGCGGCATCCACGCGCGTGGTGGGCTGGCCGATATATTTGTTTTGGGCAGGCCACTCAGGCATTCACAACCTCCGTATTGGTGGTGCGATGCGCGGCAATGCCGGCGGCGGACAGCGCCGCCTCCAGCACGCGCGGTTGCGTGCCACAGCGGCAAAGGTTTCCCGCGCAGGCCCGTTTGACGTCGGCGGCGGTCGGATGCGGGTTTTGCTTCAGCAACGCCGTCACGCTCATGACGAATCCCGGTGTGCAATAGCCGCACATCAACGCGTCCTTTTCCAGAAATGCTTGCTGCACTTTCGTCAGCTTGCCCTCTTTGGCGAGTCCTTCGACCGTGGTGATTTCCTGGCCCTGGGCTTCCACCGCTAGTTTCTGGCAGGCATAAATAGGCAGGTCCCCCAGCAGTACTGTGCAGGCGCCGCAACTGGCCCGGTCGCAGCCTTCTTTGGCACCGGTGAGGCTCGAGTAGTTGCGCAGGGCGTCTAGCAGCGTCACGCGCGGTTCGAGCAGAAGCTTGAGTTGTTCGCCGTTGACCTTAAGCGTGACCGGCACTGGGCCCGGCCCGACGGTTCTCTCCGCGTTGGCTTTTTCGAGTTCCGCGGCGACAGCTTCGGCTTGCGCCGCCGCAGTCGTGACGGCAGCGGTTCCCAGTCCTTTGAGAAACGAGCGCCGGGAATGCGCGGACGGCGTCTGCCACTCTATGTTCATTAGCGTGTTCTGGCCTTCGCTTATAGATAATCCACCTCAGCGCGGAAGTCAATTCTTGAGGCAACACGCATTTGAACTTGATCGCGCCTATCCTTAGGCTTAAGCGTACGAGGAATGAAATGCCTGCCATGAACTCCTGGACCCGCCGTGATTTCACCAAAACCATAGTCCTTGCCGGGGCGACGTCGGCCCTGGGAGCCGTGCGAGCCGCCCGCGCCAACGATCGTGTCCGCCTCGGGTGCATTGGCCTGGGGAACCGCGGGGACCAGGTGCTGGACGCATTCCTGAAGCAACCCGATATGGAGGTGGTGGCGGTTTGCGATTTGTCGCAAGCCTACCTCGACTTTGCCACTAAGAAAATCGGCGGCTCGCCCAGGCAGTTCAAGGATTACCGGCAATTGTTGGCGATGAAAGAGGTGGACGCGGTGGTCATTGCCACGCCCGACCACTGGCACGCGCTGCAGACCATCCAAGCCTGCCAGGCTGGCAAGGACGTTTATGTCGAGAAGCCTCTTTCGCTCTGTGTCGCCGAAGGCCGGGCGATGGTCGAGGCGGTGCGCAAGCACGGCCGGGTGTGCCAGGTGGGTATCCACCGGAGGTCGTCGGCGGTCTGCCGCGAGGCGGCCGAGTTAGTACGCCAAGGCGCGCTTGGCAAAGTGACGGCGGCACGTGCCTTTCACATCCAGAACGAATGGCCAGTCGGCATCGGTAATCCTCCGGACGGGAATCCGCCCGCCGACCTGGATTGGGACGCCTGGCTCGGTCCGGCGCCGCAGAGGCGCTACAACAAGAATCGCACCTTCTATCGCTTCCGGTGGTTTTACGATTACAGCGGTGGCCAGGTCACGAATTTCGGTGTGCATTACATTGATTTCATCCAATGGGCGCTCGGGGCCGAAGCGCCGGCGTCGGTCGCCGCCATGGGACTCAAGGCCGCCGGCATGACGGATAACCGGGAGATTCCCGACACGCTTGAGGCGATCTGGCAGTACCCCGGCGGCACACTGGTCACCTTTTCCCAATTCAATGCCACCGCCGGACCCTGGGGTCTTCGGGGCTGCGAACTCGAGTTGCGCGGCACGCTGGGGACGCTCTATCTCTTCGGCGACGGCTACGAGGTCGCACCGGACCCCATTTCCGAGGATGAATTCCCGGCGCGTTCTCCGCTGACCCGGCAAGCGGATGCTCGTTATCGCCGAGATGCCAAGCCTCGGATCGAGCCCCGGAACGTCCGCGGGTCCTCCACCAGCGACACGGCACCCCACGCGCGCAACTTTCTTGACTGCGTGAAGAGCCGGGCAACCTGCAACTGCGATATTGAGACGGCCCACCGGAGCACGAGTGCGACCCTGCTGGCCAACATAGCGCTCAAGACACGCTCGGTGCTCGATTGGGACGCGCGGGCGGAGCGCTTCCCACATCACGCGGAGGCCAATAAGCTCCTGAGCTATCACTACCGCGCCCCTTACCAGTTCCCGAGTTGAGAACCTTCGCACCCCCAAAAGCGCCATTGCCGGCGGTTAAGGTGCAGCCAACTTTACACAATGCATCCGGCAAGGATGCTGCACTTGAAGCTCGTGGACGATGGATGGTGCTGATCGCTGCGTTCTTGGGCTGGCTGTTCGATGGACTGGAGCAAGGGGTCTTCCCGCTGGTGGCCCGTCCGGCCTTGCAGGACCTCCTCCACGTCGAGAGCGACAAGGACATTGGGATGTGGATGGGCTATATCACGGCCTTGTTTCTCGTGGGCGCGGCCGGGGGCGGGCTGCTGTTCGGGTGGCTGGGTGACCGGCTCGGGCGGGTGCGGGCCATGATTTGGAGTGTGCTGGCTTATTCGCTTTTCACGGGCTGCAGTTACTGGGCACAAGCAGCCTGGCAGTTGGGCTTGTTTCGTTTCCTCGCGGCGCTGGGTATGGGCGGGGAATGGTCTCTGGGGGTGGCGCTGGTGATGGAGTGCTGGCCGGAGCGGCTCCGGCCGTTGCTGGCTGGCGCTATCGGCGCTGCCGCAAACCTCGGTTTTGGGTTGCTCGGCGCGTTGGGAACGGCATTTCAAGTCAGCCGGGATTCCTGGCGCTGGGTTATGCTGGCGGGGGCCGTACCCGCCTTGCTAACCCTCTTTATCGCGCTGTTCGTCCCCGAATCGCCACGTTGGCGGGAATCAGTCAAGACGAGGGACTCGAAGCCATTCAGGGAAATCTTCGCGCGGCCCTTGCGGCGGAGGACCTTGCTGGCGATCTGTTTTGCCTCGATAGCGCTGGTGGGCACCTGGGGCTCCGTCCAGTGGCTGCCGGCGTGGGCGGATCAGTTGACCCATGGCAAAATCCATAACGCCAAAGGCATCACTCAAATGCTCTGCGCCGCCGGCGCTATCGGCGGCTGTTTTGTCGGGCCATGGATTGGCGGACGCTTCGGGCGGCGGCCCGCTTATTTCATGCTCTGCCTGGTGTCGCTCGTCTCCTGCGCCTGCCTCTTCCGCTGCGTGCATGAGTATGGCCCCTTGTTCCTCTTGCTGGACGTGCTCGTCGGTGGTGCCACCGCCGCGTTCTACGGCTGGTTACCACTCTACCTGCCAGAGCTGTTCCCGACCCGAGCCCGTGCCACGGGCCAGGGTCTGTGCTACAACTCCGGACGCATCCTGGCCGCCGTCGGCGCCATTCAGATGGGCCGCTTGCTCCAGGCCTACGAGGGCAGCTACGCGCGGGCCGGCGCGGTGATCACTCTCGTTTATGCCTTGGGCCTTGGCCTAATCTGGCTGGCGCCCGAAACGAAGGGAAAACCGTTGCCGGAATAGAAAGCGCCCCATGATCCACCGCCTGGTTAGCCTCCGCCTCTACTTCCTCCCAGTCCAAACGCGCGTCCCGCTCAAGTTCGGCCCTGAGATCACCACTTCGGTGACCTGTGCCCGGGTGGCGTTACGCGTGGTGGATGATCGAGGGAACCAGGCGGAAGGCTGGGGCGAGACCCCTTTGAGCGTTCAATGGGTCTGGCCCAGTGCCTTGCCCTACCAGCAACGGTACGAGGCATTGAAGCGTTTTTGCCAGGCTCTGGCCCCGGCGTGGATGTCTTTCCAACGGCAAGGCCACGTCCTGGAACTCGGGCACGATTTCCAGATGCAAGTCCTGCCCGACCTCCTCCGCCAGTTTAACCGGACCCTGGGCGCGTCCCCAGGCGCGACGGAACCCAGCGCCCGTGTAGCGGACCCTGAAAGCGAGTCCGGCTCTCGGGGTAAAGAGGCATCGCCCAGCCAGACCCCCTCGACTCGCCTTGCAGAGCCGATGCCCTGGCCAGCCGCGCCCGCCTGCAATTCCGACGCATCACGCATCACGCATCACGCATCACGCATCACGGTACCCTGGCTGGCCGCGCTCGTCTGCAATTCCGCCTTCGACCTCGCCCTGCATGACGCCTACGGCAAACTGGTTGGCCGGCCCGTGTATCAAACCTACGGCCCCGAACATCTCGCCGCCGACCTGACCAGGTACCTCGAACCCGCCGAAGACTCATCAGTTAAGTTCCAGGGACTCTACCCGGCCAACTTCCTTGCCGCTCAGCCACCTCAACAACTCCGTGCCTGGCACCTGGTCGGCGGTCTGGATCCCCTCGAACCGGCTGACCTCACCGGCCAGGAACCCGACGACGGGTTCCCTGTCACGCTTCGCGACTGGATTCAGCGGGACGGGCTGAAGTGCTTGAAAGTGAAATTGCGCGGCAACGATGCTGCATGGGATTTTGACCGCTTAGTCAGGGTTGGCCAACTCGCCGTTGCCGGAGGAGCGGAGTGGTTGACGGCCGACTTTAATTGCACGGTCCAGGATCCCGCCTATGTGAACCAGATCCTGGATCGCCTCCGGGACGAGCAACCTCGGATCTACGGGATGATCCTCTACGTCGAACAACCCTTCCCCTACGACCTGGAACGTAGCCCTTTAGATGTCCACAGCGTCTCGGCCCGCAAGCCGTTGTTTCTGGATGAAAGCGCCCACGATTGGCGCATGGTGCGCCTGGGCCGGCAATTGGGCTGGACCGGGGTTGCCCTGAAGACGTGCAAGACCCAGACCGGCGCCATTCTTAGCGCCTGCTGGGCCAAGGCTCATGGCATGGGCTTAATGGTCCAGGATCTCACCAATCCCATGCTCGCACAGATCCCTCACTGCCTCCTGGCTGCCCACACCGGCACCATCATGGGCGTCGAGACCAACGCCATGCAGTTCTATCCCTCGGCGTCGGCACCGGAGGAAAAAGTCCACCCCGGCCTCTACCGGCGCCGCAGCGGTTGCATTGATCTCTCCACACTCAGCGGCCCCGGCTTCGGCTATCGCCTGAACGAAATCGCCCGCGACCTGCCGCCACCGGCAGTGACGCTTGGTGAGGAATAAGTATCTATTCAGGTAGTGGGGCAGGCGTCCCGCCTGTCGCGCAGGGCATCCCGCCCGCGCTGCAGAGACCGGGGGCGGGACGCCCTTTACGGGCGAGACGCCTGCCCCACTACCTGGACAGTTACAGGAGTAAATCTCATCGCTTCCGTTGGACCGGCCCTCATGATAGGATGCGCACGTGATTTCGAGAAAGACCTTATCACCCGCGAAACGCTAAGTATATGAGGTATCGCAAAAGCAAGTTTCTTATCAGTTCTCTCCCCGGACCGATCCTGCTCGCGCTATGGTTGGTCGCCACCGGAGCTATTCGCGCTGCGGACGGCAAGCCCCCCGAAGGCAGCGCCGCCTGGCTGGCCGAACATTACACCAAGCTCGAGTACCGCATCCCAATGCGCGACGGTGTCCGGCTCTTCACCCGCGTCTTTCTTCCCAAGGACGATTCGCAGCCCTGGCCGATCATGCTCACGCGCACGCCCTACTCGCTCAAACCTTACGGCGCCGACAACTACACCGACCCGTCCGGGTCTTTCGGAACTCTCGCCAAGGACACGTTCATCCTGGTCACGCAAGACGTGCGTGGGCGCTACGGCTCCGAAGGTGAGTACGTGCACGTCCGGCCATTCAACCCCGACAAAGGCCCCAAGGGCACGGACGAAAGCTCGGACACATGGGATACCATAGATTGGCTGGTCAAGAACGTGCCTGGGAACAATGGCAAAGTGGGGCTGTTCGGCATCTCCTACCCCGGTTTCTACACGTCCATGGGAATGATCGACAGCCACCCCGCCCTCAAGGCGGCCTCGCCGCAGGCCCCGGTCTCCGATTGGTTTGTCGGCGACGACCTCCACCACAACGGCGCCCTCTTTCTCGCCCAGAACTTCGGCTTCTTCTATCACTTCGCCCAGCGGGCCGATGACCCGCTCCACGAGGATCCCAAGGGGTTCCATTTCCCGACCCCCGATGGCTATGATTTCTTCCTGCGCATGGGTTCACTAGCCAATGCCGATAAACTCTACTTCAAGGGCTGTTCCCCCGCCTGGTCGGAATTCATGGCGCACCCGGCTTACGACAGTTGGTGGCAGGCGCGCAACATCCGGCCGCACCTCAAGAATGTCCATTGCGCCGTGATGACCGTCGGCGGCTGGTTCGATGCCGAAGACCTCTTTGGCGCGCTCGAGACTTACCGTGCCACCGAGCGCCTTAATCCCGGCATCACCAATATCCTGGTCATGGGACCCTGGGCCCACGGCGAATGGGGCCGGGGCGCAGGCGACATGCTGGGCCCCCTCAATTTCCACGCCAGGACCGGCGATTTCTTCCGCGAAAGAATCGAGTTGCCGTTCTTCCGGCATTACCTCAAAGGAGACACCAATTACACCGCGACGGAAGCCCAAGTCTTCGAAACCGGCACCGACCAATGGCGCCAGTTCGATGCCTGGCCGCCCAGCAATGTCTCCTCGCAGACCCTGTACTTCCGTCCGAGCGGGAACCTGAGTTTCGAGGCGCCGACCGAAAATGGGGATGCCTTTGACGAATACGTCAGCGACCCCGCCAAGCCGGTGCCCTTCACGAGTGAACCCTCGACGGCGTATCCGCGCTCGTACCCCGTCGAAGATCAGCGTTTCGCCGCCTCGCGGCCCGACGTTCTGGTGTATGAAACCGGCCCGCTCGACCAGGACCTCACCTTCGCCGGGCCGCTCAAGGCCACCTTGCATGTCTCGACCACGGGCACCGATTCCGACTGGGTAGTCAAGATCATAGATGTCTTTCCCGGCGATTATCCTGACCCCAACCCTAATCCGGCCGGCGTCAGAATGGGCGGTTACCAGCAGCTTGTCCGTGGGGATGTGTTCCGCGGCAGGTTCCGCCACGGCTTGGACAAGCCCGAGCCGTTCCAGCCGGGCCAGGTAACTCCCATCGAGTTCACCATTCCTGACATCTTTCACACCTTCCGCTCCGGGCACCGGGTGATGGTCCAGGTGCAGAGTTCCTGGTTCCCGCTGGTGGACCGCAACCCACAGACGTTCGTGGAGATTGCCACTGCCAAGCCGGAGGATTTTCGCAAGGCGACCCAGCGCGTCTATCGAAGCACAAGCAGCCCCTCGGGGCTAGTCGTTGATATACTGCCGGCAAGGAAGCCATGAAATGATTGGTAATCGCATGGCGGTGGCTTCGGGCGGCTTTGCCTGTCCATTCTACATTCTGCATTCTGCATTCTGCGTTCGCTCCGGGGTAGCCTGAGGGTAGCCTAAAGGTAGCCTAAAGGTAGCTTCAGGGTGGCTTCAGGGTGGCTCCGGGGTGGCTACCGGTTGGCTACCATATGGCTTCAGGGTAGCCTCAGGGTCGCTTCAGGGTAGCCTCGGGGTAGCAGCGGGTGGCTTGAAGCCATTCATCATTCATCATTCAACCTTCTGCATTCCGGGGTGAGGGTGGCTTTGCCCGGCCTCTCGACATTCCGCGTTCTGCTACCTGCCTTCGCTCCAGGGTGGTTTTCGGTGCCGTTGAAGCGCAAAATC
>Ga0224558_1002354_pt1 | contig 17516 bp, 13 predicted proteins | sample 714S32024metaG_FD_180682 | JGI IMG/M metagenome (GOLD analysis project Ga0224558, IMG submission 180682) | Peat soil microbial communities from Stordalen Mire, Sweden - 717 S3 20-24 | ecosystem: Environmental > Terrestrial > Soil > Wetlands > Peat | place: Sweden: Norrbotten County, Stordalen...
TATAGGGCCGATTACTGTACGAAAATACGTTATAAGTCAGCCCATTATGCGGTCATTACCGTATATGAAATTAACCGGTCCCGTCCTAGGATTAGGATCAAGTCAGTCCAACTCTAGGGGGGAATGCATCATGGTTAATTCCGGTGATACCGCATTTGTGTTGATCAGCGCCGCATTGGTCTTGTTCATGACCCCCGGTCTCGCATTCTTTTACGGTGGATTGGTCAGAAAAAAGAATATTCTGGCCATCATGATGCAAAGTTTCATCTCTATAGGCATAGTAACTATCATCTGGTTTGCAGTCGGCTTCAGTCTTGCGTTCGGCCCTGATGTCCACGGCCTGATTGGAAATTTACAATATGCCTTCCTTAATGGCGTGGGTTTTAGCCCCAATCCGGCATACGGCCCCACCATTCCCTTTCTCGTATTCTTCTGCTTTCAATTGATGTTCGCCGTCATAACCCCGGCACTGATCACCGGTGCCTTCGCCGATCGGGTCACTTTCAAAAGCTACCTGGTCTTTTTGGTTGTCTGGAGCTTGCTGGTCTATATTCCAGTGGCCCATTGGATCTGGGGCGGAGGCTTCCTGGCCAAAATGGGCGTGGTGGATTTCGCCGGCGGTCTCGTTGTGCACGTGAGCGCCGGTATTGCTGCGCTGGCCTCGGTTTTTGTGGTCGGCAAGCGGATCATCCATCCCGGCGAGGATTTGCGGCCACATAATATTCCCTTTGTCGCCCTGGGCACCGCTATGCTATGGTTCGGCTGGTTCGGTTTTAACAGCGGCAGCGCCCTGGCGGCCAACGGCGTGGCTGCCTTTGCCTTCGCCAATACCACTATCGCCGCTTCGGTGGCCATGGTGGCCTGGTTCCTGATTGCCTGGGCAGTTGAAAAACGGCCGAGCTTCGTGGCCTCCATGACTGGTGCCGTGGCCGGCCTGGCTACCATCACTCCTGCCGCCGGGTACGTGCAGCCCTGGGGAGCAGTGCTGATCGGTCTTTTTGCCGCCATCATCTGTTATCTGGCAATAACATTGAAAACCAGGCTCAAGTGGGATGATGCCCTCGATGTCTGGGGCGTTCACGGGGTCGGAGGCGCTGTGGGGACGATCTGTCTGGGGTTGTTCGCCAGCAGCGCCATCAACGGTATTAGCGGGCTGTGGATGGGAGATTACCATCAATTCCTGGTCCAGCTCTTCGCTGTCATTCTTGTTGCGGTATATGCTTTTGTCGCGACCTACATCGCCCTTAAAGTGATCAACATCTTCACCCCGGTTCGGGTGGGAGAGCGGGAAGAGATCGAAGGACTGGATGTGTGGCTTCATGGTGAGACGGCCTACCTGCTCGATAACCAGTTGGTGCGGGCAGTGGAAGCAGACACAGATCCATTCTTAGGCGACAACCGTGCTGTTTAACTAGTCGGAACCGGCATCGGCCAGCTCACTGTCCCGCAAAGCATACTCCTTTGCCCGGGACAGCGGGATGGCCTTATCTAATATTGGGCCACCACAAAAATTACCGCACTCCTGCGGCAGCCTTCTGGATGTTGGTTGCAGCAGCCTTTCTGCTCGCCGTTTGGAGCGGGGCCTATTCTATCATGACCTCGATCGGCGCCATCGCCCGGTCCTTCTTAAAGCAGCTAAAAGAGCATTTATGTCATCGTTTGAATAAGAGGAAGAAGGATATTCTTGTCGAATTAAGTCTGTGCAATGTTTAAAATCAAGCGGATGCGCAGAAGATCAGTGTAATTGAAGGATCCGTTTTCCAACGCCGGGGAGAATGGGCATGCTACCGACTGATTATATATGGCTTATTATCTGTGCATGTTTTGTATTTTTTATGCAGGCAGGCTTTGTTTGCTATGAGGTAGGCTTTGCTCAGACTAAAAACGTGGTCAGTATTGCCATTGAAAATATCCTGGCTTTTGTGATTGCCACTCTCGTGTTCTCCACCTGGGGTTATGGATTGATGTTCGGCCCCAGTTGGCACGGTATTTGGGGAAATGTTTTCTCCTCGCTCTCCATCTTAAGCGGCACCCTCAATCTACCGTTTTTTGCCCACGTCTTTTTCCAGCTCATGTTTGCCGCCACAGCAGTGACCATATTTGCCAGCAGCATGTCTGAAAGGACCAAGCTCAATCCCATGATCATTGCCGCCATCTGTACGGCTGGCGTGATCTATCCGCTTTACGGCCACTGGGTCTGGGGCGGAAATTATTCAGGCCAATTGACGTGGCTTGCAAAAATCGGTTTTATTGATTTTGCCGGGGCGACTGTAGTCCATGCCACTGCCGGGTGGATCGCTCTGGCCGGTATCATCGTGGTCGGCGCCAGGCGCGGGCGGTTTGACGAGAAAGGAAAAGTACACAATCTCGGTCGATCAAACATCCCTTTTGCCACGCTGGGCACCTTCATCCTCTGGTTCGGCTGGTTCGGCTTCAATGGCGGCAGCATTCCAACATTAACCGGAAGAATTGCCATAATCCTGTTGAATACCAATCTATCCGCCACCGCCGGCGTAGTAGGGGCACTTTTAGCCACCCGGCTGTTCTCCAAAAACCGCAGCTACATGGAGGCCGTTTTCTCGGGAGCGCTGGGAGGCCTGGTTGCTATCACTGCGGGGTCCAATATACTCATGCCCATGGGTTCCTGTGTCGTCGGCTTCGTCGCCGGCGCAGTTGTGGCCCTCTCATCCCTCTTCCTGGAACACCTGAGGCTGGATGATGCCGTGGGGGCAGTGCCGGTGCACGCCTTCGGAGGGGCCGCAGGCACGATCATGCTCGCCCTCCTCGCCCCCTCCGGGTCCTTGCTGGGGAACTCGAGGCTGCTGCAGTTTGGTATCCAGACGGCCGGGGTGGTAACCAATTTTGTCTGGTCGTTCGGAACCGGCCTTATCCTGTTCATCATCTTGAATCGGACTATTGGCCTGCGGGTGACGCCCGAACAGGAGGAGAAGGGGTTGAATATCGTTGAGTACGACGATATTTACTCCTGGCTCGACTTTAACAGGACGGTCAATTATGAAAACAAGTTGTACGAGCAGAACCTGATGTTGAAGCAGCAGTCACGCATTTTGATCGCCACCCAGGAACAGGAGCGCATGAGACTGGGCAGGGACCTGCATGACGGTGTGGGCCAGGTCATGGCGGCTATCAAGCTGCAGTTGGGGATGTTGATCGATCGGCTACGGGACAGGAACAAACCGGCAATTGAAAAAGACATACACAACACCATTAACCTGGTGGAGTCGGCAACCGAGGAAATGCGCGGAATTATCCTGAACTTGCGACCGGCGAAGCTGAGTGAGGACGGCCTTAAGAGCGCCATCCGGGATCTGGCCGGCAACATCGAGTTGTCAACCGGTCTGATTGTAAGGCTGCGCTTTAAAGAACGAATGCCCAAGTGGAGCGAGGCCATAGAGCTGAATATCTACCGCATCATTCAGGAATCCCTGGCCAACATCACCAAGCATGCTTCCGCCTCGGATGTGGATCTGGTATTTTACGAAGCAACGCCTAATTTCTTCTCTTTTTCAGTCACCGACAACGGCAGGGGTTTTAACCCGAAGGCCGATTCGTCAGGAATAGGCCTGATATCGATGCAGGAAAGGGCTGCCATGATCGGCGGACATTTGGATATTAGAAGCAGTATCGGTTCCGGGACGTCAGTGATCTTGGAGGTGCCCATTGGACAAGATACGGATATTATTGGCTGATGACCATAAGATCCTGAGGCAATCGCTTGTTAGTTATCTCACGCAGAAGAACATTGAAGTGGTTGGCGAGGCCGCAGACGGACACGAGACACTCCGGGAAACCATCCGTCTTTTGCCGGATATAGTGATCCTGGACATCTCCCTTCCGCTCTTAAACGGCCTGGATGTGGCAGCTCATTTAAAATGTGAGGCGCCTGGCGTCAAGGTCATCATCCTGACGATGCACAAGAACGAGGAGTTCATCAGAAAGGCTTTCCAGGCCGGAGTTGTGGCCTACCTGTTGAAAGACAATGCCCTGGAGGAGCTTCTCAATGCAATTGAAGTGGTGTCCGAAGGTGGGGTTTACATATCCAGCAAGATCTCATCCATCGTGGTGTCGGGCTTTCTAGGCAACGATACCAGAAATGTCGTTTCCGAATTGGTCTCATCCCGTGAAAGAGAGATATTGCAGTTGCTGGCCGAGGGACTCTCAAACAAGGACATCGCCAATTCGCTGAATCTGAGCCTGAAGACCGTCGAGACCCACAGGGGCAATATCATGCGAAAGCTCGGCTTGCATAGCATTGCCGATCTTGTTCTGTATGCGATACGCAACCATATTATCGAGGCCTAGGCCCCACTGAAGCATAGAGCCAGTTGAAACCGGAGACTATGGAGCAGTAGCAATTTTCCCCAAATGTGGTACACTGATATTCCAGAGAGATCGGGACACCGGGAGGCGTGAGCATGTCCATGTCATCAACAGGCCAATGGGAGAGGGAAACCGCCTGCACCTACGAGGATTACCGCAAGCTGCCCGAGGGCGCGCCGTATCAACTGATCGGAGGGGAACTGGTCTTGACGCCTGCACCGGGTACATATCACCAATTGATTTCCGGTAAATTGTTTTACCGTTTTATGAGTTTTAACGACGAGAAAAATGCAGGGGTGGTTCTAGCCGCTCCTGTAGACGTCTATCTCGGAGAGAGCGAGACATACCAGCCTGATATCGTGTTTGTTAGTAGGGATAGAGCGGGGATCATCGAGCCGGAGCGGATCAACGGCAGCCCCGACCTGGTGGTGGAGATCCTTTCCCCGAGCACCGCTTATTACGACCTCCGTAAAAAATTCAAGGTCTATGAACAATTAGGCGTGAAGGAATACTGGATCGTCGACCCAAAGCAAAAATCGATACAGGTCTTTGTTCTAAATAATGGCAAATTTGCCCTGGATCAGGAAGTAGGGATGGATGGCGCTGTCCAGTCACCCATCCTGAATGGGCTTACGGTTAAACTGGATGAAATCTTTCGGTGATGCTGGATGAAATGCCTGATCATGGCTAATGGAGAGTATGGCGCCTCAGACTGGTACGACGGCCGGGCAAGGGGTTATGACCGGGTGATCGCTGCCGACGGCGGGGCGAGTCTGGCTTTGAGGCTGGGCATTGTTCCAAACTGGGTGGTCGGGGACCTGGATTCCCTGACCCAGGCCGACAGGGAGAAACTGGAGGGCTTGGGGGCGGTTTTTTACGTCTATTCGCCGGAGAAGGACGATACCGACACCCAACTGGCCCTCGGGCTGGCCCAAAAAGAGGGCGCGGACGAGATCGTTGTCTGGGGTGGGGCCGGGGACCGGATAGACCACACCCTGTCGAACCTCTTCAGCGCGGCAGGGTTTGTTGAACAGGGGATCGCCATCCGCTTCGAGCACCCACGGGTTACCGTCTATCTGGTGTGCGACCGCCTGGTCGTTCCCGGCCGGGTGGGGGATACGGTTTCCCTGATCGCTCTGGGGAACGGGGCAGCGGGGGTCAGTCTGGACGGGTTCCGGTATCCGCTGCGTGAAGCCGTCCTGGACTACCGCCGGCCATACACCGTGTCCAACGTCATTGTCGAACCCGATCCGAGCGTCCGGGTAACATCCGGGGTATTGGCCGTCATTCACTACTTGCAGCCGGTGTGAACCCCCACAACATCAATTGACAGGAGAGACAGCATGATTACCTTGAAAGCGGCCCGCGGATCGGGCAAGGACAGTGACAACATTCAGGAGATCGTGGGCGGTATCCTGGAGAAGGTCAGGAACGAGGGCGACCAGGCCATATGCGAACTCACTGAGCGTTTTGACGGGGTCGGGCTGAGCAAGCTGAGGGTCCCCCGTGAAGCCTTTAAAAAAGCCTATGATCAGGTTTCCCGGGAAACTATCGGCAGTCTGGAATTTGCAGCGGAACAGATCGGGTATTTTGCAGAGCAGCAACTGCAGTGCCTGAAACCACTGGAGTGCCAGCACATACCCGGGGTCACGCTCGGTCACCGGCTGATTCCCATCCAATCTTGCGGGGCCTATGTTCCCGCCGGGCGCTACCCGCTGCCGTCAACAGCGCTGATGTCCACCATCCCCGCCAAAGTGGCGGGCGTGGATCGGGTGGCCGCCTGTTCACCCCCATCCCGGGAGTACGGGACGATTCACCCGGCTGTCCTGGTAGCCATGGACCTGGCCGGTGTCGACGAGGCCTACTGCATGGGCGGGGCGCAGGCCATCGCCGCCTATGCCTTTGGAACGCAGAGCGTTCCCAGGGTCGACATCATCGTGGGACCCGGCAACCGGTTTGTCACCGAGGCCAAGCGCCAGGTTGGAGGCGCTGTCGGCATCGACATGCTGGCAGGGCCGAGCGAGACGCTGATCATCGCCGACGATACCGCTCAGTCCCGGTTGGTGGCCGTCGATCTGCTCTCGCAGTGCGAGCACGATCCCAACTCCCGGGCCATCCTGGTCACCACCAGCCGCAGGTTGGCCGAGGAGGTGCAGAAGGGCATCCAGGAAGAGTTGAAGACACTAGGGACGGCGGCACTGGCCGGCCAGACCTGGGAGGATAACGGGCAGGTCATCCTGGCCGACTCCCTGGATGAGGCGATCGAGATATCTGACGGGCTTGCCCCCGAGCACCTCCAGGTGATGACCGCCGGCGACGGTGAGTTGGCGGCCAGGCTGCGCAACTACGGCTCGCTGTTCATCGGCCGGTACGACCCGGTGCCGTTCGGCGACTATGTCTCCGGTCCCAACCACACCCTGCCCACCGGCGCCACTGCCCGGTTCAGCAACGGGATCTGGGTGGGCACCTTTATCAAGGCGTCCACGTACGAGAGGGTGACTCCGGAGGGTGCCGCCACTTTGGCGCAGCATTGCTCGCACCTGGCTGGCGTGGAAGGATTGCTGGCGCATCAGCGTTCGGCTGATCTGAGAAAACCGTAAATGCTCTGGGTGCTACCGGTTTGAATAACCCGCTCCGCACGAACTTCGAACCCCGAACCTCGATGAGGTGTTCTTTGCGCCTAAAATGAAGAAATAGGTGATCGGCAGTATATATATGAAAAATGCATAGGGTATGTATCCCGCAGTGCCTACATTCAGGGCTGTTGTGGGCATGAGGGCGGCGATGTTCCAGGGGATAATGGCGGAAAGGATAATTCCGCTGTTCTCAAGGTCTAAAGCCAATTGATAGTTGTCGAGGTCTTTATAGCAGTCTTTCACAATTTCTTTCGTCATGACGACAGACATCGTTTGACTGCAGCCAAAGGCGGCGGTGATCACGCTGACTATGGAGGTTGCTCCAAACAGCTCATGCCTTATCAGGTGCCTGCTTGAAAGCGTATTTTTCAAGACCTCGAACATTTTTATTCCTTCAAACAGGCCGGCCAGAGAGCAGGAGACGAATATCACCAGACAGGTTTCTAGCATGGAAACGATCCCCCCGCCCGTAATGATGTTTTGCAGCGGGCCGGGGGTATTGATGCGGAATCCGAAAATAATATAGTGAAAAACCTGTTGCCACTGATGGTTTTGGAAAAGCACACCCAGGACGGCAGCCGAAAGGATGCTGATCAGGATGGAGATATCGATGCTTACCCTGCATAATGACAGGACCAGGATGATAATGGCCGGCAACAGCATGATGAGCTGAATGTTGAATGCTTTTGCAAGGGCGCCTGCCAGGCTGTTGTTTATGGCTTGCAATGGATGGTATACGGATAGCGTGTAATAGAAAGCAAATGACAGCAATAAGGGAATTATTGCTGAACGAAGCATGTTCTTGATATTGATAAATATGTTTGTTCTGGTCAAGTTCGCCACCAAATAGGCGCTCGAAGACATCGGGGAACACCTGTCTCCAAAATAAGCGCCTGCGATAATGGCTCCGGCTATTATATTCAAGTTCGCATGGCCGCTCCTGGCAATGATCATCAGGGGGATGCCCACGGTGCCTACTGTTCCGAAGGAGGTGCCGATCAGGAAAGAGGTCAGGCAGCAGATAACAAATACGGCCAGGGCAAAGGTGTAGGGTATTAGAGGCGTCAGGCGCAGGCTATAGTAAACTATGGTCGGTATTGTGCCGGCGGCCATCCAGATGCCGATGGCCGCCCCGATCAGAATCAATATTCTTAAAACAACAAAGGATTGCCTGCCTCCGTTAAAGGACATTCTGGCGATCTCTTTTAACGCATAGCCCTTTTTCAGCGAGATTAAGGCGAACAAAACCCAGCAGGTGATTAACGTGTAGCCGATAAATATATTTCTGAACACGCTGAATATAAGAAGGCAGAAAGAGATCGGCAATCCTATGTATATTTCCATCATATCGCCTTTCGGCTTCTTTTCCATTCAATCATATACCAAGTGGGCGATTAATACATAGCCATTTTTAGGTGCCCGAAGTTGAGGGGGTTGTTCAAATAACCGATATACAATTAGCGGCCCCGCGATTCGCTCTCATCACCGTACCCTTTGCTGTGTCAGAGCTTGCTTATATACAAAAGAGCTACTTTATGCGAAAATAAAGATCGATACAAACAGTTTCAACTCGGCCTCGACTGCAGCCGTGCACGCCCGACGCGCCCGCAGTCTGAGACAAAGCCTCAGAACCTGCCAACGGAGAGCAAACCTAAAACAAGGCGTGGGGGTGGGTCTTACGGCGGTTCCTCTCGAAGAGATTGTACGAAGGGTCAATGACCTGCCCGCCATGCCCTGGGTGGTGAGCCAGGTGATCAGCCTGACCGATGATCCCAATTCCAGTGTCAATGAGTTGAACGAGGTGATCTGCCGGGATCAGTCGCTGACGGCCAAGGTGCTGCGCCTGTCCAACTCCGCCTACTACGGCTATTCCCGCCGCATCGCCACTGTTGTCGATGCGATCGGCATCCTGGGCTTTAACGCGATCCGCAACCTTGTCCTGGCGGCGCACACGTACGGTATTTTAAAAAAAGAAGTGAAGGGCTATCACATTGCCTCGGGCGATATCTGGCGGCATTCCATGGTCTGCGCCATGTTTGCCCGCGCCATCGCCAAGCGCGCTGGGTATCCGGAATCCGACCGGGCTTTTATCGCCGGACTGCTGCACGACATCGGCAAGGTGATCCTGAGTGTCTATGTGGCTGAGGCCTACGACGAGATCATCAGGCGGGTGGAAGAGGAGCAGCAGCCGTTTTCGGCTGTGGAAGAGGAAGTGCTGGGCTTCACACACGCCTCCGTTGGCGCCATGGTGGCCGATAAGTGGAACATCCCGGTTGATCTCGTGGAGGCAATAGCCTGTCATCATACTCCCCTGGATGCCCGGAAAGCCCCCGAGCTAGCCGCTATCGTTCACATAGCCGATGCGGTTTGCATGACGATGGGAATCGGCCTTGGAGGCGATGGCCTGTATTATCCCTTTGCGGATCAGGCTCTTGTCCTGATCGGGTTGGAAGAGAAAGATTTGGAAGTGATCATGTCCGAATTGGCCGAACAGGTAAGCGACGAAGACATCTTTCGGTTGGAAAATCCACGCACCTGAGCATGCCCGGCGCTTTCCCGAGCCGGGCTGCAATTGTTGTTGCTCAAGATATGCCACTCCATTACTCGTAATGCGTCCAAAGCCGCAAGATCCTGGCGCAATGTCTATCCTTGTCCACGGTATATGGTAAAATAAGCAGGTGTCAAGGTGCAGATCCGGCAGTTTCTGGCCGCAGATTGCCCTTGTCCCATTGCTTGTCCCTCCCCATATTTTTACTTGAAGGCATCTAATTGCCATGGATGAGAGGGTTTAGGTTGGAAGCAAGGACTTAGAAACGGGGGGTTGAGTTTTTGGCTGCCGAAAACAGATCGGTCGTTCCGGTCGATATCAATCGAGAGGTGCAGCGGTCATACCTGGATTACGCCATGAGCGTGATCGTCGGGCGAGCCCTGCCCGACGTCCGGGATGGTCTGAAGCCGGTGCACCGGCGGATTCTCTATGCTATGTACGACACCGGGATGGGCCCCGACAAGCCCCACAAGAAATCGGCCGTTGTGGTCGGCAACGTGCTGGCCCGCTACCACCCCCACGGCGACGCGTCGGTCTACGACGCCCTGGTGCGCCTCGCCCAGCCCTTCTCGTCCCACTATCCCCTGGTGGACGGGCATGGCAACTTCGGGTCGATAGACGGCGATGCCCCTGCGGCCATGCGGTATACCGAGGTGCGGCTGGCGCCCCTGGCCCTCACCCTGCTGGCGGACATCGACCAGGAGACGGTGGACTTCATCCCCAACTATGACGGTACCATGACCGAGCCCTCGGTGCTCCCGAGCCGGGTGCCAAACCTTTTGATCAACGGCTCCGCCGGAATCGCCGTGGGCATGGCCACCAACATCCCGCCCCACAACCTGACCGAGGTGATCAGCGGCCTGGTCTACCTGATCGACCACCCGGAGGCCACGATCGAGGATCTGATGAGGCTGATCCCGGGTCCCGACTTCCCTTCCGCCGGCTTCATCCTGGGCGAGGACGGCATCAGGTCTGCCTATCAGACCGGGCGGGGCACCGTCATCATGCAGGGCAAGACGGAGATCGAGCGCACCGACAGCGGACGCACCCACATCCTGATCACCGAACTCCCCTTCCAGGTCAACAAGGCCCGGATGGTGGAGCGGATCGCCGAGCTGATCCGGGAGAAGAAACTGGACGGGATCAGCGATCTGCGGGACGAATCGGACCGCAATGGCATCCGGGTGGTGCTGGAGCTGCGCCGCGAAGCCAATCCCAGCGTGATTCTCAACCGGTTGTACAAGCACACCCAACTACAGGAGAGCTTCGGGGTGATCATGCTGGCCCTGGTGGACGGCGCCCCGCGCGTCCTGAATTTGGGGGAGGCGCTGTCGTATTACCTGGAGCACCAGGTGGTGGTGGTGACCCGGCGTACCCAATTCCAGTTGAAGAAGGCCATGGAGCGTCTGCACATCGTGGATGGCCTGTCCATCGCCCTGAACCACCTCGACGAGGTGATCGCCCTGATCCGGCGTTCCCGGACCGTGGACGAGGCCCGGCAGGGGCTGATGCAGAACTTCGGCCTGAGCGAACTGCAGGCCCAGGCGATCCTGGACATGCGGCTGCAGCGGTTGACCGGGATGGAGCGGGACAAGATCGAGGCTGAGCGCAAGGAACTGGAGGAGCGGATCGCCGGCCTGAACAGGTTGCTGGGCAGCGAGAACCTGATCCGCGGGGTGATCCGCAAGGAGTTGCTGGAGTATAAGACCAAGTTCGGGGACGAACGGCGCACGCGGATTGTGGGGCCTGCTCCCGAATTCAGGAAAGAGGACACCATTGCGGAAGAGGACATGGTGATCACCATTACTCACCGCGGCTACATCAAGCGCATTCCCCTGGACGCCTACCGGGGTCAGCACCGCGGGGGACGCGGGGTGACCGCTCTGACCACCCGTACCGAGGACTTCGTGGACCACCTGTTTGTGACTACCTCGCTGCACTACCTGTTGTTCTTCACTAACAAAGGCAAGGTCTACCGCCTGCGGGTGTACGACCTGCCGGAGGGCAGCCGCCAGGCCAAGGGCACCGCTCTGGTCAACCTGCTTCCCTTTGCTGGGGACGAGGATGTCACGGCGGTCATTCCCCTGCGGGAGTTCAGCGACAACCGCTACATCTTCATGGCTACCAAGCGGGGGATCGTCAAGAAGGGGCGGCTGTTGGACTACAATACCGCCCGCCGGGACGGCATCATTGCCATCCGCCTGGATGAGGGAGACGACCTGATCTGGGCGAAGCTGACCGACGGCAAAAACGAGGTAATCATGGCCACCCGGGATGGACTGGCGATCTGCTTCCCGGAGGGGGAGGTACGCCCGACCGGACGAACGAGCATGGGCGTGCGGGGCATCCGGCTGCACCCTACCGACGAGGTGGTGGGGATCGAGCGCAAGGATGATGTCGGCGACTTGCTGGTGGTGACCGAGAAGGGCTACGGAAAGCGCACCCCCCTGAAGCAATACCGGCGCCAGGGGCGCGGCGGCAAGGGGGTTACCACCCTCAGGGTGACCAGCCGCAACGGCGGCCTGGTGGGGATCAAGATTGCCGGAAACAACGACGAGGCGCTGCTGATCAGCAGCGAGGGGATCGTCATCCGCATCCCGGTCGGGGAAGTCTCCCGGCAGGGACGGAGCACCCAGGGCGTCAGGCTGATGCGCCTGGACAAGGGCGACCGGGTGGTGGCGGTAGCCAAACTCCCGCCCGCCACCCTGAAAGAGATCGAACCGTAGCGCAGTAGTCCGAATGGCAGGGCTGCCTGCGGGTCCGGGGGCAGCCCTGCCGTTTTTGTTGTTGCAAGCTAACTTTATTATGTATATAATCATACTAATGTATAGGGGAATACTGGAGTTATGAGCACGTCATGGCCGGATGCGGAGGAAAACAAAAGACCGGCCAAGCGGGGGCATTAGAGCGGGTAGCCATCGGTGAAATGGCGTGAAGACATGGAAAGGATGGGGTTAATCGTGGAAGAGAAGGGTACCTGGAAGTTGAAGAAAGGCCTGGCGGAGATGCTCAAGGGCGGCGTGATCATGGATGTGACCACTCCCGAGCAGGCCAAGATCGCCGAGACCGCCGGAGCCTGCGCCGTGATGGCCCTGGAGCGCGTGCCGGCGGATATCAGGGCACAGGGCGGGGTCGCCCGCATGTCAGACCCCGACGTTATTTTGCGGATCATGGATGTCGTCTCCATTCCGGTGATGGCCAAGGCCCGGATCGGGCACTTCGTCGAGGCCCAGATCCTGGAGGCCCTCGGGGTTGATTATATCGACGAGAGCGAGGTGCTCACCCCCGCCGACGAGTCGCACCACATCGACAAGAACCAGTTCAAGGCGCCCTTCGTCTGCGGTGCCCGCGACCTGGGCGAGGCCCTGCGGCGCATCGGCGAAGGAGCGGCGATGGTCCGCACCAAGGGCGAGGCCGGCACCGGCAACATCGTGGAGGCGGTGCGCCACATGCGCGCCGTGATGGGTGAGGTCCGGAGGCTGCAGAATCTGCCGCACGAAGAACTGATGGCGTCAGCCAAGAACTTGGGCGCCCCCTATGAACTGGTCAAAGAAGTGGCGGAACTGGGGAGGCTGCCGGTGGTCAACTTTGCCGCCGGAGGGGTGGCTACACCAGCGGACGCGGCCCTGATGATGCAGTTGGGGGCCGACGGTGTTTTCGTGGGCTCGGGGATCTTCAAGTCCTCCGACCCCGCAGCCCGGGCGAAAGCCGTGGTGGCTGCGGTCACCTACTACAACGACCCGAAGATGCTGGCGGAGATTTCCCGGGGGCTGGGAACGGCAATGCCTGGTCTGGAGATGTCCACTATCACTCTGGAGGAGCGCCTGGCGGTGCGGGGCTGGTAATGATGAGGGTTGGAGTACTGGCGCTGCAGGGCGCCTTCCGGGAGCACGCTGCAGCGTTTAGAAGCCTGGGGTGCGAATGCCTGGAGGTGCGGACGCCGGGGGATGTGGCAATTATTGATGCTCTGGTGATCCCCGGGGGCGAGAGTACCACCATCGGCAAACTGCTGGGCGATTACCTACTGCTGGACCCACTGCTGGAGCGGCTGCAGGCGGACCTGCCGGCCTATGGTACCTGCGCCGGGGCGATCCTGCTGGCCCGGGAGATCGCCGACAGCGACCAGCCGCGCCTCGGTCTGATGGATCTGAAGGTGCGGCGTAACGCTTACGGGCGCCAAGTGGACAGCTTCGAGACATCTCTGCTGATCCCCTGCCTTGGAGATGAGCCCTTCCCCGCAGTCTTTATCCGGGCACCCCTGATCGAATCGGTGGGTCCCGGGGTGGAGGTGCTGGCCCGCTACAAGGACGGGGTGGTCCTGGCCCGTCAGGGCAACCTGCTGGTCGGTACGTTCCACCCGGAATTGACCGGGGACCTGCGGTTGCACCGCTACTTCCTGGAGTCGGTGGCAGGGGGCCGCAACTGAGAAAAGCCGAGATTCCGATGTTTGGATGGCGAGAATCGGCAAGCTGGAGATAGAGCTTTTGTCGCTATGGTGACGAGAGCTTTATGTTTTGCATAACTGTATGGCCGGCAGATTTAAAAACACTGCTTCTTATCTGTTATTGGTCCTTTACAAATTGCCCAATTTATTTTACATATAAAGAATGCTCATGTCATTTCGGTTGTTGGACATGCTCTTAACTGGATTATATTTTTAATCGGAAGGGATAAACGTGCGGGTAAGCAAAATACGGACTGAAGAGGCTGTCGGCCAGATATTGCCGCATGACCTGACCAGGATCGTTCCGGGCAAGTTCAAGGGGGCGGCCTTCAAAAAGGGCCATTGCCTGGTGCCGGAGGATATCCCCGAACTGCTCCGGATGGGCAGGGACTCCATTTACGTTCTGGAACTGGAACCGGACGAGATTCATGAAGATGAGGCCGGGACCCGTTTGGGGCGGGCCGCGGCCGGCGCCGGTGTCACCTGCTCCGATCCCCAGGAGAGCCGGGTCAACCTCTTTGCCTCCCGGTCTGGCCTGTTGAAGATCAATGTTGCAGCGCTGGAGGAGATCAATGATCTACCGTCGGTAGTGCTCTCCACCCTTCCGAACAATACGCCGGTGGCTGCCGGTGACCTGCTGGCCGGGACCAAGGTGATCCCTCTGGCAGTCAAAAAGGAAGTCGTCCAGGCAGTGGAGCAGATTGCCGCCAAGCTGGGCGGGGTGGTCAGCGTTATCGAATACCGGGCCCTGGATGTGGGCATCATCGTCACCGGCAATGAGGTCTTCCATAAGCGGATCAATGACCGGTTCGGACCGGTGCTCAGGGACAAGGTGTCATCCTTCGGGTCGCGGGTGCTGGACTTCCAGTATGCGCCGGACGATCCCGAGCGGATCGCTGAACTGATCGACGGCATGATCGCTGCCGGGGCCCAGTTATTGCTAGTCAGCGGCGGCATGTCCGTTGACCCGGATGATGTGACCCCCCAGGGGATCTCGCTGAGCGGGGCGGAGATCGAGATATACGGGGCGCCGGTGCTGCCCGGGGCGATGTTTCTGCTGGCCTATCGGGGCGAGGTTCCCATCATCGGGGTGCCTGCCTGCGGCATGTATTTTCATACCACCATTCTGGACCTGGTGCTGCCGCGGTTGCTGGCCGGAGAGCGGTTGACCAGGCGGGATATCGTATCCATGGGCCATGGCGGCCTGTGCAGAGCCTGCCCCGAGTGCCGCTTCCCGCGGTGCAGCTTCGGCCTGGCCGGCTCCTGAGCATCCCGGGGCCAAAGCCAAGTAATTAGCCAGGCTTTAGATGCTTACAAATATCCGGTGAGCAATTATAATTAGTGGAGGAAGAACTGGTGCGGCAGAATCATTATGAACACCTTTCATTTTGGACAGACTTGAACTGAGGACGGAGATGCCTGGATGATCGAACTGAAGGATGTGCAGGAGTATGCCCAGCAGATCGCCGAGGCGATCGCTGCTGTTTTGAAGATCGATGTCGAGATTGCCGATAAAAACCTGATCCGGGTTGCGGGTACCGGGATCCATAGCCATAAGGTCGGGAGATCGATGAACCGGCAGGGCTATATCTATCGTGAAGTGATCAGGCATGGCCACGAATTGGTGATCGACAATCCCGGCAAGCACGAGCTCTGCCAACCATGCGAGCAGTGGGGAAATTGCCTGGAAAAATGCGAGATCGCCTATCCGATCAACCTAGACGACCAGGCCGTGGGCGCCATCGGCCTGCTTGCTTTTACCGAGGAATCCGCCAGGCTGGTAATGGAAAATCGGAATTCCTACCTCACATTTCTCGGCAAGATGGCGGAAACCGTGGCCCTGAAGCTAAAAGAGAGCGAATTCCTCGATGGCCTGGTGCTATCCAATCGTTATCTCAATTCGATCATGGACTGCCTGAAAGAGGGGCTGCTGACAGTCGATCTGAACGGCAAAATCAGTCATTATAACCAGGTGGCCGCAAGTTTATTCCCCGGCAATATCTCCCTGCCCGGCGCCACGCTCGATCTCCTGCTTGGGCACAAGTTGGCCGGGGAGATCCTGACAGTCGCCAAAAACGGTAAAGAGATACTGGAGCGCGAAGTGAGCGTGGGCAACAAAGAAAGTCGTTTGCAGTTGGTGCTGCGTGCCCGTCCGATCGTAGCGGCAATGGGTGAGGGCAGTATCATTATAACCCTGGACAGGATCACCGAGATCAGCCGGATAGTCAACCGCTTTTCAGCGCATGAAGCGAATTATACTGTCGACGATATCTTGGGAGTCAGCGATACGATAGTCCAGCTTCGGGAGCGCGCCAAGATCGTCGCTTCGAGTAACTCGACAGTGCTGATCAGGGGAGAGAGCGGCACGGGAAAAGAGATGCTGGCCCGGGCGATCCACAGCCTCAGCCCTCGCCGGCAGGCGCCATTTATAGCCATCAACTGTACCGCCATCCCGGAAGCGCTCCTGGAAAGCGAGCTTTTCGGTTATGAGGACGGAGCATTCACGGGCGCCCGCAGGGGAGGCAAACTGGGTAAGGTAGAACTGGCCAACAGGGGCACGCTTTTCCTGGATGAGATCGGAGACATGCCGATATTTCTCCAGGCAAAGATTTTGCGTATGCTTCAGGAGAGGCAGATCGAGCGCGTTGGAGGGCTGCAGCCGATACCCGTAGACGTGCGGGTGATTGTTGCCACGCACCGCAATCTTGAGCAGATGATCAGCCAGGGGGAATTTCGCCAGGACCTTTATTACCGGATCAATGTGATCCCGATGCTGATCGAACCGCTGCGCGACCGGAAGGAAGACCTGGATATTCTGTGCGAGCATTTTATCGGGGTCTACAACCAGCAGCTCAATAAAAACATCCAAATACTCTCGCCAGGGTTTCGCCGGAAACTTGAGGAATATGATTGGCCCGGGAGCGTTCGCGAACTGCAGAATACAATCGAATATGCCATGAACCTCGCTCCGGGGGATACCCTGGATGTGGAGCACCTCCCGGCGAGGATCAGGGATGCTGGGGGAAACATCCAGGCGGGGTCGTCATATAATCTGGAGACGATCGAGAGGGAAGCCATTCTGCGCTGCCTGCAGAAATTCGGCACTACCTTGAAGGGCAAGGAAAAGGCGGCGGATGCCCTGGGTATCGGTATTGCCACCCTGTATCGCAAGCTGGTCCGCTACGGGATCAACACTGCGCAAAATAGCCCAACTTTACGATAAATTGAATTATCATTATGATGCTACTGACTTCAACCCGAAGCGTTCAACGGGCTTAGGGCCAGTTAATACAGTGATGTAGCCGCTCTTATCCCACCGCTTCGGATGTACTCCGCGCGGGGGCATTAGAGCGGGTAGCCATCTGTAATAAATAAACAAAAATCAATGGCGTTGCATAAAAAATATTCGCAAATGTCAATCCCCAATTATTGCTAATTGTCTATAGCAGTTACATACATATTTGGTGTATACAAGCATACGATTTTATCTCTATCATGCTAACGCCGCATCCACTCAGAAGTAGCCTTGTCCACATTTCAAGCGTAT
>Ga0224558_1002355_pt1 | contig 17511 bp, 19 predicted proteins | sample 714S32024metaG_FD_180682 | JGI IMG/M metagenome (GOLD analysis project Ga0224558, IMG submission 180682) | Peat soil microbial communities from Stordalen Mire, Sweden - 717 S3 20-24 | ecosystem: Environmental > Terrestrial > Soil > Wetlands > Peat | place: Sweden: Norrbotten County, Stordalen...
GATGTCGAAGGTCTCGTCATGGAGTCCGTAGCGCGCGGGGGCGACCATGCGTTCTTGGTGAACGAGCTTGTAGCGCGTTACGGTCTTACGAGGCAGAGAGCGGCACTGATCAGCAGGGACCAGAACAGCAAGGCAAATGCCGCTATCCTCCGTGCCCGATGGGTGAAAAACGGGATCGAAGAAGCCGTGTGGATGCACTGCCATGGCGGAAACAAGCCGAGGCCGACGCATTTGGCAAATGACCGGAAAAGATACAAAGTAAAAGATGGTTGGTATGACCCTGCTGAGGGACGTAACATCTTCCCTGGGGAGCTTATAAATTGCGGTTGTGTAGCGGGCATAATTCTCCCTGGATTTGACTAATGCCAATCCATTCATGCAAACTCCCCAATGGAAAATCCGGCTATCAATGGGGTAATCACGGCAAGTGCTACGCTACCCGTGCGGATGCAGAACGACAGGAAGCAGCGATCCGGGCGAGCGGGTGGGTTGGCGACAAGGAACCAAAGCATATGACGCGCCACGTGATCCTGTCGGCATCAAAATCACGCGACAGGCTCGCGATGGACCGCACATCGGTTCGTAGCTATGACGAGGATGGCCGTCTGCATGTCGCGGTCGCCAATATCAGCAAGGCCAATATCTGCCCATACCGTGGCAATGAGATCCCCGGCTGGCAAGAAAGCGGGCTTGATCCGCAACGCATCTACCAACTGCTGCGCAGCCCTGACGAATTGGCCAAGGCCGCGCCAACCTTCAACAATGTTCCCCTGCTATTGGGTCACGTTTTCGTTACGGCAGATAATCACCAACCCGATTTGGTAGTAGGGGCCACTGGTAGCGATGCCAAATTTTCCGCGCCATATTTGACGAATTCACTAGTGATTTGGGTGAAAGATGCGATCGACGGCGTTGAAAATGGGGATCAACGAGAAATTTCGTGCGCCTACCACTACACGCCAGACATGACGCCGGGCAGTTATCGTGGCATGAAATACGATGGCGTTATGCGAGATATCCGCGCGAACCATGTTGCTCTTGTTCCCGAAGGTCGCGCCGGGTCCGACGTTATTGTCGGGGACAGTCAACTAGGATTGGAGAATGCAGCAATGCCGAAGGCCCTCAACCAAAAAAGTGCGATGCTTAAGGGGGTCCTAATGGCCGCCATTTGCCCGCGCTTGGCACAAGATCAAAAGATTGATTTAACGCCGGTTCTATCCGGCGTTTCCGCGACGACCTGGGAAGCGAAGAAGCCGGTAATCGCCGAATGGCTAATCAAGAATCTCGCGGGCAAGCTCGCGCAAGACGCTAAACCGGAAGATGTCGTCTCCTTACTCGACACTCTTGACGAGGATGACGGCACGGTTACCTCGGACGATGATGTGGACACTCCGGCCCCTGACGGGGAGCGCGACGAAGAGGCCAACGCCACCGACGAAGAGCCGGAAGACGACGCTTGGCGCGCGCTGTATATGGCGCTCTGCAAAAGGTTCGGCCCCGAAAAGAAGCCCGCCAAGGATACTCCGCTTCCGACGCCGGTCCCGCCAGCACTTCCCGCCAAAGCCAAGGACCCTGATCCTGTGAAGAGTGACAAGCCAGCTATTGGCAAACCCGCCATGGATACGGCCATCGCGGCGGCTGTCGCGCGGGCACGATCCGAAACGGAAACCGCAACGATCGCCCGGTTGCGGGACATCGCCACTGCCGAGAACGCCGTAAGGCCGTATGTCGGAAATCTGGCCGTCGCTTACGACAGCGCGGAGGGTGTCTACCGATCTGCGCTCGAAACCATGGGGGTCGATATCGCAGGTGTGACTGGCCTTCCGGCTTTCAAGGCGATCCTGACGGCGCGCGGCGTGGCCGCGACGCAAGATCGCGTCTCCCATACCGGCGCCATGGATGCTCTTAGCGCCAAGGGTGCCGTAGATTTCGACAAAGAATTCGGCGGGTCTCGCATCCGCGTCCTGAAGTAAGGATTTGACAAAATGTTTCCACGGCAAGTTAATGTCCAGCAAGCCCCCGGTGTAACGGGGGATTTTGCTACTCGGAACCCTCGGCAGTCGGTGCCATCAACGCAAGGCGGTTTCGTCGCTGGCCCACTCGGCCTGACGATTGGCGCATTCGCTTGGGCCGACGCCGCGACCAATACGGTCTTAACCAGCTATGGCAATGGCGCCCCTACCGGGTTCGTCGCCAACACGCTGCAAGGCACGTTCCCGCAACCCGGCTCTGACAGTGGCTTCGCGATTCTTCCCGGCTTCCCTGCGACCGCGTTCAGTTCGGCCGATTTCTGGGTTACTAACGCCGGATCGAATTCGGTGACGGTCGGGATGAAGGCATACGCCAACAACAGCACTGGTCAGGTCACGTTCAACGCTACCGCGACGCCCCCCACCAGCGCTAGCGCAACCGGGGCGACGCTGATCAAGATCGTGTCTGCCGGGACGGGCGGGGCATTGCCTGTTGCCAACACATGCACCGGCTCGATTTCCGGCACCATTCTTACCGTTACGGCGGTTGGCGCCGGTTCGGTCGTCGGTGTTGGCGCGGTCCTGTCTGGCGGCACCACCCTTACGGGCATCGTCGCCGCCAATACCGTAATCACGTCGTTCGTTTCTGGTACTCGCGGCGGAGTTGGCGTTTACTCGATCAACATTAGTCAGGTCGTGACATCAACCGCGATCGCGGTGTCTGGCGGTGGTCTTACCCTGACGGGTGCCAACACCAGCGGCGTGTTCGCGCTTGGCATGACGATCAGTGGTACCAACATCCCAACCGGCACCATGATTCTGGATTACGGCACCGCAACGGCTGGCGGGGCTGGCACCTATTGGGTGAGCGCGCCTGCCGTGTCGGCTGCAACGGCGAGCACGGTGACCGCGACCAACGCCATGTTGCTGACGGTCGATAGTAGCTCGACGGGTGTTTGGGCGGCATACGACACTATTACGGGCGCTAGCGTCAATGCGCAGCAGATCAACGCAACCGGCGCGACCAACGCCAATCTGACCGGCCTTGGTGGCGCAGGCACGTACCTGACCAATGGTTATCAAACTGCGGTCAGTGTCGGGCAAGTCATGGGCGTCAATTCCGGCACCGAAACCAAGTGGATCGCGACCAGCGCCGGGGCACCCGGTGAACTCGTGATCATGTCCGCTCAAGCTCTGGGGTAAAAACCATGCGTCGTCATCAAAACTTTCAACGCCTAGAGGATTTGGGCGTTTATTTCCCTGGGGCCGTAGATATGCTGCCCGAAGAATGGAAATCCGACTATCGCCTCGCGGGTCCGCGTCTTGCGGCGGACGCCCAGCCAACGCTGGTCAGCACGCCGAACGCCGCGATTCCCGCTATCCTGACGACGTTTATCGATCCGCAGCTATTGCGGGTTCTGTTGTCACCGATGGCGGCAACCGAAATTTTCCCGGAAGTTCGTAAGGGCAGCTACACTGATCAGACGATCATGTATCCTGTCGTCGAACATGTCGGTCAAGTTGACAGTTACGACGATTTCAACGCTGGCGCTATGTCCGGCGTCAACATGACTTGGGAAAGCAGAAACGTCTACAACTATCAGACAGGATTGACTTACGGCGATATGGAAATGGACCGCGCCGCACTTGGCCGGATCAGTATTGCCTCGGAGAAGCGAGAGTCGGCAATTTCGACTCTGAACAACTACCAAAACCTGACTTATTTCTTCGGCGTTCAGGGATTGGCGTTGTATGGCATCCTCAACGACCCGGCGCTGTATCCCCCGCTGGCGCCGTCACTCAAGGCATATGGCGGGCTGAAATGGGCGACCAATGGCTCGATCTTGGCAACGGCGCTGGAAGTCTACCGGGATATCCAAGCGCTGGTCTATCAATTGACCAGCCAGTGCAACGGAAACGTCTCTGAAGAAGACGAATTGATTCTCGTCACGAGTCCCACGGCTATGCTGGCGTTGACTGCGACCAATAACTTCAACGTCAACGTTTACACGCTGCTGAAGGAAAATTTCCCCAAAATGAGGTTCGTCCGGGCGATCCAGTACGGTCCGAACTCGAACGACAACAATCAGGGAAGTTCAATAGGCACCGTTGTACAACTTATCGCGCCGAAAGTTAAGGGGCAGGATACAGGCTTCTGCGCCTATCCCGAAAAACTGCGGGCATTCCCGATCGTCAGACACGAGAGTTCTTATTCGCAAAAGATGATGCAGGGAACTGAAGGCGCCGTCATCCGGATCCCCTACGCCATTTCGCAGATGGTAGGCGTCTAATCATGGCGCCACAACCAACTATTTCGAGGATCGCAAACGTGAGCGAAACTGTTACTGTCGCCTGCAAAATCCCCGCCGGTTTGATTCTGCGGATTTTCGAATTCGAGGAACAAGCTGAACCGATGTTCGGCGGCGGGACTCGTGCCGTGCGCCTCTCTCGCGAAGTTGCTAACGCCCCGCGCGTCAAGCTGAACGGTCCTGCACATCGCCAGGATCGCGCACCCGTCCAGTCTATCTCTGGCGGGTATGGCCTGACATTCGGCGTCCCGAAAGATTTTTGGGATCGATGGCTCGAACAGAACCAAACGGCTGAATTCGTCAAGAACGGTTTGGTTTTCGCGCATACCAAATCAAGCATGGCTGAAGACGAGGCAAAGGAAAAAGCGAAGCTCAAAACGGGATTCGAACGGATAGACCCGTCGAAGCCCCCGCGCGGTATTGAAACCGTCAATCAGCGGGCCGCCTGATCATGGGCTATTCCGCGCCATGCGGCGTAGTCATCTTCGATTATGCTGCGTGGTGCTCGCGATACCCTGAACTCGCACCCTATGTCAGCCAACCGCAAGCTCATCAATATTTTTACGAAGCCACGCTATATTGCGACAACAAACCGACTAGCGTCGTTGTCGATGTGTGTCAACGATCAGTATTGCTGGGAATGGTCACGGCGCACATTGCCGCGCTCAACGCCCCCATTGGCGGGCAGCCGTCATCTCCCCTGGTGGGTCGGATTAACAATGCCACCGAGGGCACCATATCGGTCCAGACCCAAATGGATTACCCGGCCGGGTCGGCTCAGTGGTTTGTGCAGACTAAATATGGCGCCGCGTATTGGGCTGCGACGGCGGGGTTTCGCACGATGCGATATCTCGGGCCAGGCCAACAGGCAAGGGGCGCGAATAGATGGCCACATGGAAATTAAGCGGCGGCGATGCGCTCAAAAAATATTTGAGCGAACTCGGAAAGAAAGTCGAGCAATCCGCGTATGTCGAAGTCGGATACGCAGAAGACGCCTTGTATCCGGACGGGACACCAGTGGCGTCAATCGCATTCATCCACGAGTACGGCGCCATAATCCCATGGTACAATGCAGCAAAGGGGTGCGAAGAGATCCAAGAGATTCCGCCACGGCCGACGTTCCGACCGATGATCGCAGAACAATCGCCGACTTGGGGGCCGAAGTTGTTGGGACAGTTGAAAACAACGGATTATGATATAGATGTCTCGTTACAAAATCTTGGCGACGATATCGTCAGGCATCTTGTTGATGCTATCCAAACATTGACCGAGCCGCCATTGAAGCCCGTCACCCTGATGATACGTAAAATGCTGAGTGAAGACCCGAGCCTAAGATCCCTCTCGCGCGAATCTCTGGTCAACGTAGCGCGCCATCGCCTTGATGCAGGCGAAAGCACCGATGGCATTTCGGACAAGCCGCTAATTGATACCAAAGTTATGGAAAAAGCGCCTAAAGCGATTGTCTTCCAAGGACTGCCGGAATGAACTTACACAATATCGTCGCCCCCTGCATCGCGGTAATCAATCCGATGCTCACGGCGTCTATTCAGGTATCGACAGGATATACAACGGGAAGTGACGGCTTAACGACGCCAGCATATGCGCCAGCGGTAAACGTGCAAGTCCAGATGCAATCGTTGACGTATAACGATCTGTATCAATTGGATGGAATGGATATCAATGGCGAAAAACATGCCATGTATATCAACGGAAATTGGGAAGGCGTCGTCCGTCCTGACGGGAAGGGCGGGGATATTATCACTATGCCGAATGGCGACGTTTATTTGGTCGCGCAGATCCTAGAGAATTGGGCGGATACTGACGGTTGGACGAAGGTTGCCGTAACTCGGCAGATGAATCCATGACGCAACCCACCGTCAACTTAACCCAATCCAATATTTTTACCGCGTTAAGGTCCTTTTTACTCGCCGTACTGCCGACAGGTATCGAAGTTATCCGAGCGCAAACGAACCGAGTTCCCGAACCAAAGGGGCCTGATTTTGTTATCATGACACCGATCATGATGCCGCGACTTGAAACTAACACCGTAACATACACCGACAATTATCCGTTGGGGGCAAGTATCAGAAATGATATGGAGCCGATTAAGGTCACAATTCAACTCGACGTTCACGGGCCGAATAGCGCGAATAATACGCAGCTTATCACGACTTATTTTCGCTCAAGTTTTGGTTGTGACCAGTTCGCAACATCTGGCTTTGATATTGCGCCTTTGTATAATGAGACGCCGAAACAGATCGCCTTTAAGAACGGCGAACAGCAGATCGAAGAGCGTTGGATTGTCGATTGCGTTATGCAGGCCAACCCAGTTGGGACGGTCCCGCAACAGTTTGCCTCGACGCTAAAAGTTGGCGTTATCAGCGTCGACGAGAAATACCCGCCAGCGTAACACACAAACGCCAAATATACTTGGAGTTACCATGACCTCAATTCCCGCTTCCGCCATTGTGTCGGTGGTGCCGTCCGTCCTGAGTGCAGGCGGGACAGCACTCGATCTAAATGGCCTCGCTCTGACCACGAATGCCTTGATCCCAACGAACACGACGATATCCTTCTCTTCGCCGTCTGACGTTGCCGGATTCTTTGGCCCGACATCAACGGAGGCGGCAACGAGTGCTGTCTATTTTGGCGGGTTCACGGGAGCCAATGCGCTCCCCGGCAGCCTATTGTTCGCGCGGTATCCGACCGCGGCGACTGCTGCACAGATCTATAGCGGCAGTCTTGCGAGCGTGACTGTCTCCCAAATGAATGCGATGACCGGGACGTTGGCCATCACGATCGACGGGGCTGCGTTCACCGCGTCGTCGTTTACGCTGACGGGCGTCAGTCAATCCGCCATCGCAGCGACAATTCAGACGGCGTTGAACACGACCCTGCCGACAGAGGCGTCCTGCACTACCGGCTCGATCGCGGGGACGGTCTTTACTCCAGCGGGCACGGTGACCGGGACTTTCGCCGTCGGGCAGACGCTCACGGGATCCAGCATCACGTCTGGCTCTATGATCACGTCGGCAGGGACTGTCGGAGGCACTTGGAATTTAGCTGCATCCAGCACGGTTAGCGACATCGTAATCACTGCCACGCCGACACCTGTTAGCGTCACCTGGAACAGCACGTCAGCGAAGTTCATCCTCACCAGCGGCACAACGGGCACTATCAGCACGGTCGCATACGCAACTGGTACGCTGGCGGCAATGATCAACCTGACTAGTGTGGCCGGTGCGACGCTATCTCAGGGCGTGGCGGGGACGACTCCCGGAGCGTTCATGACCAGTCTTGTTCAAAATACGACGAATTGGGCGAGCTTCTTCACCATGTTCGACCCGGATGGCGGATCGGGGAACGCTCAAAAACTGCTGTTCGCGCAATGGACCGCGCAGCAGAACGACCGATACGCCTATGTCTGCTGGGATACCGACATCACCCCAACTGAATCGAATGCTGCGACCACCAGCCTAGGCTATCTGTTGGCGCAAGAAAATGCGTCGGGAACCATCCTGATATACGAGCCGACGGACTTGAACTTGGCTGCGTTCGTCAGTGGCGCAATTGCCAGCATCGATTTCACCGAAACCAACGGCCGGGCGACGTTGGCATTCAAGGGACAGTCGGGGCTGACAGCGAGTGTCACTGATCAGACGGTTGGCGCCAATCTGATAGCCAACGGCTATAATTTCTACGGAAGCTATGCGACGGCAAACGATAAGTTTGTGTTCTTCTACCCGGGGGTGATCAGCGGACCCTATCTGTGGGCTGACAGCTACGTCAACCAAATCTGGCTGAACAACGCTTTCCAGCTTGCGATGATGACCTTACTGACGGCGGTTAAGTCCGTTCCCTACGATGCGGCAGGGCGAACACTGATCTACGCATCATGTCAAGACGTGATCACGGCGGGGCTAAATTTCGGCGCTTTTTCCGGCGGCGTGACGCTTTCGGCGGCGCAGGCTGCGGAAGTCAACTACGCCGCGGGCGTCAAAATCGACGCGATCCTCTCAACGCGCGGCTGGTATCTGCAAATCTTGGCGGGGACCGCACAAGTCCGCGCTGCCCGCACGTCTCCTCCAATGACGTTTTGGTATACAGACGCGGGATCCGTCCAGAAACTCAATCTTGTTAGCGTGGAGATCCAATAATGGCTACGATTACAGGCGCAAATAGCACCTTTTATTTGTCTATCGACACGATCTTCCCGATAGCGCAAGAACTACAAGGGTTCGCCGTCGATGATCTGATGGACACGGACGCGATCGAACGTGTCGAAACAAAAATGGGCGTTGATGGAATTCTTTCTGCTGGCCGCGTCAATGTTCCGGTCAAGACAACCATCGCATTGATGGCGGATAGCGCCAGCATTGACTTGTTCGAGCAATGGGTAGCATATGAAGCGTCAGTGAATGACGTTTACTTTGCCAACGGGACCATTTCTCAAGACAGTATCGGTCGCCGATATACCCTAACGAATGGGGTGCTTACGAGTTATCCCACGATGGCTAACATCAAAAAGTTGCTCGGCGAGCGAAAAATGATCATCACATGGGAATCTGTCACAGGGAGCACTTACTGATGTCTCGCAAGGAAATCACCATCACAATTTCGGCGGAAGGGCGAGATAAAGGGAAACAGTTTCGCCTCCGTGAAATGTCGGCCTCGCAGGCTGAGAAGTGGGCGACAAAAGCGTTTCTCGCCTTAGCCAAAGGTGGGGTCGATCTCCCTGGTAATGTCAGTGCGTCAGGTGCCGCAGGGATCGCGGTCATGGGATTGAGTGGGCTGCGTCATGCCCGGTTCGAAGATCTTGAACCACTCATGGACGAGGCCATGCAGTGCGTGAGTCGAATCCCGGATCCAAACCACCCGCAAGCAACCCTCCCTCTCAACGATGACGCGATCGAAGAAGTCGCGACGTGCCTAAAGCTGAGACAGGAGTTATTTGCGCTCCACACGGGTTTTTCGCCAGCCGACTTCCTGTAGATCTGGGAGTCGGCCCGGTTGTTACTGAGGAATACGTGGAATATACAAACGTTTCACAGCGTATCGGCGCGGTGATATCCAGCGGACATGCCCGAATGACTGAACTAGATAGCGCGCTGGGGATCGAAGACCTGTATAATCTGCTGGAAATTATCCAGATTGATGCGCACAATCAACGAATCGCATCAAAGGCAGCACAAGGGAGAAGGCAATAGCGCATGGACATAGTTGACAAGCTCGTCGTCACCCTCGGGCTGGATGCCAGCGGATTCAAGCAAGGGACGAAGGATGCCTATTCGTCCCTTGACGGATTCGCCGCGAAATCCGACGAAGCCGGGCGGCGCATAGCGGCAGGACTAGGCGTCTCAAAAGAGGCTCTGGAAAGTTGGCACGCTAGTGCAGGTAAGCTTTCCGGCGCGAACCCAATCAGCAAGGCGTTTGAAGACCTCGGCGTATCGGTAGCCACTGCCTCCGGGAAATTACGCCCGCTCCGCGACATCCTTGTCGATCTGAGCGGAAAATTCGAGGGACTGGACAAGGCTCAACGTGCGGCGGCTGGGGCGTCTCTCGGACTGAGTCAACAATCCATCGATGCTCTGAGCAAGGGCAAAACTGCCGTAACGGGCATGTCTGTTGAGGTTCAGAAACGGATTGACCTCGAAAAGAAACAGCACGAGGCGTCAAGCAAACAATCAGCGGAACAGCTAGACCGGAACAAGAAGCAGTTAGCGAGTTACTCAAAAATACGAGATATGCTAATTTCCGTTTCGTCGGTAGTTGGCCTCGGCGGATTCTCGGAACTTGTAAACAAAGTAAGTTCTGGCGACGCATCGCTGTATCGTTTTGCAAATTTGATCGGCGTCAACGAGGAAAAGCTACGCAGTCTCCAATCTGTCATTAAGTCGTTTGGGGGAACTGACCAAGACATTAGTCAGTTCGCGCAAAATGTTACAACAGAAATCGCTAACTATAAAGCTACTGGGCAAACATCACTTATTCCTGGGCTAAACCGTCTAAGTTCAGAAGTTAATTTCGACACAAGAAAATATATGGACGAAAAAACGTCCACAGAAGAACGCATAAAGATGATGGCTGATGCCGTCAAGGCATATCAGGTCCAGGGTTTTACTCAGGGAGACATCCAGTATAGATTGCAACTTGCAGGTCAGTCGAACCCGCTAATAAACTTGGAGATGCAGGGCCGGGCGAAAATTGATGAAAAGCTTGCTCAAGCGCAGACCGAGAACAAGGCGGATGGAGATAGCGGGAAACTAGCTGCGGACAGGGAAAGGGCATTTAATAACCTGACGACTGCCGTCGAAGGGACGTTTAGGATAATAAATGACAAACTAAACCCGGCACTTACGAAGTTTTATGATTGGCTGTCGAATTTTATCGACAAGCACCCGGATACTGCTGTCGCGGCCGAAGCGCTCATGGGCGGCGGTATTCTGTATAAACTGTATAAATTTTTTCGACCGGGCGTAGCCGCGGCTCCGTCGGTAGCAACAGGAGCAGCGGGCGGTGGTATTGTTGGTGGGGTTCTTGCGGGCATTGCGGCAGGACTTGCGTTGTTTTTTAAGGGCGGCGATCTTGGACTAAATACCGGGGAAGAGGATAACGGGATAGGTCGGGGCCGACCTATTTTGCAACCGAAGCCCGCGCCAAAATCTCCGTTGACTTCCGATAACCCAGCCGCAGGTTATGGTTATTTTGATTTGATGGCGTATAATCCCGCAGAGGGATCAGGGAACGGGATCGTCAGAGCAATCGCTACTTTGGCGGTTAGCATTCAGCATTATTTATGGGATTTGCAGGTGGGCCTTATTTCTGGGATGCAGATGCTTCTGCGCCCAAGTGAAGCCGGAACCGTGATGGAAATTGACAACTACGGTGGATCGTCCGGAGCATCGGGAATAAACGGGGCTAAATTGACCTCGGATCAAAAAAAGAAAGCAGCATATGCGGTAGAGTATCTTAAGCAAAAAGGCGGCTGGACAACAAATCAAGCGGTCGGGATCGTCTCCAATCTCATGCGGGAAAGTGGCATGAATGAACGCGCGGTTGGCGATCACGGTACGTCGTTCGGGCTGCCGCAGCTTCATGGTTCGCGCGTTAATGATTTTCGGCAGTGGTCCGGGCATGATATCCGCAATTCGACGCTGGACGAACAGCTTGGTTTTATTAACCATGAACTGACCGTGGGGAAAGAGCGGCGGGCAGGAGACATTATCCGAGGAACGCAAACTAGCGACCAAGCAGCTCGGGCGGGCACACAGTATTACGAGCGCCCCCGGGATATTGCCGGAGAATCAAACAAAAGTGCCGCGATCGCACGTCTCCTCGGCGCCCGCATCGATCCTATGGCGGAGACCGGGGCGTCAACCCACATGTCGTTACGAGACTGGTCCGACAGCGTTGCCAAGCGCGGGGGCACCGTATCGAGCGATGTCCGAATTGGTACGATTGTTATCCACACTGCGGCGACAGATGCCAGGGGCATCGCTGCCGAAATTTATCCTGCCATTACCAGGACGGCAAATGCTTATAGATCTGATACAGGTCTGGCATAATGGCCGCCACGAATGGTGTCCCGACTCTTTTAGGCGGACAGCCCGTCTCCACGGCCCCATCGGCTCTGCTAACGCAGGACGCCCAAACCGTCATGGCGGCGTCTGCCGCCACCGTGTGGGGGGTGTACCAGGACGGCGCTTTGATCGTTAAGCCAGATTCCATCATCGCAGTGGAATACAAGCGGGAGTGGAAAATCGCGGATTATCCGCAAGAAGAAGGTGGGTTCGAGTCCTACGATAAAGTAACCGTTCCATTTGACGTTCGCCTTACGATGACAAAGGGCGGTTCAAAAGAAGCCCGCCAAAAATTTCTTGAAAGCATCGACACGGTAGCGGCATCATTGGATACATACGATATTGTTACGCCAGATGTCACATATCTTAGTTGCAACGCTAGTCACATAAATTATAAAAGAATTGCTACATCTGGCGTTAATCTGATAACAGTAGAGATGTGGCTAGTCGAAATACGAGTTACGGTGACGGTGGAATTCTCAAACACAAATAAGCCTAGCGGGGCGAACCCGATAAGCACTGGGCCAGTCCAAACAATTACTCCGTCTGCTGCGGAGACGCCTTCCACTGCTATTTTATGATAGGCTTCGCTATGCTGATAATTCCGGTTATTGATACCTACTCGCAAACAGTTAGCGTACAACTCGCGTTTCAGAGTTGTTCCATTAACCTGTATCAAAAATCAACCGGATTCTTTTGTGATCTCTATGTCAACGGCACGCTGATTATCGGCGGGGTGATTTGCCAAAATATGAATAGGATTGTCCGATCACTCTATCTGGGGTTCTCCGGCGATCTGGCGTGGTACGACACCCAGGGAACGGATGATCCGTCAAGCCCCGGCCTTGGTACCAGATATTTGTTCTACTACCTAACCACAGCAGACCTGAACGGATTAGGCTGATGTCATTCGTTCAGCGGCTGATCAATGTCACGTTTAGGTTGGGCAGCGGAACTTTCGAAAACACGAAGTTCAACACGGTTACGCTATCAAATCTTCGCGTATCTACGTTAATCAATTCGGTTTCCGGCCCTGATTTTAATTCTGCGTCCATAAGAATTTTTGGGATGACTCTTCCTCAAATGAACCAGTTATCCGAAATAACAGACCAAGCATTTTTGGTTAAGCACAATATCATTTCCGTAGCAGCAGGAGATGCAGTCAACGGAATGAGCACCGTGTTTGTGGGGAACATCCAAAACGCTTGGTTTGATGGGAATAGCTCTCCTCAGGTTGTATTCAACGTCAGCGCCGCATCCGCATTTTTTCATTCCATACAACCAGCAAACCCAACGAGCTATCGCGGCGCGGTGAATGTTGCCGACGCTATGAAAGCCCTAGCGAAACAAATGGGATATGGATTTTCAAATAACGGTGTAAATGTCACACTAAAAAAACCGTATCTGCCAGGAACACTGCGGGATCAGGTCCGAAATCTCGCCGAACAGGCAAATATATACTTCACAATTGACCGGGACGTTTTGTACATATATTCTAAAAGAACGGGGTCTTCTGAAAATCCTATATTGGTCTCTGTAGAAACTGGAATGGTCGGATACCCTACGTATATGAGCAACGGGTTGGCCGTGAGAACCCTGTGGAATCCGAACATCCGGGTTGGATCCCCGATACAGGTAAAAAGCATACTGAAGGTCGCCGAGGGTGTCGTTTGGCGGGTACAATCGTTTGCTCATAGCCTCGACAGCATGGTCCCCGGCGGGCAGTGGTTTACCACGATGCAATGTACCACGCTTAACCCAAACCAAAGCACCCAAACACCATGACAAATTTTGACAGCTTCAACAGGGGCCAAGGATTCCAGGGATCTGTCGATGCCGGTGTTGTTGGCAGCGACTACAATACCCTGCACTCGACCATTGCCGCGATTATTGGCAGGATTTGGACAAGCGCCCCGGTCCAGGTGATGGCGGTCACAAATGCCGGGGGAGTATCTCCTGTAGGGTTCGTGGATCTACTGCCATTGGTCAATCAGATCGATGGGAATGGCAATGCCGTGCCCCATGGGACCATCCACCAATGTCCATATCAGCGTGTTCAGGGTGGCGGCAATGCCGTGATTATGGACCCGCAAGTCGGTGATATTGGTGTTGCCCTATTCGCAATGCGGGACATCGATAGTGCTATCGCAAACAAAGGCCAAGCAAATCCAGGCAGTTTCCGACGGTACAATCCGGCTGATGCAATCTATCTGTACACGATCGCAGGATCGGCGCCGACGCAGTATATGCAATACACGGCATCTGGCATTACGATAACGTCGCCAACTGCTGTCACCATCAATGCTCCACAAGTTACTATCAATGCCACAACGATCGCAATGTGATGTCGGTATTATCTCCTGTTGCGCGCCTTGGTGATACATCGAGTCATGGCGGCACGATCATCTCAGCATCGACGCACAAAACGGCAGATGGGCGTGGCATCGCTCGTTCCGGAGACGATCACTCCTGCCCGTTGCCGGGGCATGGTATAACAGCGCTGTCGGCAACGTCTGTCAATACATGCGATGGCAGGCAGATTGTCCGCATTGGCGATGTGGCCGGATGTGGCGCCGTGATTAGTTCCGGAAGCCCTGTTGTGAGTTCGCACTAATGACCGCCCCATACAACACGATATACCTAGACCCGACAACGTGGGATCTTGCGATTGATGTTGACGGCAACATCGCAATGGCGCAATCTCCCTATGCTCTGGCGCAGGATGCAGCGTCAGCGATCAAAACGTTTCTGGGCGAGTGCTGGTACGATACGACGATTGGTGTTCCGTATTGGGAGCAAATCTTGGGGAAGAGGCCGACGATACCGCTGCTTAAACAACGCATTACCGCAGCCGCATTAACTGTTCCCGGTGTGGTTTCCGCAACGACTTACATTTCCAGCGTATCGGGCAGAACGGTTTCTGGTCAGGTTCAGATTTCCGATACGAGCGGCACAACTTCAACGGCGAGTTTCTAATGGTCACAACCAGCGTTCCCGCACCGAGCTTCGGAGCCACTGGTTTCGTGGCCCCGCTTGAATCTGCTATCCTGGCCGGTGTGCAGACCGATATGAACGCGGCGTTCGGCGGGAATCTCAATCCGGGCCTAACGACGCCGCAAGGGCAGTTGGCGCAGTCTTTGACGGCCATCATCGGAGACTGCAACAACGATTTCCTCGCCTTGGCGAACGGCGTTGACCCAGCCTATGCCTCAGGCCGGATGCAGGATGCAATCGCACGGATTTATTTCCTCGAACGCAACCCCGCGCAATCGACCGTGACGACAGCGACATGCACAGGGCTTCCCGGCACAGTGATCCCAATAAATGCCCAAGCGGTCGATCAGGGCGGGAATGTTTATCTGGCCACGGAATCCGGAACAATTCCAACCGGCGGCACGATTGATTTGACCTTCGCATGTGCGGTGACCGGGCCTACCTCGTGCCCGATTGGCTATCTCAGCGGCATTTACCAGACCATTCCCGGATGGGACGGCATCACAAATGCCACGGCAGGGGTCCTAGGGAACAACGTCGAAACTACGGCGGACTTCGAATATCGGCGGCAACAATCTGTCGCAGCAAATGGACAAGGGTCTCTTCCGAGTGTCCGCGGCGCAGTTTTAGGCGTCTCCGGCGTCCTCGATGCCTATGCGACCGAGAACACGCTGTCAGTCACTAGTGGGGCTGTTGTGACCGGATCTATTTCGGGCAACACGCTCACCGTCACGGCGGTAACAAGTGGGGCATTGGCTGTCGGGTATATGGTAGTAGGCGGCACAACGGCTGGCGGGACAATCATCACTGCGTTTGCGGGAGGCACGGGCGGCATAGGGGCCTACACGGTAAATATCAGCCAGTCTGTCCTATCTGCCCCTATGACGTGCTCGTCAGGGGGCTATCCTCTCGCGCCGCATTCGATCTATGTTGCGGTTTATGGTGGCGCGGCGACGGATGTGGGGGCGGCCATCTGGAGCAAAAAAAGTCCCGGCTGTAACTACAACGGCAACACTACCATAATCGTGTCAGATACTTCAACGGGCTATAGTACCCCATACCCTAGCTACGCGGTGACGTTCGAAATACCAACGCCGACGCCGATCCTATTCGCGATCGTCATGCAGAATAACTCTAACGTCCCGAGTGATGCGGTTACCCGAGTACAGATGGCGGTAATCGCCGCGTTTACCGGGGCGGACGGTGGATCGCGCGCGAAAATAGGCAGTTCGATCTTTGCCAGCCGGTTCTACGCCGGGATCGCGGCTCTTGGATCTTGGGCGCTGATTTATTCCATTCAGATTGGCATTTCGTCGGCGAATCAGAACTCAGTCGTTATGCCAATCAATGAGGTTCCAACAATCGTTCCATCCAATATCAGTGTGACATTCTCATGACTGTCATCCTATTAGACGATGCCTCTCAAGCGCTAACCGAGATAAGCACCAACGTTCTGCCTATTGACAATTTTCGAACAGAATGGTTATCGCAAAACGCATCGCAGACAGCATCAATCGCTCTTAATCTCTTTGGTGCTCCTGCTGCGCTATATTCTGCTGGCTCGATTGTTTTAGCGCCTCTTTCTTTCATGATATTTGACATAATGTCAAATACAAATTCGATAAATGCGATAAGCAGCATAGCTTCCTCACCGCTTACTGTTGATTATATCACCAGCCAATCGGTTTTTTCTGAGTTATGGCAACCAACGGTAATGAGTCAATATGCAAATAGTCCGATTATTTTGCAGTTAATAAAAAACTTCAATTCATATATCGATCAGACAGCTAATATCGATTCATTTTATGATAACATCTGGAACATAAATACGGCCGTTGGATACGGACTCGATGTCTGGGGGCGTATCGTTAATGTGTCAAGGCAACTGACGATTCCAGCAACGTCGGATTATTTTGGATTTCAGGATGGCGCATCCGATACGTATCCGTTCAATCAAGCACCGTTTTATTCCGGAGTTCCGGCGAGCCAGAACTATATGCTCAGTGACGATGCGTATCGCACGCTGATCCTCATCAAAGCCATGGTTAATATAGCGGCAACAAATATTCCAACGTTGAATAAAATCATCACATCGCTTTTTTCAGGCAACGGTCGCGTCTATGTCGTCGATCTTGGCAATATGCAAATGAGCTATGTTTTCGAATTTCCGCTTCAGCCATTTCAACTCGCAGTATTAACCCAGTCTGGGGTTCTGGCACATCCTACCGGAGTCGGCGTGACCATTAGGCAAGTCATCACATCGACGTTCGGATTTGCTGAAATGGGCGAATCAGCGCAGCCGTTCAATCAGGGCGTTTTCTTCTCGCAAGGCGAAATCATAGTTTCCTGAGGTAAAAATACATGCTAGTCGCATCCCTTCCCGCAAAAATCATGCTCCCCTTCGCGGCGAGCGGTATCAAAAACACGATTCCGGTGGCGTCGCAGATCGGCATCACGAACGGTGCTGCGTCGTTCACCGATGGGTTTCCGCCCCTGACCATGACGCCGCTGCCGGCGGGTGGTGTGCCGCCATTCGGACAGGACATGAACGGTGTACTATACCAAATCTCGGCATGGGACCAGTGGTCGAACGCCGGAGGTCAGGTGATATATGACAGCGCGTTCTCGGCCGCAATTGGCGGGTATCCAAATGGCGCG
>Ga0224558_1002356_pt1 | contig 17509 bp, 8 predicted proteins | sample 714S32024metaG_FD_180682 | JGI IMG/M metagenome (GOLD analysis project Ga0224558, IMG submission 180682) | Peat soil microbial communities from Stordalen Mire, Sweden - 717 S3 20-24 | ecosystem: Environmental > Terrestrial > Soil > Wetlands > Peat | place: Sweden: Norrbotten County, Stordalen...
AGAACAACAATGCCGCCTCGGCATGCCTTGCCACGAACCAGCACTCGTTGTCCATGCCAGGGATGCCAGCGGTAGGTGATCTCTCGAAACGCTGTTTTATGGGTGTTCTGTACCTCGGTTGTACAACACGGAGCGGCCGCACTTGGCACTGGGCTACAGGCCGCCGGCACCATTAGCCATCATTCCAAAACTGGGGCATGGAAATGTGGAAAACAAAACCCGTTTCCCACACCTCCACCGCCCGACGACGACTACGGACAATTGTCCAACGAGGTGTTACACTTTTCAGACCCGCCTCACGACGACGCCCTTTGCGCTTCTCTAGCCTTTCACCTCCACCAGGTTGGGCAGGGGACTTGCACCCCCAAGCTGTTGAAAATGTTCGGCACACAATGGAAAAGGGCGGCCCGAGTGGGCCGTCCGATGGATAGTGCGGTTAAGTGCGAATGTAAGAGATCAGATGCAACCACCAGAAGTTCTGCGGAGGTCGTGAATCACGCGGGTAAAGGAGCGAGTACCACTGCGGTTGTAAGGTGCAACCTGACGCGGCCTGCGTGCCTGAGAGCCGAGTCGAGGAGGCCCTACTCGCAAGATCCTTGACGGCGTAACTCCGCTTCGGCAGGAATACGGCCCAGGTATACGAATAGCGGTGTCTTCCCTACGACACCGCTCATAGATCCGCCATCCGGCGAGGTGTCCGTCCGAGGTATCCGATGAGCAACCAGGTTCAGCGCGCCTTGCCCTAACGTGACAGGTCCGCCTAAGTATTTCTCCGATTGGGCGGCCGTTACGATACAACGCGGGAGGGGTTTCTAAACTCCACTGGTGCTTCTCTGGGCCAGACGGGTTACTTTTCCCGCCCTTCCCCGCGAGGTACTTTCAGTCGGCCTTATGCGCTGAGGGTTACCTGTTGCTACCAAATTGACGGTACTGATCTAATTAGATCAGCGCCAAATTGACAATTTCGCGAGGTTTATCCGATGAAGGTTCAGGCGAGGTCGAGCCGAACAAAAAGCGAATATGGTAGCAAATTGGTAGCAAATATGCCTAAAATCGACTCAAACTGCCTGCTCGGAACGTTTGGAAGTCGCTGAAACCATTGATTTGGTTGAGTTAACGTTCCATCAGTAGGTTGAAGATTCCTCAGCTGCAGGACCGAGATTGCAGTTAAGCGCGGAGCCATCATAGGCGTGATGCAAAGAAAAGCCGTCGAGAGATCGGGCGTGTGTAGTTTTTCGGAGTGAGGAACGAAATCCCAGTTCCAAGCGCCCAAGCACCTGGCATGGCATCGCCACAACCCGTATCGTGCCAGCTGAGGAACTGATAGGCCGTCAGGATCCTGGAGTCATCGGAAGCTGCTGATCAGAATTACATCGCTGCTTTGGCTGCCTTTGGTGAGTAGTAGCCGCTTGCCATCGCGCGACCAGGCAAAATCGAATATGCGCCCCGAGGTGAAGCTGGTGATCTGTCGCGGTGCTTCGCCCGTCAAGGGCTGTTCCCAGATGTTGGTCGAGCCGTTTCGCGTAAGGAGGTAGTTCAAAGCCTTCCCGGAAGGCGCCCAGCGCAATCCGGCGAAGCCGAAAGGCAATGCACTCGTAAACTGAAGGGGACCGCCGGTTGCCGATACTGCCGCGACTTTCGTCGTCAGAATCGGGCTGCCTTCCTGAAATACAAAAGCGATCTGCTCGCCATTCGGGGAAATCCTGACCAGCCAAGCGTCGGCCGCTCCCGGCACGACTAACAACTCGACCGGCACGCCACCTTCTGCGGGCATGCGGTAAAGTTTTTCCTTGACGAGATAATAAATCCACTTCCCATCGGGAGAGCAGTCGGAATAGCCCACTACATCGAGCATTCTGGTTCCATTGGAGCCGTCACCGTCGGTGCGCCACAACTCGACCTTCCCGTCATGGTACGAATCGAACACTAAATAGCGTTCGCCGCACGACGTAACCGAGAATAAGTTGTGCGTCTGCGCAACGACGAGAGATGGTTCGCTGCCATCCGGATTCATCAACCACAAATCGCCGTTATTGCCGGTTCCTAGCAGCTTTCCCGAGGGCCCCGGCACAACCAATCCGTACGCCGTTCCACCCGACGTGACCTGACGTGCATGAATAACATCGGCAGCCGGTGCCGTCCAGATCTCCGAAATGCGGGTGCGTTGGATGGCGGCCAGTGTCTTTCTGTCGCGCGTAGTGTCCAGAACCGGCGTGTATTCCGACAGGTCATTCGTAAAACGATGCATCGCGCCACTGGGATAATCAATGATCTGCAACTGTCCCCTGCCGAGCGGTGTCTCGCTGACGGCGGCGACCAGCGCATTGCCATCGGCCGTCCAAACGGGGCGCCCCACGCTTCTACCGCCGGTTGAAACCAGTTGTCGTACCCTCCCATCTGCCACATTGATGATATTCACCGCCCAATTGACTTCTTTACCGGTTCCAAGCGCGGGCACGGCAACGGTCTTACCGTCCGGGGACCAAGTCGGACCATACTGAAACACCGTATTCGCCGGCAAAGTCGCCAGAGTCCTTTCGCTGGAGCCGTCGGATTGCGCGATGTGAACTTCAACCACGTCGTGCGCCGGAATCCCGCGCTGGAAGACGAACTGGTTGCCGTCGGGTGAAAAGTCGATGGGCGTATCGAGATCGCGAATCACTTGGTGTGGAGATCCACCGAGCACAGGTATCTCGTACAGGTAGCGAAACTGGGAGGTGCTTTTGTCGGAACGTGCAAAATAAATGTGGTTGCCGTCGGGCGAGAATGTCACACCGCAGAACTCGACCACATCGGGCGGGAGCACCTCAACGTCGCTGCGGGTGGCCACGTTGAGCACGCGCAAGCTTTGCTTTTCGCCGTCCCGCAACACGTAGACCACGTACCGCCCGTCCGGTGAGATGGCGACCCCAGCCGCCTTACCATTCTCGGTGAGCCTGGTGATCTGGATGTTCTGGAGATTGAACTCATGAGGAGGTGCGAGCAGCCGATACGCGCCCCACATCAGCAGAAGGAGCAGTGCGATGGTCCCGGCTGCGATTCCGGCCTTCGGCAAGCTACGTTTCCACGGAGCAACTTCGAGCGCTGTGGACCTTGACGAAGTAAATGCAATCCCGTGCGAACTCGCGACCGCCGCTACGGGCCCCCTGGCCGCAGGCATACGCACGGAACTGCTATCGCGCTTAAAGCGCTTCAGATCCGCGCGCAGTTCCGCCGCGCTCTGGTAGCGCAGGTCACGGTCCTTCTCGAGCGCAGTGCGGATGATCTCTTCGAGTTTGGGTGGCACGCCAGGATTTAACTGCGTGGGTGAGATGGGATCGTGATTCAGGATGCCATCAAAAATCACAGCCGATGTCTCGCCCTCAAAGGGAACCCGACCTGTGACCATCTGATAAAGCACGGCACCGAGACTGAATATGTCCGTACGCCCGTCCAATTGCTTACCGCGTGCCTGTTCCGGCGACATATAGCTCACCGTGCCCAAGGCAGTGCCCGGACTGGTCAGAAGGACATCGGCCGCCGTCTGGACCACGGTGTCGGCAGCCGCAGCCCTCGGCTCCAGCACCAGCTTTGCCAGGCCAAAATCGAGTACCTTCGCCTGACCGCGCTTGGTCACGAAGATGTTGCCAGGCTTGATGTCGCGGTGAATGATTCCCTTGGCATGCGCCGCATCCAGCGCATCGGCGATTTCCGCGGCCAGGTCAAGCACTGTGTTCAGTTCGAGGGGCCGACCGGCAATGTATCGGTCAAGCGGCACTCCTTCCACCAGTTCCATCACAATGAAGGCGCGGCCTTCATGATCGCCGAAATCGTGAATGGTGCAGATGTTGGGATGGTTGAGCGCCGACGCCGCCCGGGCTTCCAGGCGGAAACGCTCCATGCTTAGCGGATCGCGGGCAACGTCCTCAGGCAGGAACTTGAGCGCGACCAAGCGCCCAAGGTTCGTGTCCTCCGCCCTGTAAACCTGGCCCATGCCTCCGCCGCCGATCTTCTCGACGATGCGGTAGTGACCGAGCGTCTGACCGCGGAGAGAATCATGGCTGGTCCGGTGGCTCGTCAACGGGAAAGATCCTCTCTCCCTCCACACCCACAGGTAAAATCGTAGGCCCGACTGGAAACCGAGTCAATGCGGATCTACCATGAAACCATGCGGAGACAAACGCTGATCTCCATTCCCGGCAATGTGAATCAACCTGGTTTGCTCGCATGCTGATCATAGCGGCCGATAGCCCCACCGGAACGCTACGACCGCCGATGGTCGCCGACAATTGGTACACAGGAAAAGACACGCTTAATTTCGTTCTGTAATAAATGCCAATCGCTGACTGTCACGGCAGAGGCAGGGTTAATTGACAGTCGAAAATCCCGGCTGGCCCCAAGCCTTCTTCCAGGAAAGGGAACACGGACGAAAATCTCCGTGCCGTTTCCGTGCCGTTAACCATCCACTAGGTCGTACTAGCCGCGATAGATGCCATCTGCCGCAAGCTAACTACATGAAACTACGTTCGAAAGCGGATTCGAATCCCACTCTCTCCGCCAACTTATTGAATACAAACAACTTGCCTGGACTCCTTCACCCACTCTCAGGGGCCTGCTTCATCTTTGGAATGAGTGACATACAGTTTTGCAGGGCCCAGGTGCGTGCCGTTAAGGCTAAAACCGACTGCTTGGGAATCAGTCTTTAGATCGGCGAAGGAGGAATTTTGCAGCCCCAGGTCGGTGCGTCCGCTGCTGGAGCGCCGAACAAAAAGCCACACCGAGCGTCGCGCCGATTGCGGCTCTTGGCTTGCAGGTTCGCTGCTCAGTTCTTAGGGCTCGAGGTAGCGGTCGACAAGCGCCACTCCCGCGCCCGAGCCCGGGTTCAGCTCACCGCGCCATCACACGAGATGAACGTTGCTACAGCCGGAGGAATACTTACATCCGTTAGCGCTTGATGGAAGGTGCCGACATCTACCATAATCGCGAAGAACTGCCGCACCAGCGTCGAGATGATCGAGAAGTGCCACGCGTCACACATCAAAACTTCGCTCGACTCCGTTCCAATCAACGTCATGCGACCGAACAAGAGAAAATCAGAAGGAGTCAGCTTAACGGACGTTGCGTAAACGCGTTCCACCCGAGCCGGTTTGGGAGCCTGTCGGCCCGAGTGGAGACTTCACCCGTGGGTGCACTCGCATTTACCCCAGCGTACAATCCTAACGATGGATAGAAGCAATCGTGTTTTCGGTGGTCCTGCTCGTTTCGATGAGATGTATCCTGATTTGCAAGATGCAGTAGTCGATTACAAGCAGTACATGCATGGCTCTCTGGCCGAGCAAGGGACTGATTTTCCTGAACACCACAGTATTCGCACTGAAGGCGGTGTCATTCAATGTACAAACAAGGCATGTACTGGCGGCGGCTTCGAAGTCGATGCAATCATCGTTGACGCTCGCAGGTCGCCCGGTGGAGTGAAGGACGGCAAGTTGCTCTGCGCAGGGCGGGAAAAAATGGGCGGGGGACAAACACGCCTCTGCGGCTCTCGCATGCGCCATAGGATTCGGACGATTCAAAAGGAGACTGGCATGTTTTCCGTTTACAACATCGAAATCAAACCGGACGATGAAGAGCCCACATTGTTCGTGATGTCTGCAACCCCAATCACCGGCGGCGATCCGCTTGTTACAAAACCGCGACGGTGGGAGCAGCACCGGACTGCACTGAAGGGGCACGCCTGCGTGGAGGAAACAGTCCTGAGCGAAGTGGACGTTGAGCTTGAGCGTCGGGGAACCGCGACGGTCAATAACCTGCCTTTATCGTCTGACACGATGGAAAAGATGTCTTTCGGATCGTGAACGCCCATTGCACCTCGGCGCGGGTTGTCGAGCTTCTTCTTCCACCACGAGCTTAGGGACTGTCTAACTCACTTCTTCGCAGACGATTGCATCTGCCCCTATGAGACGCGCTCCCTCGAAGAAATTTGCGAGTTCCAAGAGGATCTCATCTTGAGTTGGATCGAGCACCAGCTTGGAAGGAGGCTGGTTTGCGTCGGCCGCCCCCAACGAAGGGTTGGTAAGCAGCGAACATTCTTCTAGCGTCATTGAGCGCGCCGGGAAGGGGATCAAGCTTTTGGTCCTGAAAAGTTCCGCAGCCTATAGCGCAGATAACACGAGGCATTTGTGTCAGTCGATGAGAAATCTGCAGCAAATTTAACTTAAACAATCTAAATGAACAAGTGACGTTTTCTCTGGTAGCCGAGCGCAACCTGAACCTGCGTGAGAGCTGCTTTGGCCTCACTCAATAATTTGTCAAGCGTTCCCACGGCGTTCTGTACCACTGAGGTATCCACAAGTGTCGTCTCCAGTGAACAAGGATAGATTCTCGTGCCCTAGATTTCCGTGATAGCGGTCGAGATCCAACTGCAGTATCACTCGCAAACGCTTGCTGCAGACGGCTACTCTCGTGCCCCGGCGGCGTGTGCAGGCGACGAGGTGCAAGCAGGACAAGAACACTTCGTTGATTTCCGTTTAGTGGGCGCAAGAGTCTGTCTAGGGATGCTGGTTTTCGTGCCTCGACATTGGTTACTTCTGGACTCAGCGCCGGCTGGTTCACGGTGAACGTCTTTACTGGGCTCACAAAGGCATAATGGCGGCTTGTTAGAAGCTGCCTCTTTCGGCGACTCGCCATCGGGTTCGTGCGCAGGATGTTCAGTATGCCGAGAGGGCTTCCGAAAGCTCGGCTTATTTAGGTCCGGATTAGGGAGCGTGGATTTTGGGGAATTCAATGGTCTGTCAGAGCTTGGATCGTTACTGCCGGGTCCCGTTGGTTGGAGCATCGCTTCGGATGGTGCCCTATCCAGCTTATGATTCTCGCCGGGGTCTCTAAAAGTGAGGCTGCACAACGTGTGACCAACCACCAAATAAAGTCGATAGCGCACAGGGTTAGGGTCATCTCTTTGTTCGTACACTTCCTTGCCGGTTAGTGCCAGCCCGGTGACGGGCTCGTCAAACGTAACTCGTCCCAACAAAGTGCCTCGGATGTCAAAGACATAAAGACCACCGGGACCCGCCGCGAATACCATCTTGCGCGAATCGTCGCTGCAACCATTGCATGGATCGAACAAAGCCACTCCGAGAAATGTTGGCACCGTGCCGTTAGAAATCGGCACGGTGCCGAGCGATCCTGTCTGAACCCAATCCTTTCCCGGCTTGGCGAAGATTGGCCAACGAATTTCCTCCTGGCCCCATTCGGCTACAAAGATCGGGCCGTTGATGTTGGCCGCTGCAACGCCCGAGGGATGGCCTAACGTTCCAGCTATCGACGTGCAGGCGTTCGCATCGCAAACATAGATTGCCCCGGATTGTCCGGCAGTTACTGTTGGCATCAACGCTGCCGGTTTCGGAGAGGCTTGCGAAGGTTGCGTCGCTGGAGGACCGGGCCATGACGGGTCGTCAGTGACAAACAGGTCTCCATCTACCGCCGCTACCCCTACCGGATGGCTGACGCTGTGCGTGTCTGCAGCCAGCGGAGAAGAGTACAGTAGACGAGAGTTCACATCCTTTATTCCAGGATTGGGGCCGATGTTTCGAACCGTAACCCGCTGCCGCCCGTGTTCCGCGCTGTAGAGACGAACCGTAATCCCTTCCCGACCATCCTCTGCGCTGTAAAAATGATCTTCCAGGATTGCAAGGCCGCCTTGACCCGCGTAGCTACAGCGTTCCTCTGGGCACATGTAATCCTTGTCCGGATACCGCAATCTGAAAAAATCGGCTTTACTTTTCTCGTCGGCCTCCCAGTCGCCGACCAGTAGCGAGCGATCGCCCTCCGAAAGGAACAGCCTCTTGTCGGCAGTGTCGTAAGCGAGTCCGCGAACATTTTGCAGTCCGTAATCGAGGACCTCAGCTTGTTGACCGGTAAATGGGAAGCGATCCGAGCAACTTACTGCATGGCCCATGTGATCGCGAGCAAGTTTGGTGTCGTACATCTCCAGCATGAACGCGACCCACAAGACAGCTCCCAGCCCCGCAAATATTTTGGCGGCTAAGGCTCCGCCTATCCCGCGCCTATACATCCACACAACGAACGCAGTCCATACAGGAGCGCTTAGCGCCGCTATTATTTTGAGGGTCATGACTTCGACCCGCCCTCTGCATCGTCATTTTTTGCTTTGCCGGCGTCAGTCACCGACTCCCTTTCTTCAGTGGCCTGCCTCTCCTTCGACGCCTTCAGCTTTTTTTCCCAATCTGACTCGATCTGTTTGAACATATCCTCCAGGTGATGACAAGCTGTATCGTTTCCCTCCAATGGCAGTTTTTCCATGTCCATACAGAACACTTCCGAAGCGATGTGGTGCCCGAGTGCGCGGTAGCTCTCGAAATGCGATTCGTCGAAAAATTGGTCGACGGTGGAGGTGTGCGGAAACTCCGAGTGCCGTTTTCTGAACTCAATGACATCCACGGGCTCATCTCCTGTCACCGAGGATTTGATATAGAGAAGCTTGCCGCATTGCGTTTCTCCGGGATAAATGATTGTTCCCAGGGAGTGATGGAGTCGGCTTACAGCAGGATCTCCAATCGGCTCAAGCGCCTCAATGTTTAAGTCGATCACCACTCCGAAGTCATCGCGGCATTTGCGGATGGCTCCGCCAATGCCTTCCAGCTTGAACTTGGGATCCTCTTCAGCATCGCTGAGGACGATGAAGCGGCATCGTCGCCGGATCAGCTCATACAGCGCCATATTTTCAAAGTGTCCTCCGTCACTCAGAAGCACGAAAGACGAGCCGGTGCTGGTGTCCGCCGTTAATTCCCGAATCAAATATAAGAGACCCAATCCCGGCGATGCCTGTCGCCACTTAGCGCCGCGGGGATTGCCAGCCCACCACCCCAATCGCGCACCGAACACCGTCAACAAGAACGCCAATGCCGGGGAAGTATGAAACCCAGCATTGGAGTTGAAGGCCGCTCCCGAAATCGCCATTGCTGTGCCAAGCCGTACCCCGTCATTTTCCGGTTCAGCGAACTGATCGGTTCTTTGGAAGGCATACTCACACAGCGTGGTGTGCTTCACGGCGATCTGGCGACGCGAAAAGTCAAACCCTGACCACAAGGGAGTGAAGATGAAAGATTCCGCTTTGCGCTCTTGTATTCCAAGATCTGCGCCGCGTGTGATGTTTACCGCGGTATTGATAATTGGATACGGCCCAACGTACGATTCCTTGCAATCCATCGCCATATCCCGCACCTGCGTTTGATCACTCAGTCTGAAACGCCATAACCGGATGTCATCTTCCAGATCGAATCCGGTAAACGCATTCGGGTAGCGATGCGAGCGGGCGCGTGACGCTCCCAGGTAGGCTCGCACAAGCCGATTCTTATAGAAGTGATGCATCGAGAATTCATTGATATCGACTCGCCACGCCACCAAAAGGCAGACGCCCAAAAGGCCCAACATCAGGAAAATAGGCGCAAGCGATCCCGGGTACATCAGAGGCCAATAATTTGCTTTCATGCTTTCAAACGAGATTGGAAGGTTTGTACAGCAAAGCTGGTGATCTAGATTGCGACCGGCGAACCATGCGGGTTTCCAACTGACTAAAGACTCGATACCCCAAAACAGCGCGAATGAAACCCCCGAGAGAACCCCCAGTACGAACACCGGAGGCGCTAGCTTGAGCAACAAAGTGTAAAACCAGTTCTGAGAAGACTCTTCGGCTCCGTCCCGACCGGACTTGGCGCTGAAAGCAAGTTTTACACCCGCCGAGGTAATGGCAGCCCACCCTATTCCCGCCGCCGCTACCTTAAGGCCTAACATCGCAATCCACAATGGCATGAAGAAGCAGACGGCACTAACAACCAGCCACACTACAATGGTCTGAGCAAACCAGGCTCCCAGCCGGCTCCACCATTCCCGTTGCTCATCCGATAACGCCGTTCCTGCCAACCCGATGAAAACGCCCACTACGCAAACGATCGCCAACAGCATCAGGGCGATGCCCACGCTGCTTGCGATCCAAAGCCCTCGTTCTGTGTTTTCGCCGAATTTGTTCAGGACATCGGAGAGCCAGTAGATCAGTGCCCACGCAACCAAAACACTCCCGCCGATTGCAATTGCCCGCGCAGCTCTTCCCCACGGAATTCTTTGGCCGGGCCAATTCTGGAGACGAAGGCCCAAAATTATGAGGCCAACGAGGACAAGTAGTGTAAAAGCACACGCCGCTACCCGAGGCAAATCCTGGTTAGCCCCAAGCATGTGCCACAGCATTGCAACCTGAAGGAAGGTGCCCAATAGAATCCAAGGCACAATGATCCAGATCACCTGCGAGTCGTTGTAACCACGCGATTCCTTATCTTTCTGCCACTGATAGGGACCAAAGGTTTTCAGATTCTTTGCCCTGATTAATCGGCATCCGATCAGAATCGGAATACCAGCCAAGGCACTGTAGACGATTACCTGAAGTGGGCCTGCGTGCGCGATGGCAAACATCCGCAGGTGCAGAAACATGAAAATGAGAACCCGCGGAAGCAATAACGCCGCTCCGAAAAAAAGCAGCAGAACAATCAGGTTGAGCACCGTGTTCCGCAGCCAGGTGGTTGCAATCGTCCAAGTGTCCGCCGAAAAAGCGCCAGCCTGTGGGGCAAGGTATCGGGAATATTCTCGTAGTAAACGAATTGGACGAACGTGATCGGCATGAGGATCAGCGTTGTGAGTGACCGTGCCGAGCGGATTTGTGGCCTCAACGCCTGGTTTCGGTGGGACGCCACTGGGACAATCGGAGCCGAGGCGCAAATCTGAGGCCGATCCCCGCATGGACTCTTGAACTGATCCCACACTGCCTCTTCGCTTGATCCAGGAAATGAGCCATGACCCGATATAGCCCCCGCCGGAGACCGTCGAAATCAGGTCGATGTATGGGAGAATGTTGCGATCCGCCATGCCCTGCAACACGCCTAGGGCGAATGTCGCGCTTCGGATTCCCCCACCGGAGAGAGCTAGGCCAAATAAGCACGAGCGGAATGCTCGTTGTTGCGCCAGTCGCGCTCCGCAATCGACTCCGGGAGGGGCGGGTACCTTTTGTGTTTCGGTACTTGGATTCCCCGAATTTTCAGCGGCTGGCGCTGCCGCGTCCGGCTTTTCGGAGTCTGGTTTTGTGTCGTAGAGCCTGCGAATCCGAGACTTTTCGATTTCGTCCAACTCGTCTGCCAAAACCAGTGAGAATGGCACTGGCACCTGCAAGGTGTAGCACCGTGCGCGCAATCGGCGAGGATTGAGCAGCGTGAACAGTTGCCTGGTCGCAGGCATTCTAAGCCACTCTTCAGCACATTTCTTTCGAGGATCGCCGTCCCGTTTTGCGATAGATTCAGCTTGTGCTGTGATTTCCCCGTACATCAAGAATTGTTTGGCTCTTCTTTTGGCCAGCTCCTGCTCGGTTGCAGATTCATCAGCTGGTGTCAGCGCGGTTCCCGCCCCACTCTTGCCGCGCGTCAAAGTTTGTCCTGTGTCTTCGGATCCTACAAACCCAATTGCAATCGCCCGCGTTTTTGCAGGGGGAGTGTCCAGCAACCACTTCGCAGTTTTCTCGAATAGTTCTTCACGCGTCAGGAAGCGCGGACTAAAGTTAATAGTCGTGGAAGACGCGTTCTGAGGAAACCCACAAGGAAGAAAAAACTCTGTCGGTAGGTTGTCTTGAGCCAAAAGCACAGCGACACGCTCGTAAAGGATCTTCAGCGCCAGTTGGGCTGCCTTACGTCGAACCTTCTCGGGCCCATCCCCCTCACTCCTACGCTTCAGATTTCTGGACGGTATGCTCAAAATACGCCATAATTCACGGGGAGCTTCCCGCAATTGGATAGAATCTTTCCATGATTCAAGTACAGCTTTCCATGCAAGAGACCCCTCTTCTTCCTCGTCAAGTCGGAATTGCTGCAGGGGATCACTCGGGTCCCAATCCGAGGGTTTAGTAAGGTCCGTGAGATCGAGAAGCTCCTGCACTCGCGAATAGTCGCGAGCGGCTCGCTCTTCTAGCACCTGCCGCCAGTCCAAGCTCAAAACTTCCCTGACATCCGCCTTATCTGGATACAACTCGTGGAACAGCCAGAGGTGGGAAGTGATTTGTGTCGCAAGTTCGAGAATCGGCTCCATAGATCTTCTATCTTGTCTCTTTCGGGCTCGCGCTCCGAAGGGTAGGAATCTTCAAATGCACGATTCTCGGCTAGCACCTGATTCTGCCGGGAAACGTAAGTTCGGTTCGGCGAGTCCCTTCGCCTATTCCACTGAAACTGTGGTGTTATCAAGGGCTGGAAGCTGCTGGCTCAAAACATTTCCGTTTCCATCCACGCGCTCAGAATTAATCGCGCGAATTGTGCGGTTGTGATACTCGCGAATGAGTCCCATCACACCCGAGCCTTCAGACCCATCCTGAGAACCGAGCTGGGCCGTGCTCGTTGCTCTTCTTAAAGCCCGCAACCCCCCTGTTCGCCCTATTTCCACCAGATCTTCTCCGCCTAAAGCGCCATTTGCCAGATCGGCCGAAGTGGGCACTAGCAGCGCATTAATAAAAATAAAACTTCGATGATAAGTAATCGCTGGCTTCCTAGGAATCCGCACCAACTCCCCTAACACTGGAATTTCCAGCCAGGGATCGATGGGCTTCCACGGAGTCTTACCCCTCGCTAAGACTGATTCCATGGTGGACAGATCAAACAGGTTCAAAGAATCAACTCGAACGCGAGTTGACACCTTATGGTCGGAGACGCGAGATGCGTAATCGTCATTCTGCGCAACCTGGGATGACAAGTTGCTTGAGGTTGCCGCGGTTGCGAGCTCTGCACCGTTTTCGTTACTCTCAGCCGCAATATCCATCTCAGCACCGGAGGCGCCCGAAAGGCTGTACGCAGTAGCAGTCAATGTAAGACCCTTGCCAATCCTCGCGCTGACAGGAGTCCGAGTCAGAGCTTGTATTGCGGCCAGAGCACCCACAGCTTCGTTTGTTGTCATGTTGCTGGTGAGAAAGCCGGGCAAATTCGGCGCCACTGGTGTTCCGCTAGAAGTCGTCGTGCCTGTTCCGATCGACTTGATGGCCGCGACAATGTCCCCAAGCCTCACGGGGGGAGTGGCGTCGAAATAATTTTGAGTAGTGGTCTGAACGTTAGCTTCATTGCCGGCTACTACCTTGACGGATACGATTCCGCTGGCCGCATAGCTAACCTTCTTGCTCTCGAAAACAATCTTATCGCTCTCGATTTCCTCTTTTATTCGCCTTTCGAAGACTTGCAGATCGGTAGTAAAAGCCTCTGCTATTGGATTTAACTGATTATCGAGGTTTGCAGCCGCCTGCGAAAGGACAAATGGCTGAAACTCATCCGGATATTGAACTAGCATTTTGTATTGGAAGAGAAAATCCGCTATAGTTGCACGGAAAGGGCCGATAGCGCTAGTTGACGCAGCAAACAGACCTTCACTTAAGGCATCCCGAGCACACTCTAATTGCAGTGTTGCACGTCGCTTATTATCAGCCAATGCTTTATAACCGTCGTAATCCCTTTCCTGGCAGAGTCCATCACTGCGACGTGGTATGCCGCCTACTGTTGCCTTGCCTTGTGGAGCAACCATTTGCAGCGTTGCCTGAGCTTCATTACCCGTTTCCATTATGTTAATGAGCTTGTCCGTGGCATCTCGGGGGTTCTTGCTCGCAGCCAGAGCGATGAGCCAATAAGCCAGGTTCCTCGGCAATGGGTTAAAAAGTGACGTGTAGCCGAGAGCGTAGCCATTCTTCCCCTTCGCATATTGATCCGTGGCTGCGCTTTCCAGGCAGCATTGACCGGTAGAATAGGTCTGGTGCGTAAGATAGTCGCCAAAAGAGTCGTCGAGTCCGTGGGCGCCTGGCAGCAGGTTGTCGGCTAAGTGCTGCCAACCCATCCCCGTGGAGTTTGCGATGACATCGTTGTACTGCTTCGCGATTCTCTCAATCTCCGGACCAATCCTTTCCATGTCTCGCTCTGTTGACGTACTCACCTGAATACTCCAGGTCGCTAACGAGAGCTGCGGCTTTGGCTGGTCAATTCTTGCGATGAGTCTCCTGGCGTCCCCCAGCGGATCTCGCTTCCCAGGCTGGTTTACTGGGATGGTTTCCGACAAAACGAGCGTGTCTGGAACAATCGCTGAGGCGCTCACTTCGGGAAAGGCGGCATGAATAATAGCCGCGGCCGTAGTTGGATCGTGGTCGTAAAAAAGGCGCTGCGTATAGGTTTCCGTATTTGGGGCGGGAACGGTGTTCGGCTCCGCCAAGACATTCACATATTCGCCGATACGATTCCTCAAATTCGCCGAGTCGAGCCTAGGGTCGATTACAAAAGCCAAACGTGTGCTCCCGATAGTTAGAATGTTTAGAACTCCCGGAATCTGCTTGGCCAGAGCGTTCGCTATGTCGCAGTTCTTTCCAGTTCCCACCGGGAATGGCAGCATGTAGAAGTTCGGCGCGGCTACGGCAAGTCCATCGACGATGTTGTCGATTTCGTTTCTCAGATCTCTAATGTCACGTGGTTTGCTCGGGAATCGTGGATCCGGTGTCTCGTCGAGCAAAAACAGAAGCCCTGCGCTTCCAATTGGGATGACATTGGTGACTCCCGGAATAACACCGGAGAGTTTTGACGCAACATCTGTCGCATTCCCCGCGCCAGCAGGTAGTTGCTTATATTTATAATCGACCGCCAAAGCTATCTTGTTTTCCTCGAGATCGTGCACGGCTTTTGTGACTAAGTTTTCGATCGGGGTTGGATCTTGAGGTTTGTCACCGTCCTTGACCGGACTAATATCCAGTACAAAGAGGAGCTTTGTGTCACTGACGGCGGTGACGCTCGCCACCTGTGGGATATTGCCGTTGAGCGCGGCCGATATGTCTGAAGCATTATTGTTCCCTTTCTTGAGTGGAACAGTAAAGATGTACACATTGCTAGGTCCTTTTGTTTTCGCGGGCGGAGGAGTGACGGTCGTAGTGGGCGGAGTTCCAGCCACAGAAATCGCTACCAGAGGTCCCGGTGTTGCTCCAGCCGAGGTCCCATTAGGAGTGGGAGCACCAGCTGACGACGACGGTCCGGACTGGCCAGCTGTCCCCGACTGTGGCCCGGCGGACGCGGGACTCGAGGGAGTCGCCGCAGGAACTTGAGGATTCGATGAAACCGGGGGACACGGGGAAGACGCTGATTGTGCTGCGGCTGGCGGTGACGTTGGGGAGGATGGGGGCGTGGTTTGGGCCGAGGGCGAAGAGGTACTGCTGAAAGGGGTGGTCTGCGCAGAAGCTTCCGTCAGCGCTATAAGAAACACAACGACACAAGATAGCCAACATTTCAAGCGCATGCCTAGGGTCTCCGGCTGCGCGGATCATCGGCATCATTGTCGTCGATGGCCGGATGGGGGAAGGACCCAACGCGCCCAACGTCGTTAAGAAACAGGGGATCAGCATAACGATGATTCGAAGTTTGTCAACTAGATACTTCGATCGTTCGGAATTCGTAACAAGTCATTTCGGTCATAACTTAGCGTAAGTCCTTGCATGGCAATGTTGTTGAATAGGGATGCCGGATCAGACAACTTAAGCGGTAAAGGAAGGTGTTGCTAAGATGTTCGGAGAATGTAACGAAAAACTAAATTTAGGTCCTGAAGACCCAATACACCAACTTTGCCTTATTTCTTCTAAGTAGACCGGCTCTTTTCTCGGGCGAAAGGCTCTCCTGAATGACAAAACATTATCGCTCATTACCCGATCGGTTGTACCCACAATAAGAATGGGCGATGAAATCGTATCTAGTTTTGAGGCATCCACTGGATACACCAGAAGAGTGGCGAGTCGCTAGACTCGCTGAAGAGTCCGGTTTCTCGCTTCAGTCGAGCGGGAGATCGGCGCGGTTTGCAAATTCAATGCGCGCTTGTCCTACAAGGTGTTTCTTTGCTTTATGGCGAAGGATACTCCCATCAATTCGTACGGTATCGACGACGTTCTGATGGCTGCTGATAGCCTCTCGCACACGAGTTGCCAGATGTCCTTTAGGAAAGGTTAGTTTGATGAAGTCGGTGCTCCCATCCTCATTCAAGTCTACGTATTCAACCGTGGGTGCGCCCTCACTCACAATTGCCCCACTCGCATGAATACTTGAAACATCTATCTCATTGAGGTAGGAACTCACCGGAATTAGTCCACAAGTGAACCCTGAATAGCCTGGTTCTTCCTCTGCAACTGTGATCATCTCTGACGGAACGGCGAGAATCACGGGGAAGAATTCGTCTTTGAAAGGAGTCACTCTCTCCGATGCAGTTCCCTTTAGCGCGTTCCCGACGAAGTCCCTGCTTGATTTCAGCGGGACAGTCTGAAGATTTCTGACATTCTCCACGCAGGTGCTGCAACCCATGAGGTGGGAAGCATCTTCCCCATGCACTCCTCGATTAAGGACTTGCACGAGCTTCTCGGCAGACAGACACCTGTCATCAATACCTAAAGAAGCGTCAAAGACTGAAACCTCATCGGGAGCAATGGACTCGGCGATTTTCAGAACTCGATTGACATCGATTTCTGGGCTTACGGCTGCCTTCATCATGACTTTCTCCTTGTATATAAGACGAATGGGGATGGGTCTTCATAACAGGCTGCAGTCTATTTCTTTTCAAGGTGACCTTTGAGAGCGTCACGGCACCTCGATAATAGCACTGGAATCGATTGAGCCTGTATTTTCAGTCGCTTAGCCAGCTCTTGCTGGGACATCCCGTTTACGTAGAAGCTCTCGATCAAGAACTGACAACGCCGATCTAAGCGGGAAAGTGCCTGAAAAAATGCGATTCCGGCCTCCTGCTCGCCGAGCTCGGATGATCGAGTGGGAGTCGGCAGTTCCAAGATTTCGTCCAAAGGAACTTGCTTCGATTGCTTTCTCAGTTCATCGATCACCGAATGCTTGGCAATCGCTACAAAGTAAGCGTCGTAGACGACACCCTTCTTCTTCCCCTCTCTGAAAATCTCGATGTATTTGATAAACGCTGACTGGTAACCGTCTTCCACGAAGGAAGTATCTTTGCGAAAAAGAGAAACCAGAATCGCCATCACCAGTGGACGAAATAGTTCATCGAATGCCCGCAAGTGAGACTCGTTCTCCGGATCAAGAAAACAAAGCTCGATAGCCGCCCTCACCGCCGCTGATTTCTCGCTCACAACCACTCCCCCGTAATTCTCTCGGCGTACACGTGAAGCATCTGATCCAACGAAAGGCAACGCATCGGTCGCCGTGGGCAATCGATCAAGAAATCCAGAATCAACGTGGCAGTTTTTGTTTCAAGTCCTCCGAGAGGCAGATCAGTACGATTCAGTTTGATAATCTGAGCCACTGTCTTGCTATTCCGAGCGATAAACTGTTTCAAGTGTTCTTGTCTTGGTTCAGCCTGAAATGGAGAAGCGACGTTCTCCGTTAGTGTAGAATCCGCCCTTCGGGCGGGGATTTTCAAGGCATGGGGTCTATCGATCCGATGATGGACAAGCAGCGCAAGAAGCTCC
>Ga0224558_1002359_pt1 | contig 17480 bp, 15 predicted proteins | sample 714S32024metaG_FD_180682 | JGI IMG/M metagenome (GOLD analysis project Ga0224558, IMG submission 180682) | Peat soil microbial communities from Stordalen Mire, Sweden - 717 S3 20-24 | ecosystem: Environmental > Terrestrial > Soil > Wetlands > Peat | place: Sweden: Norrbotten County, Stordalen...
GCTGGCTATCCGCCTCGGCGCCTACACCGGCGTTCGGGCCCTGATCGACGCCATCCAGCGCTTCCTGGATCACTGGAACGACGCCTGCAAGCCCTTCGTCTGGGTCAAGACCGCCGACGAGATCCTGGCCACGCTACACCGTCAACGTTCCCATGAGACAGTCCACTAGGTAGGCGCGGCGCCGCCCCTACCCCTAGGCCTGGTCATCCCCGTACCGGGACAGCAGCTGGTGGACTCGTGCGCTCATCGCCAGCGCCTGGTCCAGGGGTCGCTGCCACATGTTCCGACCGAAGATGAAGCCGGTGGCACCGGCGGCCATGCAGTCGTCGATCCGGCCCAGGAGCTCGTCGTCCTGGAGCTTGCTCCCACCGGCGAAGATCACCATCGAGCGGCCCGCGGAGCGAATCACTCGCGCCAGCATTTCGCGGCGGTCCTCCTCCAGGGAGTCGTAGGGGGCGGGCGAGTTGGCATCAGCGGCCGAGTGCTCCCGGGGGATGTTGAGCTTGATCACGTCGGCACCCATCTCGCTGGCGACCCGGGCGGCGTAGTCGATGGCGTAGAGGCTGTCCTGGCCCCCCTTCTTGGAGATCGAGGTGCCCCGCGGATAGGACCAGCAGATCAGCGGCATGCCGTAGCGGTCGCACTCCTGGCGAACCTCGTTCAGCTGGCGCAGGTCACGATCCTGGGCCGGGGAGCCCACGTAGCAGGTGTAGCCCACCGCCAGCGCTCCCAGCCGCACCGCGTCCTCGACCGAGGAGGTGAGTGGCGAGAAGGCCTCGTCAAAGCCGGGCGGGCTGGTCCGCCCATTGATCTTGAGCACCAACGGCAGCCGTCCCGCCTGCTGGCGCAGGTAGCGCTTGGCCAACCCGATCTGGAGGGCGATCCCGGACCAGTTCCCCTCCAGGGCCAGCTTCACCTCGAAGTTCGGGTCCAGGGCGGGGGGATTGGCGAAGAAGTCGACCGGCCCATGCTCCAGACCCTGGTCTACGGGCAGCAGGAACAGGGTCCCGTTGCCAGGCCCGTGGTCGTAGAGAAGGGAGTGCAGGCGAGCACGCTTGCCCTGGGGCAGGTCGAGGTCATTCAGGTGGACTCGGGTGGGTCGGGTCGAATCGGTGGGTGTAGTGGTACTCATGGGATGAGGTTACAACGTCGCATCGGTCGCTCGTCCCAGCCGGCCCGCTGGAGATAATCCGGGCGATGCCCCAGTTCGGTGAGCCCTCCTGCAGCGTCAGCTTCGAAGCGGTATCCAAGAGCTTCGCCGGCCATGAGGCGGTCTCCGACCTGGACCTCGAGGTGGCGCCCGGGGAACTGTTCGGCCTGATTGGGCCCAACGGGGCCGGCAAGACCACAACCATCAAGCTGGCAGTGGGCCTGCTCCGGCCCTCCCGCGGGCGGATCCGCGTCTGCGGGTACGACGTCCAGCGGGAGGGTAGAGAGTCCCGTCGCCGCCTCGGCTACGTCCCCGACAGCGCCGCGCTCTACGACCGGCTGACCGGCTCCGAGATGCTCCAGCTGGCCGCCGACCTTCACGGGGTCTCCGCCGAGCGGCGCCGGCGCCGGATTCCTGCCCTGCTGGAGACCTTCGACCTGACCGAGGTCGAGGGACAGTTGGTGATGAGCTACTCGCGAGGCATGCGCCAGAAGCTGGCGCTCTGCGCGGCGCTGCTCCACGATCCCCAGGTGCTCTTCCTCGATGAGCCCACCGTGGGGCTGGACCCGATGGGCGCCCGCCAGCTCAAGAAGATGCTCCGCCGACTCTGCGCCAGCGGTCGCACCGTCTTTCTCAGCACCCACGCCCTGGAGATCGCGGCCGCCCTCTGCGACCGAGTCGGGATCTTCAGCCAGGGAAGGCTTGCCGCCTGCGGCACGGTCGCCGAGCTGGAGGCGGAGGGCTTGGACGCTGGCCTGGAGGCTGCCTTCATGGCCGTCACCGGATCCCAGGACGGGGAGAGCTCGGGCCTCCTGACGGCCCTTCGCGGGTGAGGTTGGCCCGGGGGAGCTGGGGGCCAGATCCGGTTCTTCCCAGCGGCCTGGTCCAGCTCCGGGTGCTGCTGACGGCCAACGGGCGGAGCCTCTGGAACGCGCTCTGGAACAGGGGTAGGACCCGCCGCCTCGCGGGTCTGGGGGGCATCGTCCTGGGGGTGGTGCTCTGGGTCTTGGCGACCCAGGTGTTGGGGCACGTCGTGGCCGGCCCGCTGGCGGCTCCCGCCGGCTCGCTCCTCACCACCGTGACCGGGGGGCTGGTGCTGCTCGCCGGATTCACCTTGGTGACCTCGGTCAGCTTCGCGGTGGCCTCCGCCTACTTCGCCAGGGATGTCGAGTGGCTGCTCACCGCGCCGATCTCGTCCCGGGTGGTCCTGGGCCAGCGGCTGGTCTCCCAGCTCATCCTTGGGATCTCGGTCGGAGTGGTGCTGCTGGGCCCCGTCCTGATCGCGGCCGGGGCCCACAGCGGCACCCTCTGGCTGCTTCCGCTGGCGGCTCTGGCCCTGGTCTCCCTGCTCGCCGTCCCGGTGGCTCTGGGGCTGCTCCTGGTGGTGCTGGCGGTTCGGGTGGTGCCAGCCAGCCGGGTGCGCGATGCCATCGCGGCCATCTCCACCCTGGTCGGGTTCTCGCTGGCGGCGCTGGACATAGCAGGCCGGGCGCCGGCCCGCGGGCTGCGCTGGGCGGGGGCGGTGAACGCGCTGGGGACGGGCTGGTTCCACGCCGCCTGGTCCCCCCCCAGCTGGGCGGCCCGAGCGCTGACCTCGGCCTGGCGCGGGGAACTGGTCGGAGCCGCCCTCTGGACGCTGCCGCTGGCGGTGCTAGCGGTCCTGGCGGTGGTGGCGACCCTGTGGCTGGCCGGTCCGGTCTACCGTGAGGGCTGGGCCCGGGCCCAGATTGCGCCCCGGAGGCGCCGGCGCCCGGTCCGGAGCTGGCGCCGGACGGCACCGGCCCTGGCGGTCCTGCGCAAGGACTGGCGCAGCCTGCGCCGGGACCCGGTGCAGCTGAGTCAGCTGGTGCTGCCGCTGGCCCTCTTCGCCATCTATCTCCTGGCCCCCCACTCCGCCGACAACTCCGGCGCCCTCTTCCAGAACTTCCCACTCTGGTACGGGCCGCTCACCACCTCCGCCTTCGCGGCCCTGTTCGTGGCCAGTGGGCTGGGGCTGCGCGCGGTGGGAGCCGAGGGCAGACAGTTCTGGTGCCTGCGCTCGGCCCCGCTGGGGCTGCGCGAGATGCTGCTGGGGAAGCTGGCGCTGCCCTTCATCGTGGCGGTGGGAGCGAGCCTCCTGCTGATGTGGTCCGCCGAACTGAGGGAGCGGCTGGCCTTGGGCGAGGTGGCCTTCTCCACCGCGCTGCTGGTGCTCTGCGTCGGGGGCCTGACCGCCCTGGCCACCGGGCTGGGCGCCATCTGGCCCCGTCTGGACTGGGCCGACCCGCGCCGGGCGACCGGGATCTGGCTTTCGGTGGTCTTCCTGGCGGCGGGTTCGGCCTACATCGGCGTCTGCATGGTGGCGCTGACGGTGCCGCTGGTCCTGCCTCGCCTCGGTCCGGTGGGCTCGGCGCTGGGAGCGATGCTCGCCTGCGCGCTCTGCTCCGGGGTGGTGGCGGTGGCCGCGCTGCGGCTGGGCTACCTGCGCCTGCGTCGGCTCGAGCTCTGAGGTCTGGAGGGCTTGCCGACCGGGCCTGGTAACCGTGGCCACCGGCGGGCTCGACCGGCTGGGCGGGGGGACGGGGCTGCCGCTGCTCGGGGAGGGCCCTGCGTTCCAGGATCCGTGATTCCCGCCCGCCCATCTGGAGCCGAGCGACGAGAAACCCGCGCCCCGCATCAGCGCGCACCGAGGATCTAGGTGGTCTACTCTCTACCAGGACGGGCGCCGGCCAGGCTCTTGGGGCGGGGTCGGTGACAGAGGAGGAGGAGCGGTGCGCACCAAGCGGTGGCTTCCAGCTTCCTTGACTCTGCTCCCTTTGCTGCTGGGAGCCTGCAGCCTCGGCTCGCCCTCCACCGTCACTCCCAGACCCTCGCCCACATCCGCGGTTGCCGGGGTACAGACTCCGAGTCCGGTGGTGACCGTCGAGGGGGTGGTCACCGTCACCACGGGAAGCTGCCCGTGCTTGACCTTGCACCTCACCTCCCTCAGCGGGGCCTCGCTGGGTGCGGCGGCGCTGCCATCCGGACTGGCGCCTCCGTTGGCGGCCGGAGCTGGGGGCGGCTACTTCGTCTCCGGCAACCTGATGATGCGGGTCGGCAGCGGAGGCTCGCCCAGCCAGGTGGGGACCGTGGCCGGGGCCTTGAGTCAAAGCGATGCCTCGCCGAGTCAGGAAGCCGAGCTGGGATCTCTGTCGGTCGCCCCGTCCGGGGCCGAGTGGGCCTTCCTGCAGTCCCGTGGCTCGGGCGCGGCCCAGGAGCAAGAGGTCTGGCTGGGCGGGTCGGGGGAGAACCCCAGGCTCCTTGTGAGCACCACGGAGGACTCCTCGGTGCCTTCCAGCGAGTTCCCCGGCGGCTGGAGCTACCAGCTGCTGGGGTGGGCGCGAGGGTACCTGGTGCTGGGCCAGGTTCCCGCGGGGGCGGGCTCCTTCCTGAGCTCCCTGGTGGAGGTTTTCCTGGTCAACCCCGAAACCGGTGCCCTCACTCTGGTGAGCAACTCGGAGAGCTGCCCGGTGAGCGCAGTCGCCCCCAGCGGGGAATACGCCTGTTTCCAGCAGGGGGGAGGGAAGGCCACCGAACTGGTGACCGGCGCGGAGGGGATCAGCTCGCAGAGCTGGGCCCTGCCCAGCGCCCTGGGGTACGGGGCGGCGGTGTTCTCCCCATCGGGAGGGCAGATCCTCTTCTCGCTCTGCCCCGGATGTGGGAACAGTCCCAGCTCAGCCGATCTCCACAGCCAGATGGAGGTTCTCGACACCGCGACCGGCTCGGTCCAGCCCGTCGGATCCACCGGGCTGGTGTCGGATGCCTGGCTGCCCAGCGGCGAGATCGTGGCCACCCATTACACCCAGACTGCCCGCGCCCGCGCCGGCGCCGTCCCTCTCTCCGAGGTGGTGCTGGTCGATGCCTCGACCGGCGCGCTGACTGCACTGACCAGTGACCCGACCTCCGAGTTCGTGGGGATCGCCACGGGCTGACCTGGCCTCACCCGGGGGGCTCCGCTCCTTACACTCGGCCCCCGTGGCTAGGAAGTTGGGCGGGATCGCGTTGGCTGCCGGCGCTGGCTACCTCCTGGGCTCGATCCCCATCGGGGTGATCATGGGTCGGCTCGCCGCCGGGGTGGACGTGCGCAAGTACGGCAGCCGGGTCAGCGGGGCCGCCAACGTGCTGCGCGCCGCCGGGCCAGTGGCTGCGGCCGCCACGCTGGGGCTGGACACCACCAAGGGCTACCTCGCGGTCAAGCTGGCCGAGCAGCTGCGGGCCGGAGAGGAGGGCGCGGTCGCCGCCGCCGTGGGCGCGGCGGTGGGGCACAGCTGGCCGGTCTTCGCCGACTTCAAGGGTGGCCGCTCGGTGGTCACTTGCTGGGGTTCGCTGATGGCCCTCGACGGCCCCGCGGCCGCCAGCGCGGCAATGGCCGGCTCGCTCACCATCGCCACCACCCGGTACGTCTCCGGCGGTGCCCTGACCGGGGCGGCGGCGGCCGCCGCCGCGACCTGGCTGTGCCCCCAGGGCCCGTCTCGGAGGGCGACCTGGTTCACCCTCTTCACCCTGGCCTTCCTGGTGCTCCGGCTCCAGGACAACATCGGACGGTTGCGACGAGGCCAGGAGCGCCGGTTGGGGGACCAGATCAATGTGGCCCGGGAGGGCGCGGCTCCGCAGCCCGAGAGCTAGAATCGACCTGGTCGCGCTAGATGGGGAGTTAGCGGTGCCCTGTACCCGCAATCCGCTACAGCGGGGTCGAACTCCCCTCCGAGGGGAGGTGTCATCGGGCCAGCCCCGACCGCCCGGGCGTTGACAGCCGGGTCCGACGCAGCCAGCAACCGCCAACCCCGTCAGGTCCGGAAGGAAGCAGCGGTACGCGGAACATCTGGCGTGTCGTCGGGCTCCCCGGCTCGAGTCCTGCGGTCGGCCAGCGCCGGGGATGCCTCATCGACGAGGGGTGCGCGATCATTTACACCAGTTTGAATTCGGTCCATCAGACCCTATACCTCAAGTACCGGCCTCAACGGTTTGCCGACCTGGTAGGCCAGGAGGTGGTGGCGACCACCCTGCGCAACGCGGTGCGCGAGGGGAGGTTCAGCCACGCCTACCTGTTCAGCGGGATCAGGGGGACCGGCAAGACCAGCGCAGCGCGCATCCTGGCCCGGGCGATCAACTGTGAGCGGGTCGAGGATGGGGAGCCCTGCGGAGAGTGCCAGCCCTGCCTGTCGATAGGTGAGCAGCGCAGCCTGGACGTGATCGAGATCGATGCTGCCACCAACCGCAGCATCGACCAGATCCGGGACCTCCAGGAGCGGGCCCAGTTCCTGCCCAGTCAGCTCAGGACCAAGGTCTACATCATCGACGAGGCCCACATGCTGACCGAGCCGGCTGCCAACGCCTTCCTCAAGACCCTGGAGGAACCTCCCGAGCACGCCTGCTTCATCCTGGCCACGACCGAGCCCCAAAAGCTGGCTGAGACCGTGCTCTCCCGCTGCCAGCGCTTCGACTTCCGGCCGATCTCCGCCGAGGACATCGCCTCCCACCTGGCCCGGATCTGCACCCTGGAGGGCGTTCACGCCACCGAGGAGGCGGTCGCCCTGGTGGCCCAGGCCGCTGCGGGCTCACTCCGTGACGCCCTCTCGCTGCTGGACCCCCTTCTGGGGCGGGCCGGTAGCGACCTCGAGGTGGCGGACGTCCAGGCCGGGCTCGGTCTGTCCGACCCCCAGGGTCTGATCCGGCTGGCGCAGGCCCTGGCCCAGGGCCAGATGGCCACCGCCTGGGAGGAGCTCCACCAGCTCCAGGCAGCCGGGACCGAGCCCCGCCAGCTGGCGCGGGCTCTGGGGGCCCTGGCCAGGGAACTGCTCTGGGGCGAGCTCGGCGGTCGTCCGGCCGCGTTCGGATCCACGGCGGTCGGGGCGATCCCGGCACCCCCGGGATTCTGGCTCGACCTGATGAGCGCAGCCACCTCAGCGGGGTCCGCGTTGCGCCGCGCCGACGACCCCTGGATGTCGCTCGAGGCCTCCCTACTGCGGCTGGTGGCCGGTCGCTCCGCTATGGCCCCCGAAGAACGGCCCGCCCCCGCCCCGCCCCGCCGGCAGGCTGGGCGGACCATGCCGGAGACGATGCCCGAATCTGAGGAGACCCGCACAGCCAAGCCAGCGCCGGTCGGCTTGGACGGGGCCGGGCCGGTGGCGGCGCCGGTGGCCGTCGACGGCACCGTGCGCCTGGAGCCCCAGGCCGTGCTGCCGGCGGCCAACCGGCGAACGGACGGCGTGGGACGCTGGAACGACATCCTGGCCTGGTTGGGCCGGGACAACGTTCCGGTTCAGGCGCTGCTGAGGTCGGGCCGGCCGGCCAGCCACTTGGATGGGGTGCTCACCGTGGAGTTCGACCAGAGATTCGCGTTCCACCTCGGCCAGATGCAGACCGCGGTGAACCGCGAGCTCCTCCAGCGCGCCTGCCAGGAGGTCCTCGGCGAGCAGGTGGTGGTACGGGTGGTGCAGGCGCAACCGGGGCCTGAGTCCGGGGCGCGCGGGGTCGCTGAGGAGAGGGGGGCCGGGGGCAGCCCGGCCCTGAGCCAGGCCATGGTCGTGTTCCCGGGAAGCCGGGTGACCCGGCTCGGCACCTCCGACAAACGCTAGGGGGACGAGGGGCCGGCCCTAGAATGGGGCCGGACAACAATAGGAGCCTTTCCCAGTGCCGCAACCCAACCCCAAGCAGCTGCGCCAGATGCAGCAGAACGTGCTTCGCCAGTTGGAGCAGGCGCAGGGTGACCTGGCCGCCCAGGAGGTGGAGGGCAGCGCCGGCGGCGGAGCGGTGACGGTCCGCGCCAACGGCCGGCAGCGGATCACCGGCATCACCATCGAGACCGAAGTTCTGGAGGAGGGCGCGGAGCTGTTGGGAGACCTGGTGCTGGCCGCCGTCAACGACGCATTGGACCGATCGCGAGAGCTGGCCGCACAGTCCATGGAGGCGCTCCTGCCGCCGGGCATGCTCCCTCCCGGGCTCCGCTGACCCCAGCGGTCGGGGCGGTCACAAAGTAGTGGGACTCTTGCCGCCGCCGGTTGAGCGGCTGGCCGAGGAGTTTGCCAGGTTTCCCGGGATCGGGTCCAAGACCGCTCAGCGCCTGGCTTTCCACGCGGTCCGGCTATCAGCCGCCCATGGGCTCGCCCTCTCCGGCGCGGTCGCCGACGTGGTCCACGAGGTGGCCAGCTGTCCGCGGTGCTTCTTCCTCTCGCTGAGGGGAGAGCTCTGCGCCATCTGTGGCCAGCCGGGGCGGGACCAGGCCCTGATCTGCGTCGTTGAGGACCCCGGCGACGTCCTGGCGATCGAGCGCAGCGGCGAGTATCGGGGTCTCTACCACGTCCTGGGGTCGGCGCTGTCTCCGCTGGACGGGGTGGGCCCGGGCGAGATCCACGCCGACGAGTTGCTCCACCGGGCGCAGGAGGGAGGGGTCCAGGAGGTGATCCTGGCCACCGACTCGGACATCGAGGGGGAGGCGACTGCCAGCTACCTCCACAACCGGCTGGAGTCCAGTGGGGTGCGGGTCACCCGGCTGGCCCACGGGCTTCCGGTGGGGGGGGAGCTGGCCTACGCGGACGAGCGCACCGTGGCCCGGGCCTTCTCGGGCCGCCAGCAGTTCTGACCCGAGCTCGGCTCAGCCGAAAGCGCCCCGGCACAGAGCCCTCCCACGGATGCTGGTGGGCGGGGCTCGAGTCGATCCCAGCCCCATCCAACCACCCGCAACCGGCTGGCGTTCAAGCACGTCGACCTGGGGCGTCAGCTGCTCCCCCGGGAGCAACTTTCAGGCATCGAGTCCGTGCTACGCTGCGCGCAAACGCGCCCCCAACCGACTCGGAGGCCCATGGCCGAGGACCGAGCCTTCTACAAGGATCTGGTCGATAACCTGCACGACGGGGTCTACTTTGTCGACCGTCAACGGGTGATCACCTACTGGAACAAGGGGGCCGAGCGGATCACCGGGTATTCAGCTGCGCGCACGATCGGACGTGCCTGCCAGGACAACCTGCTCAATCACGTCACTGCCGATGGCGTTCCACTGTGTTTGGAGCACTGCCCCCTGTCGCGCGTCATGGAAGATGGCAAGCCGCGAGAGGTCGAGATCTTCCTGCGCCATGCGAACGGCCACCGCGTGCCCGTGCTGGTGCGCGGCGCCCCGCTGTGGGACGAGGACGGCAACATCGTCGGTGCGGTGGAGACCTTCAGCAGCAACCCCGGGTTGATCAACGTCCGACACGAGGTGGCTGAACTGCGTCGCAGCGTGCTGCAGGATCCCCTCACCGGCATCGGCAACCGTCTGCAGGTGGAAGGGCGCCTGCGTGCGGTGATCGCGGAGTGTGGCCCGACCAGCGTCGCAGCGGGGCTGTTGTTCATGGATATCGACGATTTCAAGCGGTGCAACGATACCTTTGGTCATGAAGTCGGCGACCGAGCCCTGCACATGTTGGGCAACACACTGAGTTGTACTCTGCGCGCCGCGGATACCGTTGGCCGCTGGGGAGGGGAGGAGTTCATCGCCATCGTGAGCCATGTCCCTGACGAGCAGGCGCTGGTCAGGATTGCTGAGAAGGTGCGCATCATGGTGGAATGTTCGCGCCTCGACGTGGGCGTGGACGGCCTGGCCATCACCATTTCCATCGGTGCCACCCTCCTGCGTCCGGACGACACCGCGGAGTCCTACGTCGGCCGTGCCGACCAGCTTATGTATCAGAGCAAGCAGGCCGGTCGCAATCGGGTCACCGTCGGCTGACCGCTGGCTCGACGGCCCAGGTAAGGGCATCGGCCGACGGGTCTCTGGCAGTCACGGAGCTGTCGCTGCCACAAAGGCCCACCGTGGCCGGGCGGGGTGGACGCTCCCGCCCGCTCGGCGGCGGCCGTCGGGCGCACCCGTTGGAGCATGTCGATCGGGAGGAGCGTGGTGGGGGACACTTCGATGGGGTGATCAGGTTCTGGGGGATGGCCATGAAGCGGGTTGGTGGAGCCGCCCGAGGCACCAGGGTCGTTACCACGGTAGGGCTCGGGGCCGCCCGGTGGTGTGCTCTCTGCGCCCCGATGGGCACCGGTTGGCCTCGACCGGGCTGCTGAGGGGCTCTGGCCCGCGACCTCTGGGCCGCAGCGGGTGCTGGACCCGAGTCCGCGGAGGTTCGGTCTGGCCGGGTGGACTGGCCGCGAAGGGGCCCGCGAGCCGGGCTTGGGACCACGTCCTCCACGGTGGCGCAAAGGAATGTTGAGTTACTAAGGATTGTGTAGTACACTGTCCTCATGGTGCCTGAGGGGTGCGTCCGCTTGCGCGGCGCAATCGAGCTGATCGGTGCCCGCTGGAGCGGGGCGATCCTCAACGCCCTCTTCGAGGGGAACCTGCGCTACTGCGATATCCGGGCGGCGATCCCTGGGATCAGCGACACCATGCTGGCCCAGCGGCTCCGTGACCTCGAGCTCCGAGGGGTGGTCCTGCGCTCGGTATCACCCGGGCCGCCCACGCGGGTCGAGTACCGACTGACCGAGATGGGGCTGGAGCTCCATCCGATCCTGACGTCAATTTCGGCTTGGTCGAGGAGATGGATCCCGATCGCCCGGGAGGGAGCCGCCAGCCTCCCCGGGCTCGCCTCCGTCCCCGGCCCCGTCCCCAGCAAGGAGGGCGCAGCTCGTGCCTAAGCTCCAGATCTTCATCGCCAGCACCCGGCCGGGCCGGGTGGGCCTGCCGGTCGCCGAATGGTTTGCCGAGCGCGCCCGCCGGCACGGCTTCTTCGAGGTCGAGTTGGTCGACCTGGCCCGCGTCAATCTGCCCTTCATGGATGAGCCCAACCATCCGATGCTGCGGCGGTACACCCACGAGCACACCAGGCGCTGGAGTGCCTCGGTTGACAGCGCCGACGCCTTCGTCTTCGTAACTCCCGAGTACAACCACAGCTTCAACGCACCCCTCAAGAACGCCATCGACTACCTCAACCACGAGTGGCGATACAAGCCGGTGGGGCTGGTCAGCTACGGTGGAGTGGCCGCCGGGACCCGGGCGGTGCAGATGATCACACCGGTCCTGACCGCCCTCATGATGGTGCCGCTGACCGAGGCGGTGCACATCCCCTTTGTCAGTCAGTTCCTCAGCGAGGACGGCCAGATCCACGCCAATGAGGTGATGGAGCAGGCGGCCGACGCCATGCTCACTCAGCTGGGACGCTGGAGCGAGGCCCTGGAGCCACAGCGGGCCCGGAGCGCCCAGGCGGTCTGACCCCGCCTTGAGGTCCGCCCCGCCGCGGCAGCGGCCCGGTGCTGGGGGGCAGGGCTCTGCGACGCTGGGGCACCAGGGGTCGCCTGCCACTCCCGCCGCCCGCCGGCCTGGCGGCTCGTCCGGAGCCCAGGCAGAGCGCGTTGGGCGGCTCGTCGCCGGACTGCCGCAGGTGGGGCTGGCCTGCCCGCAGGTTCTGCCTGCCGCGAGCGCACCGACCCTGGCCTGCGTTGCTCCGAGGTGACCTCCGTGGCGTGGGGAGCGGGAGTGCACTCCGCCATCGCGGCGGCCCCCAAGCGGTCGGGGCCGGGCCTACTCGCCGCGGATGGCGAGGCCCGAGTCGAGGTCGAAGAACTGCAGTTTGTCGCCTTCAACGGCGAGGGGCACCGTCTCCCCGACCCGGACCTGGACCCGCGGTGAGGTCCGCACGACCCCAAATCCGCGAGGGCCATGACCGGCGGCGACCGGTTCCAGCGAGGCTGCCTCCTCGGCGGCGGCGGTGATCGCCTTGGTGCGCGCCGGCTGGGCATCGACCCGGAAGTGGACCATCACCTCGGAGCCCAGCGACTCCAGGAACTCGACCTCGGCCTGCAGCACCCCCGACTCCGACACGCCGTCGCGGGCCACGGTCAGGTGCTCTGGCCGAACCCCCATCACCACGTTGCGGCCGGTGTAGCCGGCGAGGGCCGGCCGCGCCCGCAGCTGCTGGGCCGGAATCCGCAGTGGCTGGCTGCCGACCACGACGCTGAGGCCGCCGTCTCCAGCCTCGACACGCGCCTCGTACAGATTCATCGCTGGCGAGCCAATGAACGAAGCGACGAAGAGGTTGCTGGGGTTGTCGTAGAGCACCTGGGGAGGGTCACACTGCAGCAGCAGGCCGTTGGAGAGCACCGCCACCCGGTCGCCCATCGTCATCGCCTCGATCTGATCGTGGGTCACGTAGAGGGTGGCCACTCCGAGGTGACGCTGAATCCGCGAGACCTCCGCGCGCATCTGCACGCGGAGCTTGGCATCGAGGTTGGAGAGCGGCTCGTCCATGAGGAAGGCCGCTGGCTCGCGCACCAGCGCTCGCCCCATCGCCACTCTCTGTCGCTGCCCGCCGGAGAGGTTGCTCGGCTTCACGTTGAGCAGCTCGCCGAGCCCGAGCATCTCCGCGGCCTCCTTTACCCGCCGCTGCGCCTCTGCTTTGGGGACGTGGCGGAGCCGGAGCGAAAAGCCGATGTTCTGGGCGACGGTCATGTGTGGGTATAGGCCATAGTTCTGGAACACCATGGCGATGTCCCGCTCTTTGGGGCTGAGGTCGTTTACGACGCGGCCGCCGACCCGGACGGTACCCTCGCTGATCTCCTCCAGACCCGCGATCATCCGCAGGGCCGTGGTCTTGCCGCAGCCAGAGGGGCCTACCAAGACCATGAACTCCCCGTCCGCCACGTCCAAGCTGAGGTCGGAGACCGCCTGGACATGGTTGGGGTAGACTTTGGTCACCCCTTCCAGCTGGATCGTGGCCATGTGCCGAGTACCTCCCTCGTGACCTAAGCCGGGGTGCACACATCTGGTCCGGAACCCAGCCGAGGCTGGCCCGGGACCCGAACACAAAGCAACCGCTGGGGCAAGTCGCTCGTCGGCCCAACGAGCGCCATTCCCCTTGCCATCCTACTGGAAGAGAAGTGCCCGCATCCCGATCGCGATTCGGGTCCAGCCAGCGTCGGCCCCGGCACTTCTGCCCACCACCCGAGTCCCTCCCACTTCCTCTCGGAACAGCATCTCCGCCGCCCGGCCGTGCCGACCTCGAGCCGAGATTGCGTATGCTATAACAGACTTGCCGACCATATGCAACTCCGCGATGTGCGTTCGCTCTTTGGCAGGGGACATCTGTTCGCTTACTGGGGCGTCCTACCGGCGGTGGTCTGCTCCTTCCGCCTGACCCAGTCCCACTGCCGAGTTCGTGAGGGCCGCCTTGGGCGCGATCGCATCTCCAGGGCGCGGCCCCTCAGTCCGGTGGGCTGACCTGGAGGGCGCCCCTCGCGCCCGTAGATCCCGCCGGCTCGCAGCTGGGCTAGATGCGGTGGCCCGCCGAGAGCCAGTTCGAGAGAGCGACTGCTGATCTCAGCGGGGTACCGCCGGGCCGGGCGCCGGCTCTTGCTCGCCCCACACAAGTGCTCAAGCCGGTGTGGGGAGTGGTTGCGAACGACCATCGCCCCTCTTGGTGGAGGACCGAGGGGTGGGTCGGGACCCAACGTCGAGGGCAGGAAGCTAGCAGTCGCAGATCCGGCAGGCGGAGGTTCGCGATCCGATCGCAAGTACGGGTCTCGCTAGTCTCCAGGAGATCAGGGATCACCCGCGTGCGCCGGAGCCGACCTCGCGGCGCCCGTCCTGGGTTCCGGAGGAGGAGCACCCGCTCCGTGGCGGCCACCGGGACCGCCCCGCCTGCGGCGCCATCTGATCGAGGATGGCGGGAGCGGTGAGGGGTGGGGATCGCGCCGGAGGGCCAGGGCCAGGAGCTGCCGGCGAGCTGATCGCAGGTGGCCGGGTCCGCATGCTCGATGGAGGGACCACTGCGGTGGAGATTGGGGGCCGGCTCCGGGGTGGTGGTGAGACGACCCTGAGCAGCAGCTCCCCGCAGGTCTTGGAGGTGACGCGGGCGCGCCCCAGAGCCCGGGACCAGGTGCTCAAGGGCAGTCGTCAAGGAAACCCCGACGGTCGCCCAGCGAGGTTCGCCAAGCTCACCATTCTTGCCCTCGTGCCCGCAGCCGCCAGGGCTGCGCACCCCCAGCACCCACTTCGAAGTGCCCCCCCAGCGGGTACCGTGGCACCATGTCGGCTGGTGACCGGCCCCAGCGTGTCTGAGCAGCTGAATCCGAGGCGCTCCCAGGCCCGGCAAGCCGCTGCGGCGACGACTCAGCACCGTCCTTCCACTCGGCGCTGCGCGCAGATCCCGGCTTGGCGGTCCGCTCCGGCGGCTCACCCCACCTCCGGCATCCCCGCCCACCACCGTCGTGGGGACGGGTTGGGATGCCGCGATACCACGGAGAGCGGTCAGAGCCGCGAGGTTTCCTCCGGACGGGGGCGGGGGCGGACCTCGGTTCCGAGGCAGGTGAAAACGCCTGCTGACTTTCCGCTCTTGAGCGCTTATCATCGCCGATGATGTTTGATCGGACTCGGCCGGGGCATGTTGAGGTCACTTCGGGCCATGCGACTCCGACCGGAGCCAGGAGGCACGAGTGTTGTTCGGTCGACCAGCATCTGGACAGGAGGGACATCTGAGGATGACGAACTGGATACGTCGTAAGCAAAGTGCGCTGCTCGTGGCGACGCTGGTCGCCGCGGCTGGGCTCTCGGCCGGTCTGGGGGTGCCGGCCGGCGTGACGACCGCTAGTGCGGCGTCAGGCTCGGTCACCCACCTGACCCTTTGGGAGAACTACGGCACCGAGGCAAATGCCACCGTTCTGCAGAACCTCATCACAGCGTTCGAGAAGATTCACCCCAACATCAAGATCGATATGGTGAGCCAGCCGGCCGCCAATTACTTCCCACTCCTTCAATCGGCCGCGATCTCCCACACCGGCCCTGATCTCACCGTCGAGTGGACGGGGCTCTTCACCCTGCAATACAAGAGCCAGCTGGAGAACCTCAAGTCCTGGGTGCCGGCGAGCGACCTGAATCGGATGGAAGGTCTCAGGTGGACCGCGAACGGGTTCAACCTGGCCTCCGGCCCCTACGTGATCCCGCTGGAGGACCAGTTCTACATCGGCTATTACAACAAGGCGCTCTTTGCCAAGATGGGCATCACCAGTCCCCCGAAGACGTGGACTGAGCTCTACGCAGACTGTGCCAAGTTCAAGGCCGCGAACATCACCTGCCAGGAGTTCGGCAACGGGACACAGAACATCACCGCCGAGTTCTACCCCTGGTACGACATGAGCTACATGATGATTGGCGCGGTTCCCCTGAGCCAGTGGCAGAACCTCTACAATGGATCGCTGTCGTGGACGAGCAAGACGGTCACGGCGCAGCTCGCGCACTGGGCCACCTTGAGTAAGGACGGCTACACGAACCCTGACGTCCTCACCTCACAGTACGTTCTCGAGTCCCTCGCCGAAGGCCATGCGGCAATGGTCGTCGACGGCAACTGGAGCCTGGCCTGGCTCCAGTCCAACATGGGCACGAACGTGGGCGTCTACGTCCCGCCCTACTCCAGCAACGGGGCGATTCACGGGGTCGTGCAGTACCCCGGTGACGGCATCTCCATGACCGCCTACTCGCAGCACAAGCCGCAGGCGGCTGCGTTTCTCAAGTTCATGACCACCACTCAGGCGGCCAGCATTGTGGCGGCCGGTGGCCTCATTCCCGACGTCAAGGGCGCGACCACGTCGGACTCCGTCAGCAACGAGATGCTGGCGTTTGCGGCCAAGGATGGCTACACGGTCTTCCCCATGCTCGACAACGTGACCCAGCCGAACGTCGTCAACGCTGGCAGCACGATCCTTCCCGACCTGCTGGCCGGCCAGCTGACGGTGGCGAAGGCTGCCAGCGAGATGGAGGCGGCGTGGAAGCAGCTGCCGAAGACCCAACGGGGCGGCACTTGGGCTAGCTACAAGGCGTAGGTATTTCCGAATGGGATGAGCCACGGCGCGCGGGCCGGTGCGGTCGCTCGCACACCCGCGCGCGGTGGCCATCTCGGCGGGGCCCGGACTGACACGGAGCTGCCTGGCCCCGCTTGGTTGGGCCAGGGTGCGTCGCAATGAGGTGGAGAATCATGGCCGCAGGCCAGGGGGCTTCCGCGAGCCCACCGGTCACGACCTCCGGCAGGAGGCGTAAGCACCACCGCTCGGGGCTCGAGCGTTCGAGGAGCCGGGCCGGCCTCGTCCTGGTGCTGCCGGCCCTGGTGGTGGTGGGGGCGCTGCTGATCTACCCGATCGGCGAGGCCGTCTACTACAGCATGACGAACTGGGACGGGATCACCTCGCAGTGGGTCGGGCCCAGCACCTATGTGACTCTGTTCCAGAATCCGCTCTTCTGGCGGGTGCTGCAGAACAACGGGCTGCTGCTGCTCTCAGTGCCGATCGCCATCCTGGTCCCGCTGGGCATCGCGGCCATCCTCCATGAGCATCTTTGGGGCTGGCGATTCTTCCGGTCGGTGATCTTCTTCCCGACCGCCATCTCCTGGGTGGTGATCGGCATGGTGGCAGTTCGGGTCTTCGCCACCGGCGGCCCGATCAACGCGCTGCTTGGAGGCCTCGGCCTGAAGTTTCTCCAGATTGACTACCTGGAATTTCCCTACAGCGCCATGGCTGCCGTTGACCTGACCTTCGTATTCTCGATGGTCGGCACTAACATGATCATCTTTCTCACCGGGATGTCGACGATCGATCCGGCGATCTATGAGGCTGCCAAGCTCGACGGAGCCGGACGGGTCGCCGCATTTAGGCTGGTCACCATGCCCCTGCTTAAGCGCTACTTTCAGTTCAGCTTCGTGATCACGGTTATCACTGCGTTCGGAGCTCTCTTCAGTCTGATCTTCATCATGACTGGGGGTGGGCCGGGATATGGCACCACGACGCTCGAGTTCTTCGTGTATCAGCAGGCGTTCAGCGAAGGCCTGTTCGGGACTGGGGCCATGCTCGGCGTCGTGTTGTTCGTCATCATGTTCGGGCTGTTCCTGGTGCAGGCGCGGCTGCTTCGGGGGGAGAACTAGTGGCGGCGGAGAGGGAGCGAATCGTGGGCGGGGACTCCGCATCGGTTGGCCCTCAGGCCCCGTCAGCTGGGAGCCGGCGGGCGCGCTTCCGGGTCGACCGGGTCAGCGTGATCCTCTTCATCGTGATGGTCGTGTGCAGCGGGGTCATGCTGTATCCGTTCGGCTTCATGATCGTGAACTCCTTCCGCACCGAGAACCAGTTCCTGACTGGGGTGGGCTTTTCCGCGGCTAGCTGGGGGGTGCTGTTCAAAGACCTTCCGGTGGGGGTCGAGCTGCTCAATTCGGCCTTGGTGTGCACGGCAGCCATCTTGCTGATCCTGGCCTGGTCCAGTGCGGCGGGCTTTGCCTTCGCCAAGCTCAAGTTCCGGCGCCAGGGGGTGGTTTTCATAGCCATCATTGGCTGCCTGATGGTGCCGGTCCAGTCCATCATCATC
>Ga0224558_1002361_pt1 | contig 17461 bp, 15 predicted proteins | sample 714S32024metaG_FD_180682 | JGI IMG/M metagenome (GOLD analysis project Ga0224558, IMG submission 180682) | Peat soil microbial communities from Stordalen Mire, Sweden - 717 S3 20-24 | ecosystem: Environmental > Terrestrial > Soil > Wetlands > Peat | place: Sweden: Norrbotten County, Stordalen...
CTTTGCGTAATCGGGTCACAGGGACCTCCTTGTGACCCGTACAATACTCCTCGGCGAAGCCGAATGCCTCCCCCTTTACGCCACGCGTAGCGTCCGCCGCGCCAGCGGCTTCGTTGTGTGCTGGGCAAGCTCAGCAGCTTGCGGGTGCAAGTCCCCCGCCCAACCTGATGGAGGTGAAGGGCTAGTGAGAACGCAAGGGCTATCGCCGCGAGGCGGGGTCTGAAAGAAGCGTAGAGCAAACATGCGGGTCGATGGACAAAAACCGGATATGAGGCGCCAGTGCCGGACGAGCGGGCAACTTACCGCGAAGTCCTTTTATACCGGCCAATCCTCCAATGAGGTCCCCCTTTAGACGAAGCGTTCAGTGTCCGGTGGATAGGCTTTCAATTCTTCTTTTCGTTCGAGCTGTCTTACCTGAGAGAGCCCAAGAAGCCCGTCTGGGCGGAGCCCCGGAGGTTGGTGATCAGTTAGCACAAAAACCTCTTGCTGTCCGCACCTTCATTGTGCAGAATGGTCCTGAGTGGTCTTGAGCGACTCGTCGCGCCATTGCACTGGATCGGGCAGAGATTGGCCGGTTAAGTCCGTATCCATCAAAGGTGCGAAGCGTAGATCCGGCGACTGTGCATGGAAGGCGGCTGAGATTACCCCAGGAGATCTGTCCTGTGTCCGTAACGGACTGAGGCTGTCGAGAGGCAGCCTGACCGCAGGGCAGAAGTCAGCAGAGGGCGTATTAGGCCAGGTCGTCGGCGAGGCTAGTGAGGCACTCCGTAACCGAAAGGGGAGTCAACAGATAGGCCGAGCCGGGAACGGTGGTCGAAGGCCCGAACGAGAGGAGCGGTGAGTAGGACATGAACCTCGAGAGCGACAGGCAGCAGAACGTCCAGATGGAACTGGACTTCTCGGCCACGTCAGCGGGTGAAGCCCGTGAAGCGGGAAGGGAAGAGACTGAATCGCTTGCGGTGGCGCATGGACCCGAAAGCCCAGCCAGCACGAATCGATTGATGGAGGAAGTATGTGAGCGAGAAAACCTGAGGGAAGCATGGCGGCGGGTGAAGGCCAACAAGGGTAGTGCGGGCGTTGATGGGATCACCATCGGCGGACTCACCGACTACCTGAAACAGCACGGGCCAGCCATCCGGGAACAACTGTTGAATGGGACCTACGAGCCGAAACCGGTGAGGCGGGTGGAAATCCCCAAGCCGGACGGAGGGGTGCGCAAGCTTGGCATCCCGACAGTGTTGGACCGATTGATCCAGCAGGCGGTGATGCAGGTTCTACAGAGGCGGTGGGATCGGACGTTCTCCGATCACAGTTACGGGTTCCGGCCGGGGCGGTCAACTCATCAAGCGGTGGCACAGGCGCAGCAGTATATCGCCGAAGACTACGGCTGGGTGGTGGATTTTGATCTGGAGAAATTCTTCGATCGAGTCAATCACGACAAATTGATGGGCCAGGTCGCCAAACGGGTCGAGGACAAGCGGCTGCTGAAACTCATCCGGGCATTCTTGAATGCCGGGGTGATGGAGAACGGGTTGGTCAGTCCGAGTGTGGAAGGGACTCCGCAAGGAGGACCGCTTTCGCCACTGCTCAGCAATCTCGTGCTCGACGAACTCGACCGGGAGTTGGAGCGCCGGGGGCATCGCTTTGTTCGCTACGCGGACGACAGTAACATCTACGTTCGCAGCCAGCGGGCGGGCCAACGGGTGATGGAGAGCGTTACGCGATTCATCACGCAAAAGCTCCAGCTCAAGGTAAACGAGGCCAAGAGTGCGGTGGCGCGACCGCAGGAACGGAAGTTTCTCGGGTTCAGCTTTACGGCCGGTCCGGAGGTCAAGCGTGCCATTGCGCCGAAGGCCTTAGATCGGTTTAAGCAACGAATCCGGGAAATCACGCAACGGGCAAAAGGCGTCAGCATGGAGACGACGATGGAGGAACTGGCACCGTATATGCGGGGCTGGCGAAGCTATTTCGGATTCTGCGAAACGCCGGAGGTGTTGATCGGCTTAACCCGCTGGGTCCGGTTGCGACTCAGGGCTGCTTTGTGGCGGCAGTGGAAAACACCGCGCCGTCGCAGGGCAGCACTACTGGAGCTGGGGGTGCGAGAGCCGCTGGCGCGCAATACCGCCGGCAGCGGTCGCGGCCCTTGGTATCTCGCACGGGCCAAGGCTCTGTCAGTGGGGCTTTCCAATGCGTACTTCAAATCGCTCGGGCTTCCATCATTGTTCGAGGAGTGCTGACGTAACCAATCGAACCGCCGTGTACGGACCCGTACGCACGGTGGTGTGGCAGGGGTCGGCGGGCGACCGCCGCCCCTATGCCGATCTTGTCGCCCACTCGGAGAGAGCTCGCTCCGCGGGTCCGTCGACGGCGCGCCGCCCCCCGACGCGCGATCTCAGCCGCCGCGCATTCGACAAAAGCAACGTGTACGGCATGGCTGCCAACGCGGAGACCGATCGCTTGGCGCTGGAAATCGGGTAGCCGTCAGAGCTATTAGCTCAGATCTCCTTGCCCACCGCGAAGGCGTGGCCCAGCGCGTTCCCGACCCTGTAGTACTCCCGGTTGCCGGGCGAGAAGATAAGGGGCAGCACCTTCAGGATGTCCGGCTGGCCGGCGCCGTCCAGCGCCTCCTCGTCGGCTTTCACGTCGAGGATCTGGCCGACGAACTGGGTGTGTAGGCCTAGCTCGTGGATCTGGACGACACGGCATTCCAGCACCAGCGGGAACTCCTGCACGTACGGCGCGTCCACCAGGTCGCTGCGGACAGCCGTCAAACCCGTGGCGGCGAACTTGTCGGTGTCGCGGCCGCTCACGAGCCCGAAGTAATCGGCCGCCTTGACCTGGGCCTGTGACGGAACGCTGACGGTAAAAGCCCGCCGCTCCATCAGGTTGCCGTGGGTGTAGGTGGCCGCGCGCAACGACACGGCCAAGCATGGCGGCTGGGAGCAGCAGATGCCTCCCCAAGCCGCCGTCATTCCATTGGGCTTGCCCTGCTTGTCGTACGATCCGACTATCCAGGCCGGCGTGGGGCAAATCAGAGTCTTCGCACCAAGTGAACGTTTCATGTGAGTACTCCTATCCTAGGCCATTCCGCGGTGTGGGCTCATGGTCCGGCTCTGAGCCCCGAGTGGATCGCCGGGCACTCGGAAACGGCCACGCTACCTGAGCGCGCGATCGCCCGCGCGGTTCCGCGCCTCCTACGCCGAGCGCAGGACTTCCAGCGCCAGAGCCGGCCAATGCCGCATACCTCTGTCGAAACTGATCAGACGAAAGCCTGCTTCCAAGGCGAGGGCGGCGAGGTATGCATCTGTCCAGGTGCTGCCGCTTGCCTCGCGCGCGCAAATCAGAGAGATCCAGGCGCTCTCGATGTTCGGAGGTTCCGGCGCGAAGTTCACACGTTCGTCACTTGCGAGTTGCCGGTAAACCGCTATCGCCCCTGCCGGGGTCAATGAATCCTCGCCCATGACCTTCCGGTTTGTGAGAAGGCGGAGGAACGCCATCCGGGTGACGCGACAGAAGCAGACCGGGGCGACAGCGGAATCGAACCACTGGCGTGCGAGGTCGTGATGTACATGCCTGTCCGAGGCAATTGCGATCCAGACGTTCACGTCGGGGAAACTCCCGCTATCAGCCGAGGAGGTCGTCGGCCTCGGCGTTGGTCAGTGAGTGCAACGAACCCGGGTGTCTGGAACGAACGAGTGGCAATGACACACGACAACGCCTTTCGTCTGGCGTTGGGCCTTCTGCGATTTCTTTCTTGATTGCCTCTAGTATCACGGCTTGAAGGCTGGAACCCTGCTGCTCGGCCAGGGCCAGCAGGGTCTGGAATATCGGCTCAGGGAGTTCGATGGTCGCCTTCATATCCCATATCCCATAGTTTGGCACGTCTGGAACCCGGCTCCGGGCGCCCTAGCAAAACGCTTGCAGGCGTCCTAGCGTTTTGCTAGGATTGGGTTGTGAACGTCATCAGCAAACGCGGCCTCTTCGAAAGAGCGGCGAAATTCGCCGATGCCAAGTCCGCGTTGCAGGTTTGGTTCGATACGGCGGTGGAAGCCGAGTGGAGGAACATCGAGGACGTTCGCAAGTCGTTTCCGGCGACGGATATGACGGACGGTCTGGCGATTTTCAATATCCGCGGCAACAAGTATCGTCTCATCGTTCGCATGGTTTTCCAGTACCAGAGGATCTACGTCAAAGAGTTCCTCACGCACGCCGAATACGACAAGGGAAGGTGGAAGAAATGGCTCTAGCGACAATCGACGAAGCCGCCTACGGCAAGCTCCTCGCGCGAGCGCTGCCGCGTGTGATCAAAACCCAGGCGGAGAACGAGCGTATCATCGCGGAACTCGAAAGGCTCGATACCCGCGGCCGTCCGCTCACTCTCGAGGAGGAGAACCTCGCCGACCTCATGACGATGCTGATACGCCAGTTCGAGGAATCGAGATACCCGCTCGGCCATGCCGAGCCCATCGAGGCCCTCCGTGTTCTCATGGAGGACCGCGGCATTCGCCAGCGCGATCTGATTCCCGTATTCGGATCGAGCAGCGTTGTTTCCGACGTGATCAACGGTAAGCGCTCGATCAGCAAGGCGCATGCGCGCAAACTCGCCGAGCACTTCCACGTCCCGGCGAGCTTGTTTATCTGAAGCTATCTCTCCTTTGCCACCGGAGGTCAAGGACGCCAGGAATATCCAGGCGGTGATGAATAGGAGATAGGAGACGGCGGCCCTGGCTGTGAAGGCTCAGCATTTCCAGGGTGGGAATACCGGCTCAGGCAGTTCGATGGTCGCCCTCATACCCCATAGTTTCGCGCGTCTGGAACGCTACTGAACAGAAGTCGAAAACTCAGCGTGCGGCGATTCATGGCCATATTCTCCGCACTTCTTGCGGCGAAAGGTTGATTCCTGCGGTGAATAGGGCCTATAATATCCGCAGGACGTGCGGAGAATGTATATCCATGAGCTTCAGGACTGGCCCAGGTTTTACTGGAACCGGGAGCATGTCGCCGAACATCTGGCTTCAGTGCGACACCGGCAGGGCCGGCTAATAGGGCACATGGAGGCTCTTGGATTCGACCTTCAGCAGGAGGCGGTCCTCGAAACACTTACGACCGATGTCCTCAAGAGCAGCGAGATTGAAGGCGAGAAACTTGACGCCGAACAGGTCCGGTCATCGATTGCCCGACGTTTGGGCATGGATATCGGGGCCCTGAAGCCCGCCGACCGCGATGTCGAGGGCGTGGTCGAAATGATGCTCGATGCTACGCGACACTATGACCAACCGCTCACTTCCGAACGCCTGTTCGCGTGGCATGCCTCACTGTTTCCCACCGGCCGCAGTGGCATGACGAAGATCGGGGCAGGGGCTTGGCGAGACGACAGCACAGGGCCGATGCAGGTCGTATCGGGCGCGATTGGAAAGGAACACGTCCATTTCGAAGCGCCGAAGGCAGATCGTCTCGACCAGGAAATGCGCGGATTCCTGCACTGGTTCGAGACAGATTCCGGCATCGATCCTGTATTGAAGGCCGGCATGGCCCATCTCTGGTTCGTCACCATCCACCCTTTCGATGATGGGAACGGCCGGATCGCGCGCGCCATCGCGGACTTGGCGCTCGCGCGATCAGAGAACAGCCCGCAGCGGTTCTACAGCGTGTCGGCGCAGATCCGGCAGGAGCGCAAGGCCTATTACGACATTCTAGAGGAAACACAGAAGGGGACGATGGACATCACGCCGTGGATGGACTGGTTCCTCGGCTGTCTCGGGCGGGCTATCGGCGGGGCACAGTTCACTTTGAGTGCAGTTCTTGCCAAAGCACGCTTCTGGGAACGCGTTCAGGGTGTTGCTCTGAACAATCGTCAGCGTCTTGTTCTGAACCGGCTGCTTGATGGCTTTGAGGGCAAACTCACGACGTCGAAGTACGCGAAACTCGCCAGGTGCTCGCAGGACACGGCACTTCGTGACATTCTTCCGCTCGTCGAACGGGGAATTCTTGTCCGCAATCCTGAAGGCGGACGCAGCACGAGCTATGCTCTCGCGCAAACGTAGCTGCGGCTGAATAGTCCCCCACTCGGGACCTATCCCCGGTTGCCACCGGAGGTCAAAGACGCCAGGAACATCCACCCAGTGATGAATAAGAGATAGGATACCGCCGCCCTAACCATGAAGCTCAGCATTTCCAGGGTGAAGCTGGGAACGTGCGGTACCCAGGCGACTAACTGGCAGGGGAGCGCGAGGGCGCAGAGGAGCAGGAGCGGGGCGGCGATCCAATAGAGACGGCGGCGGCGGTGGCGGCCGAATTCGGCGGCGCCGCGCCATCCGCGGGCGGCGATGCCGGAGAACATCGGCAGGACGAAAACCGGGATCACCATCCAGCGAACCAGGGCCAGCACCAGGTCAAAGGCGCGGAGGACCGCCGCGGGCTTGATGGGCTGGCGCAGTTTGAGAGTACACCAGGAAGCTATGCGGAGCGCGGGAGTCGCGCTGTATGCGGCCCACTGCGCGAAGAGCCAATACACGGCGGCGATCAGGATTACGGCGGCCAGGAACGGCGCCATGTGGCGTATGACGGTGCGGAGGGCGGCGGACAGGGAGCGAGGTTGATCGGCGCGGAAAAACACCAGCGTGCCGCCGTGCAGGCAGCACGCCATGCTTAGGATGATGAGGGCCAAGGCGGCGCTCCAGGCGAGCGTGGCGGCGCTCGATTCGCCGATGCCCAGCCAGTAGTACGCCAGGCCGAGCACCAGGGCATTGCCCGCTATGTGAATGGCGAAAAGACGCATCATTACTTCACCTCCAGGCGGCGGGCCTCGCTGGTCGCCATCACGCCGGTCTGATACATCGGTTGCACGCGCGCGGGGCTCACCTGGAACGAGCCGGGGTTGACTACTTTCAGCAGGTAGAAATATTGGTGCTGGCCTGCCGGGAACCAGGTTTGGAAGATGGCTAACCGGTCGTCGTGCAGTTCGCGGCGCGTGAAGTAGTAATCCCACCAGGGCGGACGGTTGCGCAGTTGATAGACGTTGTCGCGCTCGATGAACTCCGTGCCGGCGGGGATGGGGTCCTCCAGCATGAGGTATTTCCATTCGGAGCCGGTGACGGTGAGACGCACGGCGATGACGTCGCCGGAGGCCACGGAAGCGGCGAGCGGCGCGACATCGTAAACGATCTTGTCGCCATCCTTGCCGGGAACCAGGCGGAAATAATCGCGCAGGATGTTGAGCGAGGCGGAGCCGGTCTTCTGCAGCTTGTCCTCGGTGGAATAGGATTCGGCGCGCGTCGAGAAGTAGAGACGGCCCTGGCCGGTGGTAGTGACGCGTATGTGATTGACGCCGGGCTGCAGAGCGGAATCGTCGAGCGAGAGCGGCGGGGGATTCAGGTCGGTGGCCCGATCGATCGCACGGCTGAGCGCCTGGCGATTGTTGACGAACACCGTGACGGTGAGGTTGGGATTGAGCTCGCCCGTGGCGCGCAGGTAATCGGCCAGGCCATAGATCACCATGGCGGTCTGCTTGGTGGAGGACCACCAGAAGCCTTCATTGCGGTGGTTCATGAGCCACAGCGCCGCCTTGGGGAGCAGAGCGCTATCGCGGTGCTGGTGCGAGAGGAACTTCACGGCGTAGGCGGTGGCCTCGGCGGTGACGTCCTCGGAGAAGTCGAGGATTTGGTCGCGGGTGGCGGGCCACCAGGCCTGGTCGGCATCCTGCCGCGCGACGGCTTCGAGGAGAGTCGCAATCTCGGCGGCACGCGCGTCTTTGGCCTGTTCGAGCGCGAGGCCGAGAATGGCCAGACCGTAAGGCGATAGGGCCGAGCGCTTGTCGTAGATCTGGTTGAAAGAGGCGGTGTCGACGCGGCCGGCGACGCTCAGAGCGTAGAGCATGTAGGCGCGCAGGTCCGGCATCAGCTTGGGATCGCGGGCGAATTCCCGCTCCAGCCACGCGGCGCCTTTGGTGATGGTCTCATCCTGCACGTCGATGCCGGCGGCCTTGGCTTGCGTCAGCCCGGCGACCACGTAGGCGGTCATAAAAGGATGGCTTTCATCGGTTTCCCACCAGCCCCAGCCGCCGTCTTCGTGCTGGAAGCTGTAGAGGCGGTCGAGCCCGGCGCGGATCTTTTCCTGAAGCGCGGCTTCGTCGAGGTTGGCCTTCAGACCCAGGTCGCGAACCGCCTGGCGCACCGTAACGTTGGGCAGAAAGCTGGACATGGTCTGCTCCACGCAGCCATACGGAAAAGAAGTGAGGTACTCCAGCGCGCCGAAGAGCGACCCGGCGATGGATGGGGAAACCCCAATGGAGAGCGAACGCGAACCGGGGTGAACGTTGGCCGGGAAAGTGAGATCGAAGGAGGTCTCGGCACCGGCGGCGAGCGATCCGCCATGCGATTGCGAAAGCTTGACGCCGGGCACTTTGATGGGCAGTTCCAATTCCATGGCGTCGGATTCTTCGTCGGTGAGAGCTTTGCCGGTGACGGCGGCGGTGTGGACTTGCTGGGCGCGGACGCGCCAGTCGACGCGGGCTTCGCCGCGGCTGGCAATGGTGACTTCCTTCGTCTCGCCCTGCAGGATGTCGAGGCCCTTGACGTCGAGCGAGACACGCGCGGTCTTGGTGTTGGCGAGGTAGTTGTGGACCAGCGCGGAGACCACCACCTCATCGCCCTCGACGAAGAATCGCGGCACCACCAGGCGCAGGATGAGGTTCTTGCGCACGATGGTTTTGAGGGTGGCGGCCCCCACCTTGGTGTCGGGCGTGATGCCGCGGGCAGTGGCGCGCCAGGTGGTGAGAGAATCGGGGAACTCGACCTTGGCGCGGGCGTGGCCGGCAGTGTCGGTGACGACATCGGCGGTCCAAAAGGCGGTATCGGGGAAAGCCTTGCGGATTTTGGGTTGGACCATACGGTCGGGTTTGAGCTGGGCCAGGCGGCTCGGTGCGCGCAGTTGGGCCAGTTGCATGCGGCGCTTGCCGGCTTCGCCGTTGAAGAAAAAGCTGAGCGAGTTGTCGGTGTAGACGCTGTTGCCTTCGCGGCCGAAGAAGAACGTCAGCGGATCGTCCAGCGTGTCGCGGCGGATGGCGTAGATGGCTTCGTCGACCACGCCCAGGCTGAACTCGGCGCGCGGCACGGGCCGGCCATCGGCGCCGCTGACGTCGATGGTGTAATCGGCGGTCTGGCCGGGGAGATACTGAGGCTTGTCGGTCGAGAGTTTGACGTTCAACTGGTGCTGCTCGGGGGGAACCTTGAGGTACTTGGTGCCGGTATAGAGATCGCCGGCGCGGACGAACCAGGCGGAGACGGTAATTCCGGGTTCATCCGCGGTGGTGACGGGGACGGCGAACTCAGCGGTGGATTGAGGGGAACGGACGAGCTTGTACTGGTGGAGGTCGCGACCCTCCACGCTGACCCAGAGCGGGGTGTTGGGCTGTCCGGTGACCAGCAGGAGTTTGGCCGTATCGCCGGCGCGGTAGGTCTTCTTGTCCGGAATGATCTGGATTTCCTTGCGGCCGTTTCCGGAGCGGCGTGAGGCGCCCCCGGAGACCCAGAAGTACGCGATGGCCTGGACGTCCCGGCCCTCGGGCGTGCGTGCGGTAGCTTCAATGCGATAGGAGCCGCCATCGGCGGGGACGTTGAGGCTGACCGTGCCCTGGCCGTTTGCGCCAACGCTGCCGCCAGTCTCGGCTTTCACTTCGCCGAACTGGCGGGCATAGACGTTGTAGCGGGACACCTTGATGTGGAAGGCGGTGGCAACGGGCTTGCTATCGTAGTCGCGCGCTTCCACAGTCACCGTGGCGGCCGATCCGGGCGCGTAGAAGTAACGATCGGGCGTGGCGTTGAGGATGAAGCTGCCGTAGGTGGCGACGATCCAACCTCGGCCGGTGATCTCGCGTTTGCCCAGATCGGTGACGCGGGCGTCGACGCGATACAGGTAATCGGCTTTGTGCTCGGAGACAGTGGTGCCGACGTTGATGGTGAGCTTGCCATCCGCATCGAGCTCGCCGTCGCCCTCGGCCACCTGATCGCCGGTGTCGTCGTTATCGCCGCCCGCGATGTCTTCCGAAGTGGATTCATCGGGATCGTACCAGAGCGGGAACCAGTAGCGGTCGCGGTAGACGGCGTAGTGGACCTTGGCGCCGCTGACGGGCTCGCCAAAGTAGTAGCGCGCGTCGATGGCGGCTTGCACCGCTTCGCCCTGTAGCACGCGGGCTTTGCCGGGAATGACCCGGACCTCGTATTCGGGCTTCTTGTATTCCTCCACCCCGAAGCTGCCGTTCATGTAGCCTTCGCCGGCGGCAGGTTTGACCTCTATGAAATAACTGCCGAGTGTGGCCGAGGGCGCGAGCGTCAGATCGTCGTGAATGGCGCCGTTGGCACTGGTCGAGAGGGTCTTCTGGTAGACCGGTTTTTGTTCCTGATCCTGGATGCTGACGGAGACGGCCTTGCCGGCGGGCACTTCGTAACCAGTCGCGGTTTTCAAGCGCAGGATGCCCTTGAAGTGGACCGTGTGGCCGGGGCGGTAGACGGGCCGGTCGGTGTAGATATAACCCATCCAGGTTGGCTGGTTGACGGAGAAGGCATAGCTGGCGAGGGTGTTGAGGGCGTAGTCGGCGCCGTTGTGGGCGACAATTCGTATGTCATCGGGGCGGCCGGCGGGAATGGGCAGAACGGCGACGCCTTCGGCATCGGTGGTGGCGTTGCCCAGGTTGGTATCGCGGCCCAGCATCCAGACCTTGGCGGCCTTAATGGGCTCGCCGGTGGCGCGATCGACCAGCATGTTGACGATCCGGCCCTTGCCGGTTTTCGTGATGAGGACGGAATCGGAAACGATCAGCAGCGTGTAGGCGCGGAGCTCGCCTCTGACGGCCTCGACGGCATAGACGCCCTGGCCGGAGACATTCACGGGAACAGTTTGGCGATCCCAGCGGTTGCGGCTTTGCACCCGCTGCACAAACGAAAGCACCAGTTGCTGGGCATTGAGGACCGGGGCTTCGGCGTAGCGCGTTTCGCGGCTGCCAGGCTGGGCGGTGGATTTCGAGGGGAGCAGTTTCTCGAAATGCGCGCTGGGCGACTCCGTGAACTGGGCACGAAGCCCGCGTTGAATGGAGGCGCGGAGGCTTCGCTTCCATATATGGATGCGCTCGATCAGCGTGCGCTCGTGGGGCGGCGCCGGCGTATGTGCACCGAACTGGTGGGGGTTCTCGAGATGTTGAAAGAATTTGACCGGGTCCTGGATGCGGTAGACGCGGAATTCGAGCGAGTCCACGGCCCAGGAACTGATGGAGACGGAGGGTTTGGAGTGCGTGCCGAAGGTCTGGTTGGAGGAGAGCGCGAAATAGGGCTGCGTCTCGGACTGGCTGAGCCCGGTGGCAGCGGCGGCCAGCAGCAGGACCAACTGCAGGTACTTTTTCATGACGCCTCTCTCAGGATGTTCCAGCGATACACACCGAGGAAATTAGGGTTGGCAGCCAGCGGCCGCCAATCGAGCTGCGGAAAGTGGAGGAGCTCGGACATAGTGAGACGCTTGATTTCGCCTGGGCCGCCGCGATCGGGGCCTGTGTGGTAGATGACGTAGAGATCGCCGTCGGGACGAAGCTGGCTGGCGCCCAGATAGATCATGCTATGGAAGCTTGCGTCGTGACGGAAGAAGAGCAGGTCGCCGGGTTGTGCCAGGGTCAAATTGCGCGTCAGGAAATGGGTATTGAAGCGGCGCAGGGTTTGGGCGTCGGCGAATTGGGCAAATGCGCCGCTGGAAAAATCGCCTGGGGCGAGGGGTCCGGCACGGACGCGGAACAGCCCGGCGGCGAGGGGCGTGTAGGGGTAGCGATACTTGCCAGGCGGATCGAAGGCCGGGACTACCGGCACGCGAGCGGCTTCGGCCCACGCCGCATCGTGGGCGCGGAAAGTTTCGCGGTAGGCGTAGCGAATGAGCGCGGCGCAATCGTCGATTTCGGTGGGACGGGCGCCGGGAGCCTGAAAGTACTGTGTCTCGGCGAGGAAGGTGAACCAGCGGCGAAAGGCCATGCGGTCGCGGTCATCGTCCAGGCGGAGGAAGTCGGGGGTGCCGTCCTCAAAGGTGTCGGCGGCAGTGAGCGAGGTGGCGAGCTGGAACGTGGCAGGCGCGGAATTGGGAAACTCCACGCGCACGTGGATTTGCGCGGGAAGGACGCTGGCACGAATGCGGGCGGTGGAATCGGTGATGTTTTCCACGGTGGCGGCGTAGGGCGGGTCGATGGCGATGCGAGGCCGCTGAGCGGAGTGGAAAGTGAGGGTGGCGGTGTCGTAGCCATCGGCGAGAAGGCGCACGGGTTCGAGCGTGATGCTGGCTGGCGGCGCGGGTTCGTGCCGCCCCCAGAGAACGGCTAAGACGAGGACGGTGCCCATCAACACAGCGGCGCGCGATCGGGTATTCAAGCGCACAATTATAGCGAGTGGGTGAGTGCGAAACAATGTAGCGCCGGCGGTCTTTGCCGCCGGTGGGGTTTGTCCGATTGGAGAGAACACCGGCGACAAGATCGCCGGCGCTACTAGCCGGAGCATGGTAATATCGTGAATGAAATTCCTACCCACCGGACCTGGCGAAAGCCCTCCGGTGGGTATTCGTTTCTTGGGGCCGGCTGAGTGGCGCTCGAAGGAGAGCGCGGTCTAAGATCCCAAACGCTACACTGAGGATGAGGAGGACGGTGTGCCCAAGGAACTAGAGTTGCTGTTGGCGGCATCGCGAGAGCGTGAGTTCACACCCGAACAGCAAGAAGCGCAACGGCGAAGTTTTGCGTTCGGCAACACCCACTTCGAAAACGAGCGGATCACGCGTGAGACCATCGATCGTGCCGCAGAAGCGTTGGAGCACGATGATGCGAAGAACGGACATCCAGCGCGATAGCAGACCCGCCTCCCACGAACTGTTTTCCAACCCAGACGAAAAAGCTGCCCTGGAGGCCAGGAATGGCCTGCTTCAATTCGATGAAGTCCTGAGCCGAGCGTGATCGGCGCCGCACCTGGCTTGGATTCCCTGCACCTGTTGGAGCGGACTTCATGCTCTGCGCGCCATCTGCTAGTTTGTAGGTTCCAGCAGGAGGTTCGATGCGCATCGCGCTGTTCGCTTTGGTAGTCGCCGCGGCCGCGCAGGATTGGCCCTCGTTCCGCGGACCGGGCGCGTCGGGAGTGTCGGACGGCCAGAACTTGCCGGTCCGGTGGGACGCCCAACGGCGCGTCAACGTGCTGTGGAAGACGGAGCTCCACGGGTTGGCCCACTCCAGCCCGGTCGTCTGGGGCGACCGCGTATTCCTGACCACCGCCGTAAGCAGCAAGCCCGGCGCCACCTTCAAACCGGGACTTTACGGGGAGGGCACCGCCTCCGACGATCTCTCGGCACAGCAGTGGAAGGTGATATGCCTGGAGCGCGCCACGGGCAAGGTCCTCTGGGAGCGAACCGCCTACCAAGGCGTTCCCAAAGAGAAGCGCCACATAAAGTCGACCTATGCCAACGCCACTCCGGCAACCGATGGACGCGTGGTGGTTGCCTTTTTCGGATCGCAAGGCCTGTATGCCTACAGTCTCGCAGGCGACCTGCTGTGGAAGCGGGACCTCGGCCGGTTCGATGTCGGGGCCTACGATGCGCCCGAGTTCGAGTGGGGCACCGCCAGTTCGCCCATCCTCTACAAAGACCTTGTGATCGTGCAGTGCGACCAACAGAAAGGCTCGTTCATCACGGCGCTCGACGCGAAGACCGGCGCGACGGTGTGGAGGACCGAACGGAACGAACTGCCTTCGTGGGGTACGCCGGCCATTTTCCCAACCAAGGCGCGAGCGGAGCTGGTGACGAACGGCTCCAATTTCATCCGCGGCTACGATCCGGCATCCGGCAAGGAACTCTGGCGGCTGGGCGGCAGCTCGAAGATCACGGCGCCGACGCCGGTGGCCTCGGACGGCCTGATCATCGTGGCCAGCGGCCGCCGGCCGGAAGCGCCGATCTTCGCCATACGCGCCGGAGCGAGCGGCGATATCACGCCCGCTTCCGGCGAATCGCGCAGCCGGTCGGTGGCTTGGTCCAAAGGGCAGCGCGGCCCTTACATGCCGACGCCTCTGATCTACGGCGGCTACGTCTATATCCTGGGCAACGCCGGTATCTTCGATTGCTACGCGCTGGCGGACGGGCGGGAAATCTACCGCCAGCGAATTCCCGACGCGGGTTCGGGTTTCAGCGCATCGCCCGTGGCTTCCGACGGGAAGATCTATCTCTCCGGCGAGGATGGCGAGATTGTCGTCGTGAAAGCCGGACCCAAGTTCGAGCTTCTGGCCCGCAACGACATGGCCGACCCCGTCATGGCCACGCCGGCCATCTCGGGAGGAATGATGATTATCCGCAGCCAGCACTACGTATGGGCCATCGGCCAACCCCGCCGCGCGGCGCACTGACTCGGGAATCCGCGCGGGCCACGAAGCCGACCGCAATGTACACGGCTGCGGCCAATCGGGAAAACCTGAGCTTGGTGGGCGAATGGGCGGGCGGTTCTTTCATGGTGCGCCCGGCGTGACTCGAACACGCGACCTTCTGGTTCGTAGGCAGCGGGTCGATGTGTATCTTACTGATTTATATGGCTGCTATGACCCCTGTCCTTCTCGGAAATTCCGTGCAGCCTGGGTTTATGTTTCGTGAAGCCGATGTACCGCGGCCGTAGTGCCGTCCGCATTAGCCATGTCCCTTTTGTTGTGGCGCGATGCCTGCTGGTCCAGGCCCACCGGTAGCCCGCCAGCCAAAAGTGACGCCGCGCTTCCGCTGTGACCGGACGCGACACCGGCGATCGACGCTGAAGCACATCCGCACGTACCTCAAAGCCGCGCTTGAATATGCGGTCGACGAACGGCTCATTAATCGCAATCCGGCGCGGAAACTGGAACTGCCAAAGACGCAAAAATCGAGGGAGCGCTTCTACTCATTCGCGGAGATGAAGCAGCTCCTCTCGGTCGCGGCAGGACGCGAGAATCTCGTATTCCGTATACTTCTGTTTTGCGGCCTACGTCCAGCGGAGTTGCTCGCCCTGCGAATTGAAGACGTCGACGCTGATCAACTGCGGATTGATGAAGCCGTGAAGGAAAAAGAGAAAGGCGCAAACCGCATCGGGGAGACGAAGACCGAGACGTCCGATGCCTGGGTCGCCGTCCCGCCCGACCTCGCGCGGGATTTGAAAGCGTGGGTAGCGAAACATCCGCAACGTCACGATCCGCGGGCTTTCCTTTTTCCGACCGCCACCGGCACGGCTTATCGAGTGGGCAACTTTCTCAAGCGGGTTCTAAAGCCGATCGCCAAATCTGCGGGGATTGAAGATTTTGACTTCCGCGCCATGCGCTCGACTGCTTCGACGCTGTTTCAGAAGCATGGCACCGTCAAAGACACCCAAGGTCAAATGCGGCACGCCGACCCCACGACCACCCTCCGCTACTACGTGAAAGTGATCCCCGAAAACCAGCGCAAAGCGGTGGCCGACTTTGAACGTTCCGTGATGAAGAAAGGCGGGAAACGGCGTTCCAAAGCGGACCCCGGCGGCTTATTGATGAAAGGTTGATGAAAGGTTTTGCTGGGGGACCTCTCCAAACCATTGATTTTATGGTGCGCCCGGCGTGACTCGAACACGCGACCTTCTGGTTCGTAGCCAGACGCTCTATCCAACTGAGCTACGGGCGCTTGCGAAAGCAACCAACCCTTCCACTGTAACCAACCGGGCGGGGGGTGTGCAAGCGCATGGGCGCCGACAGCGCCGGCATCGCTCCCTTACGGTCGCGGCTCGGAAAAACGGGGGTTGTGCAACCGCATACGGGCATCTGCCACAATAACAGTGTCTCCATGACCGAACGCCTCTATTACACCGATTCCTACCTGCGCGAGTTCACGGCGCGCATCGTAGAACGCTCCGAAGACGGGCGCACCGTCTACCTCGATCGCACCGCCTTCTATCCGGCTTCCGGGGGGCAGCCCTGCGACACCGGGGCCATCGCCGGCGTCCCCGTGCTGGACGTCGCCGACGAAGGGGAGCGCATCGCGCATCACCTCGCCCGGCCGGTCGATGGCGGGGCGGTGGAGTGCGCCATCGACTGGAGCCGCCGCTTCGATCACATGCAGCAGCACACCGGCCAGCATGTGCTCTCGGCGGTGTTCGCAGAGTGGTTCGGACTGCGCACCGTCAGCTTCCATCTGGGCGCGGAGAGTTCCACCATCGACCTGGAAGGCGGCGCCGTGGAGCCGGGTGCGGTGCTCGAGGCCGAGCGGCGCGCCAACGACATCGTCTTTGAGAACCGTCCTGTAGCGGTGCGCTTCCAGGATGCGGCGGAGGTGCAGGGGCTGCGCAAACCCACGGAGCGCGAAGGCACGCTGCGCATCGTTTCCATCGAAGGGCTGGACCGCAACGCTTGCGGCGGAACCCACGTGCGCGCCACCGGGGAGGTGGGGCCGATCCTGCTCCGGAAGCTGGAGAAGGTGCGGCAGACCGTCCGCGTGGAATTCCTGTGCGGCGGGCGGGCGGTGCGGCGGGCGCGCGCGGATTACGAGGCGCTGTCCAAAACGGCCCAACTCTTTTCGGCGCCGTTCGAGGAAGTCCCGGCGATGGCGGCGGCGCAGTTGGAAGCGGCGCACGCCAACGACAAGGCGCGGCGCAAGCTGGAACTCGACCTCGCGGCCTGCCAGGGCAGGGAACTCTACCTGGCGACGGAGCCGGGCGCGGACGGCGTGCGGCGCGTCACGCGGCGCGCGGTGAAGGGCAGCCTGGAAGAACTGCGCGCCATCGCGCAGAATTTCACGGCGCAGCCGAAAGCCGTCTTCATTGCCACCCTGGCCGACCCTCCCTCGGTGCTGCTGGCGGCCTCGGCGGATGCCGGCATCGACGCAGGGAAAGTCCTCAAAGCGGCCCTCACCGAAGCCGGCGGCCGCGGCGGTGGAAACGCGCGCATCGCGCAGGGCAGCGTGGCGGAGGCGGGAGCGCTCGAGCGGGTGCTGGAAAAGCTGTGACCTAGCGCTTCTTCTTGGACGGGGCGCCTTCCTTCAGCAACTCCTCAATCTTGTCGCTCAGGTTCTTCTCCTGCCGGTCTTCGGAGAAGAATTTGTCGTCGCCTTCGTATTGCGCGCGGATTACGCCCTGGCGGTCGATAAATGCCAGGATCGGCATGTGCGGGATCAGCATGGGCGGATGTTCCAGGTAATTGATCACCACTGTCTGATTGTCGAATCCGACGGGAAACGGCGGATTGAATTGCCGGATGAAAGCCGGCAAGTTGACGCGGGCAATGTCTTCGATGGCCGAAGCCAGCACCTGCAAACCGCGCGGGCCATATGCGTTCTGATCCTTGGCCAGGTAGCCGATGGTCTTCTGGCAATGCGGGCACCAGGTCAGGATAAACGCCACCACCACCACCTTGCCTTGGTACTGGCTCAACAGCACTTGCTGGCCGTTGTTGAGGCTGATGGCGAGCTCGGGCGACTTGCGCGG
>Ga0224558_1002362_pt1 | contig 17458 bp, 18 predicted proteins | sample 714S32024metaG_FD_180682 | JGI IMG/M metagenome (GOLD analysis project Ga0224558, IMG submission 180682) | Peat soil microbial communities from Stordalen Mire, Sweden - 717 S3 20-24 | ecosystem: Environmental > Terrestrial > Soil > Wetlands > Peat | place: Sweden: Norrbotten County, Stordalen...
CGCTGAAGGCGATCCGCCGGGTGCGCCAGCGCTTCCCGGCACACGAAGATAGTATGCAGCTTGAGGGCCAACTGAGGCAGGAGCAGGAACGCAGGCGCAGCGATGCCCGGGCGCGGTGACATGTAGCGGATGACCGCTTCGGGTGGAATCGGGGCCACAAATCCGAAACCAGAAACCCGAAAGAAATCCGAAGCCCGAAGGCCGAAAACTGCAGCCGGTTCGCGGCCATGACACCAGAGTGAACAGGGGCGCTGTAGCCTGCCAGCCTGCGCCACTGACTGCGGGTCATGCCCTCGGATGGCCCGTTCGGACTTCGGACTTCGGATTTCGGGCTTCTTTCGGACTTCGGTATTCGGGTTTCGGACTTCTCTCACCCATGCGCGGTCCGCCGGAAATGAGGAACCCAAACACCACTCCTACTTGCTGGAAGTGCCGGCCAAATGAGTTTGGCCGACGCTTTCGCTCATCCACCGCACGACCTGCTCCGCAGCGGCCTCGGCTGCCGTGCCCAGCACATTATGATCCGCGCGCAAGATAATCTTGTAGTCGCGGAGAGCGGGGCAGTTCCTCCTGAGGCAAGGTCGCACGAAGCACCAGGGCACGATGGGATCAACGAGGCCGGTCAGAGCATAAACAGGCACCGTTACTGCCTGAGCGACGGGGCGCGGGTCGTATTGCGCAATCAAGTGCAGCCGGTGTTTGGCAGCCTGGAGATCCAATTCCGTTCGGCGGGCAATGAACTCCTGGATATTAGCCTGAACCTCCGGCGAGTGCCGGTAGCGAAAACGAGCCACCCTGGCATAGCCAAAGAGGATGCGCGTCAACAGGCCCAGCGAAATGCCGCCACAGAGACGCTCAGCTAGCCTAACGCCCCAGCGCATCGGGTGCCGGACAAAACCGCCAGCCAACACGATCGCTTGCACCTCGAACTGCTTCCTGGATACGAGACTCCACACGACTTGCGAGCTGAACGACTCGCCCAAGAGCCATCCCCGGGCGACCCCCTGCTCTGCCAGCGCGGTTTCGACCCCCTGGGCGTAATTATCCAGCGACCAGGTAAGCGTGCGCGGGTAAGTGAACTCCACGAAGCGCACCCGGCCTGCGAGAGCCCGCCGGAAGCTGGCCACCAGCGTCCAATCGCCGTGCATCCCCGGCAGGTAAATCAGCGTGGGCAGCGCCGCGTCGCCATAGACCCGCATTTCCAGCTTCTCGCTCATCCTTGTGATATACGATGCATGAGACAGGCGAGCCAGGCTCAGGTTTGGAGGGACAGGGCCAATTTCTCCACGTGCGGCAACGCCAGCACTTCGATGCCGTCGTCCAGTGTGTAATCCTTCTCGCCCGGATAGATGACGAAGAGGCGTTGAAGTTTCAAATCGTCCAGCGCCATGCGCATGGACTTGGTGGTGCGCGGCGCGTCGGCGTATTTGAACTCGAAGCCCCAGCGCCGCCCGCCGCGAACGAGCATCATCCACGAATAATAGTGTAGCGGATACTAGATTTCAAGCATTGTGCGGCTTTTTTGGATGCCTGTTGACACAATCGGGAGCCGTTTCATAGCTTTCTCTTATGAACAAAATTGCAAAGCTGGCGACTACACTTGTGGGGGTGTCGGGGGAATACTTCGTGGCCGCAGAATTGTCCAGGAGAGGCTACATTGCTTCGATAACCCTGCGGAATACGCGAGGTATCGACGTCTTGGCGGCTAATGCAGATGCGTCCAAGTCGGTCGGCATCCAGGTGAAAACAAACAACACCAAAAAGAAAGATTGGATGTTGGGCGAGAAGGCGGAGGAAGCCTGTTCGGATTCCCATTTCTATGTTTTTGTCAACCTCAGTGACGCGGGGTCGGCCCCTGAATTCCATGTGGTTCCGAGCAAAGACGTGGCTGACTATGTGAGCATGGATCACAAAAAGTGGAAAGATAGCCTTGACCGACATGGAAAACCGCACGGTCCCAGTGGGATTCGCAAATTCAGAGACCCGCTGGGGAAGTATCTCGGTAAGTGGGAATCTCTCGGATTAGGTGAATCGTAAACGCCTGTTGGACTGCAAACATTGTGGGTTCAATATACGAATCGTTATGAGTCAATATATAACAGCAATCGTCGCGCAATACCCTGATACGCTTAAGTGTAAGGTGAACGTGGGTGAGCGACACAGAATCAGGCGTATAGACGGACAAATCAGACGCGGTAGCCTTTGGGTTGCACCCAGAAAAGCCTATGATTACAACGTTATTGTTACAGGCGAAGTCGCGGAACGGATGTGTAACTTTTTGCAGACCAACTTCGGGGATGGCCTGGAAGAGCAGCCCAAAGGAAGGTGGAAGTGGTGGAAGATGAATACCGGCGAGGTTGCTAGAGTTATTCAGCACTTCGGCGGTTGTGACCTTTGATTTCGTGGTGTCCTTATTGCTGATGGGCGGTTAAAAGTTATTCACAGCCTGTGAATAAAAGGGGTTGACAGCAAACATTGTGCGGCGAAGACGCACGTGTAGGCGACCTTCGGGCTATTGGCCAATTCCCGCAGACTGATGGCGTCTTTCACCACAAGAGGCCGCAGCGCCAACCGATTTGATTCCAGTGACGGCTGTCCTTTCACGCCCCTGTTTATGCTCCCTGCGGCACCGTTGTCCATTCCTTTCCCGCGCGCCGAACCGCAGTTGTCACCGCCAGGACTTAGGCTTTAGATTCTGACATGAGAGGTCGTGTTCTTCTCGTAGGCGTTGCGTCGCCAGCTCGAGCAACGGCTCCAAGTTGGCGCGAGCAGAAGCGACCACCAGATCCCGCTCGTTGAGGACGGCTACGCAGCATGCCATGCGTTTGGCCGTGCGGAGGTTGCGGGGCATATACACCGCTACGAATTGCCTGCCCTGGGCAACCCCGACGATTCGTTTCCAGCCCCGCCGTCTCATGCATTTATCTGCGGCTGTGAACATTGCCGAATAATCCAGCGCGGACGGCGCGTCCTTCAGATTGTAAACGCCCACCTCCGCCCCATGTAAGGCCGCCAGCGCGGCTTTAGGTTCGGGCGGCAAGTTGAAAAAGCGTGAACCGAACCGCACCAGACCCAGCGCTGGCCCAGGGACGTGTACAGCAACCCGCTTGTTCCATTGTCCAGGCACGGACTCGATCACGCTGTTCCGCAAGGCCTGTGTCGCCGAGCTCAATCGGAAGCAGCCGGCGATGCCTATGACGCAAAGCAAAGGAAGGCAGAGGATCAGGACCACAACCACGTAACCCGTGCGGATCCAGAACCTCGGCCGGGAGGGCGCTGCTGCGCTGAGCGCCGGCGGCATCCGTCCATCCGGGACCGCACTATTGCTGGCCATCAGCGGTGGGAGCGGAGGTGCTCCCATTTGGTTCATTGGCAGGGTGCATTCCATACGCTTCTACGAACGGGGTTCGGGCAGGTTACCTGTTTCGACCAATCGGCACCCTTGGGTCTATTCCTCCGCTTTGTCCTTCGCTTTGTTCTCCGGCTTCTGCGCGGTGTTGCCGATCTGTTTGAGCGGGTCAATGTGGAGTTTGTCACCGAGCATGGCCAATTGCTCCGGCTTGATGTCGCCGACCACATTGGCGAACATGGCGTGTTCCTTGCCTTCAATCACCACCGCAGCCAGGCCTTGCACTGCCACTTTGTCAGTCATCTTGAGGTAAACACTTACATCCTGATCTTTTTCCTGCGCGGTCACGATCCGTTCCCAGCCTTTCCCGGCCAGATCTTCGCGGACCTTCTGAGCGCGCTTCTGCAACACGTCGCGATTCTCCGCATCCATGCCGATCACATTCACCCGCACCAGTTTTATGCTGCTGAGGAGCTTCGCCACCTCAGGCTGTTCCTTCTCGACCAACCGGGCCGCCAGCGTAATCAAGCCGGTCGGCACGTTGACCTCGACAAATTCACCATCCCCCTTCGGCGCCGAAAAGGTGCCGAAATCCACCTGGCCGGGCAGCGTCTCGTCGGCCCCGAGAGCGAGGGTTGCGGCGGCGCACAGCGTTACAGTTCCGATCATCCAATGTTTCATATGTTTCATAATCATTTCTACGTTTAGGTTGTTTCTCGTGGGGCAATCCGCCCCTTCGGAAGCAATACCCAAGAGGTCGAAGGAAAGTTTCAAGAAAGAAGGAACTGGACTCCTCGCCCGCGCGTCCCCCGCTTCAGCCGCCAGAGGATACGCCGCTCTCCTGGTATGGGGCTAACCAGACAAAGTTCGCTTTCTGCCCGCTCTGCAGTGCGGCTGTGTGCGATGATCTCGGCCTGCCGAATTACAAAACGGCCCGGCGGGCCTGGAAGCCCTTCTGTGAACCCACCCAGCGCTGGAAGGACCTCAGACTTTAGACTCTAGACTTTAGACTCTAGACTTCGGACTGGCCAGAAGTGGCTTTCAACCCGGCCTGGTTTATGGCATCGGTCAGGGATGGCGAAGCGAACGAAGAATGCGGCGGCCTTGACGCTCGGGCGTGTGTGCGGATGGGGGAGCGTGAAACGCGTGGCGCAGTTGCTCTTCGGATGGGTCGTCGTTGGTGCCGCAGTAGCCGGCTTGGCGGGTGATCTTGAGAGATTCGCAATAGATATATCTAGCCTGGTTGACCCGGCGAAGTTGGCAACGCTGGACGCGCGCGGGGCCAACCCGCGTGTGGAGAAATATGTGGCGCTCCTGGCGGAGGCGAAGGCGGATGGGGTTGCGCCCAAAAAGGTGGCAGGTAAAGCGGTGGCTCTGGCGGGGATGAAAGGCAACGCCGGGAAATTGACAGTCGAGGCGATGGTGCGCAACCTGGTGATAGCAGAGCGGTTGGGGTGTCTGGACCCCGACGGGCTGCGGGAGATGCATCGGGGTCAGGCGCCGACGGTGAATCGCGGGCCGTACCGCGGTGAGAAGTTAAGTGTGGACCACATCATTCCGCGGGCAGCGGTGCCGGAATTGGACAATGTGATTGCGAACTTGGAGCTGATGCCGCTGAAGATGAACGAGGGGAAGAACGCGAAGATTGGAGCGCGGCAGTTGGACCTGGCGCGCAAGCTGCACAAAGCGGGCCTGCTTAGTTCTGAGGGGCTGAAGGCGGTTGAGCGAAGAGAGAGGTGAGCTGCACCGAGGATATGAAACCTTGCAGGGAATGCCGACACGAGATCTCCGAACAAGCGATGACTTGTCCCAGTTGCGGGGCGCCATTCCCCGCCAATGCCAAATGGGATGGGTGGGGTTTTGAATACAAGTCCGAAACCACATTCCTGGGGCTCCCCATTGTGCACATTTCCTTCAAATACAAGCCCAACCGTGTCCCGGTGCCGGCCAGGGGCATCATTGCGATTGGTCAGTTTGCCTGCGGTTTCGTCACCATTTCGCAGTTCGGCATCGGCCTGGTTAGCATAAGCCAATTTACCGTTGCCATGTATGCCCTGGCGCAGTTCGCTTTCGCGTACTCCCTCATCGCACAGCTCGGAATCTATTTCCATGAGGGCCACGGACAGTTGGTGAAGAGCCTGAGCGAACTAATCGGCATGCTCTGACTTGGCAGGAGTGCCGCAGTTAACCGAAAACAGCGATGAGCCCAGCGCTGATCGGTGGGTCGCTGTGGTCTAACGATATACGCCTTAACTAAGTGCCCTCCCCCCCCGTTGGGATTGGAAAACGCCTGCGCACATGACCCAAGGTAGCCTCGCTGACTCGAAAACCTTGGGCTGAGAAATGGAATCACGTTGGCATTCTAGAATGAGCCCAGTCATGAATTTCCTTTTAATGCCGTGTCCACGACGGCGGGGAAGATGACGTCGAATTCGGCGGCGGCCTCTACTTGCAGGCTCTTCCTCGATTTCAGTTGGTTGGCATTTACCGAGCATCGCCGGAGAACGGATTCTCGCCCGATGTGCCAGGCCGTGGGCGGGCGACATTGCGAGTAGTGCGATCTTGCTCCATCTCGTACGTCACTCGAATCTTGCGGAGTTCGTCCCCAATGTCCCGCAAGCGAGAGTAAAACATGTAGATGACCCAAGGGCCGACGATCAAAAACACAATCTGTAGGGCCAAAACGCCTAGCATTACCTGCTGCGAATTCTGGGCGTATTGATTCACGAATGCCTGTTGTTGAGCGAGCAGTTCATTCAGGTTCATAATCGTCTCACAATTGTCCTTTGAAGGCGCGGTCGAGGATGGTGGGGAGTAGGGCGTCTAGTTCGGTCTCGGTCTGGGCTTGTAGGCTCTTCAGCGCGTCCACCTCCGCGAACAGAGCCTCGCCTCGTCTCTGTTGGTCAACTTCCGGCATCGGCAGCTCAATGTTCAAAAACTGCTCGGGTCGCGTGCGCTCGCGCCGGGCGCCAACACCGCGCGTCGCCCCCGCCAACTTGCTCCAAAACCACTCGGTCCCAACCAATGGGGCCAAGTATCGCGCTCGTGACTCTGTGGAAATGCACCGAAAAGTGCGATACTCCGGTGACACGAACCAGCCTGCCAGTTCAGGTGGGCAGACTGAAACGGCTCCCTCCCATCCCTTGACCTGGCTGAGAAGCAACACCCCCTCGTACAGGCGATTGAAAGCACGGTAAGTAGTTCCCGTTCCCTCAACAGCGCCCTTCGCGAATAGCCCGACGCCGAAGCTCTTCACGCCGACTTGTGGATAGCTTCCAGTCGCCTCAATCGGCACTGCGTCTTCATCCAGCTTGAGAATCTCCCCCAACTTTTTGGTTCGCTTTCCGGCGAGGTTGATATGAACACTCGTCACAAAGGCCTCGGCTTCTTCGGCGGCCTGGCGGCGGAGGGTACGGGCCTCGTTGATTTGCGCGGCCAGCTCCTCAACCCGCGCCACCACCCGCCGTTGCTCCCCCATGGAGGCAGGGGGATTTCGCAAGCAAGAAGCGTTTTCGGTCTGACGGCGGCGTACCCTGTCGTGCCTTTCGCCTCCGCGTCCAACTGCCCCTGAAGATAGTTCGCGTCGAAGATGGCCTTGAGCCATCGCCGGTCGAGCCCGTCCTCACGAACGTCGAACAAAAAGAAGTGGCTCGTACAAAGCGCACCTTCGCCTCCCGACGGTACGAAACCAATTGCGCCTTTCTTACCCCAGATTTCGGAGAGGATTACCTGGCCTGCCTTGGCAAGCTGGTGTCGCTGCATCTTGAGCGTCGCGCCGTCCGCTGGAGCATCGAGCACAACGCCCTTGCCGTAGAGCTTTACTGAGAGCTTTCGGTACTCACGTGGTTCGGGTGTTTCGATGTATTCGGTGTACTGCGTCAGCACCTCACCCAGCCGCACGGTTGGCCACGGTTTGGTCATGGGGCCAAGGGCCTTGGCTCGGGGTTGTTCTTGGGGACAGGACGCATAGCACGGATTAGTGGGGTGGGAGCGTTTTGGGGCTTGAGCTTGTGGTGGGGTTGTTGGTTGGGTGAATGGTTGGTTGTGGTTTGGTTGCGTTTTGCTTTGGCGGCACGGAATTAAACGGATAGGACGGACTGGGCGGCGGCGCGGCTTGATCGGTCCTATTCGTCCTATTCCGCTTGAAACTGGGCCGTGGCGGCAGGGCGCGCGCCTGTTGCCGCGCCTGGTAAAGCCGCTCCGTGAAACCGCCGTCCCTCAAAAACGCCTGCTCCAACTGATGAAGCAACTGGTCCAGCAAATAGTTGGTCTGATGCACCAGGCAGAGCATCGTATTGGCCGCCACTTCGGGAGGAGCATTCTCCACAAAAGACCTATACGTCTCGTAAGACCTATTCTGTGCATAGGCCAGCCGCCGCACCACCCGCGCCATTGGATGGTCTTTACCCCACTCGGCCAGACCGCGCTGGCGAAGGAAATCCTCATAGTCGCCCAGCAGTTCTTCAAGGCTGCCGCGGGCTACGCCCACCAGCTTCAGTTCCATTTTCTTGGACGTGCCACTCACTTGGCTGCCTTCCGCTATGTTTTTGTTCCCGCTCCGCGCTGCCTGCACCATCTGGTCGTGCGTGCGGGATTTCGGATCAATGAACCGATCACAAAACTTCACCGTGGCATCGTACACCAGCACTGACATCTGGTAGCCCTTCAACTTGTCGTAACCCCCGTGCGGCGGGATAAAGCCGGGCTGATCTTCTGGGCCAGGCGAATTCGTCATATAGGTCCTATTTCTTCAGCAGCTTCTTTATGTTGGCCATGATCTCGGCTATCCGGTGTTCCTTGGAAAGAATGCTCTCGGCTAGTTGTGCCGGCGGCAGGTGCGTTATGTCCTCTCTCGCACGCGGGTTCTTCCGGTCGAGGTTGCACCCCGCCGCCTGCAACTCGGCAGCGGGCACACGCCAGGCGCGCTCGTTCTCCTCCCGCTTGTTCCACCAGGCTACCAAAGGCGCGAACTCTTCGAACTGGATAGGCGCCGTCTTGGTATAGTTCTTCCGCCCCTCCGGCAGCGCCTGCTCATAATACCAAACCTCGCGCGTCGGTCCTGACCGATCGAAGAACAGGAGGTTCGTCGGGATGCTGGTGTAGGGCGCAAACACACCGTTGGGCAACCTGACGATAGTGTGCAGATTGAATTCCTTGAGCAGTTCCTCCTTGATCCGCGCGCACACCCCATCCCCAAACAGCGTTCCATTCGGCACCACCACAGCCGCCCGCGCCGCTCCGGCATCGGTCCTATCTGTCCTATTCCCCCCTGCCACCCTTCTCGGCTTCCGCATGATGAGCTGCAAGAACAGCAGCGCGGTCTCGGAGGTCTGCTTGTCCTCGGGGAAATTGCCCTGGATGCCCTTCTCCTCCTCGCCGCCGAAGGGCGGATTCGTGAGGATCACATCCACGCGGTCGCGTTCCCCGATGTCGGTGAGCTTGAAGCGCAGGGAGTTGCCGGGATCAATCTGCGGGGCGTCGAGGCCGTGCAACAGCAGGTTCATCTGGCAAAGCAGATACGGCGGCGTCTTCGGTTCGCAGCCGAACAACGAGCGTTCCTGCAAGACGCAGCGGTCAGCCACGGTTTTGACCTGCTTCGACAAATGGTTGTAGGCTTCGACCAGAAACCCGCCCGTGCCGCTGGCGGGGTCAAGCACGGTCTCGCCCAGGCGCGGATCGGTGACGGCGACCATGAGGCGCACAACAGCGCGCGGGGTGTAGAACTCGCCGGAATCCCCCGCGGCATCGCGCGTCTCGCGGCGCATGGATTCGTAGAGCGCGCCGAGCGTGTGCAACTCCTCGCTGGCGGTGAAGTGGATGTCGTTGAGATTGTTCATGACGTCGCGCAGCAAGTAGCCGCTGACCATGCGGTTCTGCACACCGCGAAACACCGTAGCAATGACATCCCGCCGGTTGTCGCCGTTGGAACTGGTGAGCGTGCGCAAGTAGCGGAACAGCCCCGCGCCCTTCTTGCCGTTCGGCAGGGTGCATTCCTCCTGGTTGATGAAGGCCAGCAGTTCGTCCCCGGTAATGCCGTCGGACTTGGCGGCCCAATCGCGCCAGCGGTAAGACGGCTCGATGGCCGGCTTGAACTTCTTTCCGGCCAGCTTGGCCTCGCCCTCGCGCAGCAGTTCCAGGTCATCGAGGAACTTCAGGAACATGATCCACGTGAGCATTGGCAACCGGTCAAGGTCGCCATTGAGCCCCTTGTCCTTGCGCATGATGTCGCGCGCGGATTTGAGGAGCGTACCGAGGGATTGAGTGGTGGTGGGTTGGGAAATAGGTTGACTCACTGTATTGGACTAATCGTTTATGAATTCATTAAAGGCGCTGTCGTATCGCCGGATAACGCGTTCGAGCGATGGCCCGTCCCCAAATGTATTCTGGAGCTTTAAGTGGTAGAGCGCATCCGGTTGCTTCCAGTGAGATCGAAACGACCTCGCTGCATCAGCAATAGTTGCTACGCTGCCAATGGCAAGGCTGCCAACAATCGTAGAAACAGACACAAACGCACCTGCTGAAAGTATTGTTCCCATTGCGGTTAGAGATGTCGGAAAGCCGACGGCCATAAATCCGTGTGCGATGTCCAACCCAAATGATTTTGCTGCAGTCGTCCATTGGCCATGATGCAAACGGAGCTTCTCCTCAAATGCCTTTAGAATCTCACGTGCGTGGCTCTCGTTCTCGACCCCCACCAGATGTTCAGCGGTCTCCGCTACGGTTTCTCTGTAACTCGCGCGCAGTTGTTCGTTGCGGCTTCGAAATTCGAGCACTCGGTCCATCGCAACATATTCAAGGCCGCCCGGCAAAAGGCTCGGCAGCGTTAAAGCCGTCGTCGCCTCCTTAGCTTCTGGATTGCAGTGAAACTCATCAAATTGCCCCCTATTCGCGAAGTAGTGCATTAAGGCGAACATGTCTGAGCTGTCTGTGAGTTTTGCGATTCGGCGATTCTCCGAAACATTTTGTGCCGGAAAGAGCATGTATGAATTCGCTACCTCAGGCGAAAGACTGAGAAACCCATTTTCTTTTACTATTTTAGCAAGACTCGTCAGAAGAGGTAAAATTCGCGCATCAACCTTATCGGCGTGAAGGTCAACACTTTCGTAGCCCGTCACTCCTGCTGGCGTCATGGGTATCGAATCCCAAAACGCTTCAAACTGTTCCGCTGTCTTGCCCAAATCTGCTGGCGAAAGTTTAATGCTTTCCACAAGTCCAGCAGCCACGGCACGTTTTACCTCGTCGGAGTCATTTGGGACGTATGTGCCGGGGACAATTCTGTGAACCTTGTCCCAAACACAAAGAGCAGCTTTAAGCCACGTCTCGTCTTGAAATACAATTTCTGGATAGTAAAGGATTTGGCCGGAAGTGATGTCTTTAATTTTCATGCTCATGTTAAGCTGCATACAGCAGCTCTTGCAGTTGGTTCACGGCATTGCGAAGTTGCTCCGAACCGCCGAACTTGCCGATGATTTCCGCTACGTTGCCGTGGTGTGAAATGGGCGGGACTTTGAGCACGTCCGGGAGTGTGAACTGTAGTTCGCCGTCCGCAGCGTATTTCTCCAGCAGGTCACTAAGTATCTCGCGGGCCTCGGGGGCGAAATAGCTGAAGAAGGCAGTCTGCTGCCGCTTCACCCGGTCAGCGCGCTGGCGGCGGGTGAGCAACGGCGCATTGAAGGCGAGATGGCAAAGCAGGTCGAACGGATCAGCCTCCGGCTTGCCCGCCTGGGCGGCCACCTGCTGGAAATCAATCCCACGCTCGGACAACTGGTGGACGATGTCGGCGCGTTGATCGGCATCGGCCCAGCGGGCGCGCAGTGCGTCCGGGCCGGCGCAGAGCATCCGCACCTTCTCGGCGGTGTAGTCGGTGAGCTTGATGACGCGGAGTTGCTTGCCGTCCGAGTCGAGTTCATAGACGAGGTGCGTGGCAATCTCGACCTGGCCGCCATCGAAGTAGAACTTTCGACTCCTCACCCCATCCCTATCCCCGATCGAGGAGGAGAGGGTGTCGTATGGCGGCGGCCCCTCGTGAAGCACTCCGCTTTTTTCCTCTGCGTTCTCTGCGGTCAAAACAGTGGTGCTCCGGATTTGCCCGTACTCGTCAATCTCCTCCTGCGTGGCGAAGGCGGGGTCGCCGTCGAAGGCCGAGTCGGCGAAGTTGCGCGTGGCTGTGCCGGTGTAGTCGAGGATGTTGAACCACAGCTTTCCGTAGTCGTCCCGGACACGCGTGCCGCGCCCGATGATCTGCTTAAACTCGACCATCGAGTTGACCAGCCGCACCAGCACGACGTTGCGGCAAGTGGGCGCGTCCAGCCCGGTGGTGAGCAGTTGCGAGGTGGTGAGGATGACGGGCGCGCGCGTCTCCACGTCCTGAAACCGCTGCATGTGGCCGCGCCCGATGTCGCCCTCGTCGGCGGTGACCCGGCAGACATAATCGGGGTATTGCTGGACCAGGTCGGCATTCAGGTTGTTGAGGGCAGTGCGCATTTCGCTGGCGTGCTCCTGGTCCACGCAGAAGACGATGGTCTTGGCGAAGCGGTCGGTCTTCTTCAGGAAATCGGTTAGGTGCCGCGCAATGGCCTGGGTGCGGGCGCGCAAGGAGATAATGCGCTCGAAATCGGCCGTGCGGTATTCCTCGTCGGGGATCGCGCGGCCGTAGCGGTCGAGATCCTCTTTGCTCGGCCGCCAGCCGGCGGCATCCCATTGGGTGACAATGCGGTGGACCCGGTAGGGGGCCAGGAAACCGTCGTCAATGCCCTGCTTGAGGCTGTAGGTATAAATCGGGTTGCCGAAATAGAGGTAGGTGTCGCGGTTCTCGTCGCGCAACGGCGTGGCGGTCATGCCGAGCTGGTAGGCGGGCTTGAAGTATTCGAGGATCTCCCGCCAGTTGCTGTCTTCCTTGGCGCTGCCGCGGTGGCACTCATCCACGATGATCAGGTCGAAGAAGTCGGGCGCGAACTCCTTGTAAAGCCCGGGCCGGCGCTCGTCTTTAGCGATAGATTGGTAGGTGGCAAAGTAGAGTTCGCGGCTGAAGACCGCGACGCCGCCCTCGATCTTGTGCCGCGCGTCGCCGAACGGGGAGAAGATCTTGTCCTTGGGATCGTCCACGAGGAAGTTGCGGTCGGCGAGGTAGAGGATGCGCGGTTTGCGGGTCGGATCACCTTTGGCATTCCACTTGGAGGACCAGAGTTTCCAGCAGATCTGAAACGCAACCACAGTTTTGCCCGTGCCAGTGGCCATGGTGAGCAGGACACGCAGGTTGCCCTGGAGGATGGCCTGGACGGCGCGGTTGATGGCGATCGTCTCGTAGTAGCGTGGCTCCTTGCCGGTAGTCAGATTAACGGGGGCGAGCAGGCGCCGGGCAAGGTCGTCGTCGGTAAGTTTCTCCGCCGCGCTCAGGCGTGACCAAAGCTCGGCGGGGGTCGGGTAGGCCGGCACTGCCCGTTCCAGGCCGGTAATGTAATCGAATTCAATGATCTCCGGGCCGTTGGTGGCGTAAGCGAATTTCAGGTCCAGGGTTTCAGCGTAGTCCTTCGACTGCTGGAGGCCGTCGCCTGGTTTCTTGTATTCCGCCTTGGCTTCGACGACCGCGATGGGAAAGTCGCGCGTGTAGCGGAGGAGATAATCGGCGCGCTTGCCTCGGCGGCGCTCGGCTTGGTTGCCCCGGACGACGATGCGGCCAGGCGTGAACCACCGTTGCTCGGCGATGGAATGCGGCTCTTCCTCCCAGCCCGCTGCCTGGAGCTTGGGCACGACGAACTTCCGGCAGGTATCGGCTTCGGTGGGCATAGTCAGGAGCAGGGGAGATTCCCTCTTCCCTTCAACCCGTGCTGCCGTACCTGTAAAAAGAGCCTCATGCGCTTCTGCGGGCGGACCCGTGCTGCGGTGGATGCCGGCACGGTTCCGAAACGAAGCTGTGCAGCACTACCGGTGCGAAGAGTATTCCGGTTCGGCTCAGGAACAAGGGAAAAAGCGCTGGAATCAGGAGTGGCGGGTGGCGAGGGGCGGGTGCGGGAAAGTCCAAAGTCTAAGGTCTAAAGTCTAAAGTCGGGCCACCCGGAAAAGCTGAAATAGGGAAAGCAGAAAGCAGAGATGGGGAGACCAGCGCGGTGACTGGATCACCTTATGACTTCAACCGCGGCATGCGCGATGCAGGTGTCCAGGGTAGCGAGTTTCATCCCGCGGCGAGCAGCGAGCTCGGCCAGGTAACTGTCAGTGACCGCTTCGCTCTTGTGCGCTCCGGACTCCATCGCCGGCAGATCGGCCGGGACAAATTCCACCTTGTGAGTTTTGACGAAGGCCTCCAGCGCCTGGCGGGCGATTGCCATGCTGAGGTTGTAGGCCTTGGGATTGGTGCTGATGCGGAGAAACCCCAACTCGCTTAGCGGACAAGTAGCCAGCAATTTCCTTCGGAGCCAGGTGTCAGCGACCTGGTGCCGGGAATGGATAGCGAGGATGGCCGCCAGCAGCGCGTTTACGTCGAGCAGGTATTTCATGGAAAGTCGGCCAGGGCCTCTTTGAGTTCCTGCTCGGTTGGCCGGCGGCCGCCCATGATGACTGGGTGCGTGCCCTTACGCTGGATCAGCCGGGCCTTCTCCGGCAGGGCCGGTTTCGGGATCTCGAGCCGGACAAGCAAGAGCCGGCCGTCCCCCTGGATTTGGACCGAAACAACATCCCCCTCGCCGATGCGAGCTTCTTTCCTGGCCCTGGCCGGAATGACCATCTGGCCGCGATTATAGATGTGCGCAGTCATATGGGGAGAGTAGTGCAAGTATTGCTTCCGTCAATGGCCGAAATCGGCGTGCCGACTGGACACAGGTGGAAACGCTGAAACGCTGAAGACTGAAAACGGAAACCGACCACTAGCCGCGGGCCGCGAACCTTGAACGCCGGACTCTGGTGGATCTTGACGGAGCCCTACTGCCATGTTATCGCATAGTTCATGAAAAGGCTTCAAGGTTGGCTGTTCGCAGTGTGCTTCGCATTTGCCCTGAGCGCTCGTGGCGGAGAATTTCCAGACGATTGGACATGGGACAAAGACAGTGCGGCGCGTGACAAGCATGCGACGCTGGAAGGGAAACCGATGCCAAAACTCGACCTCACCGGCTGGGTCAACGGCCAGGTGACACCCGCGGAGATGAAGGGCAAGGTGGTCGTGGTGGATTTCTATGCCACCTGGTGCGGTCCGTGCATGGCTGCCATCCCCCACAACAACGAGTTGCTGAAGAATTACAAGGACAAGGGGCTGGTTATCGTTGGCGTTTGCACTTCGAACCGGGGCCAGGAGAAAATGGAGCAGACGGTAAGTGCCCGAGGAATCGCTTATCCGACGGCCCGTGATCCGCAGCTCACTTCCCAAAAGGCCTGGCAGGTGCATTATTATCCGACCTATGCAATCGTGGACCGCAAAGGGACGGTGCGGATCATCGGCCTACAGCCCGATCATGTGGAGGAGGTAGTGAAGAAACTGCTGGCCGAGGCCCCGGGGGCTTAGAAGGAAAAGCAGAAAGTAGAAAGCAGAAATGCGGGACCATTGACCACGGGACTTCAGGGGCGGGAAGCTGAGTCCGAACTGCTGGCCGAAGCCCGCGGAATGGAGCTTAGTTAAGGTGTATATTTCTGGACCACAGGGACTTACCGTGCGGCGCCGCTGTTTTTCGGTTAGATGGGGGGCAGCAGCGACCCCTACGGCACGCTGATACCTCCGTAACCCCTCCGGCGAGGCTACGGCGAGACCCGCGGGAAGGGCGGGATGGGAGGAATGGCCTCGCGGCAAGGCGAAAACACCCGGCTTCTCGGCAGCTTGGTGGGTGCCGCCGCAGAAAGCACGAAGGACGACATTCCATTGATTTCGGGCGAAGTTAGGGACGCGGTGGAGTGCGTCCTTACCGGGTTCAGGGAAGCCAAGGCAGTTCGTCGAACCCTTGACACCGCCCGGCGTCAATCCCTAGTCTCAGGGCCATGAAATGGAATCCTATTGTTCTCACGATTCTTATTATGACCACCGCCGCATCTCCCGCTCACCGGGCTTGGGCCGCCAGTTTTGGTGACGACGCCGCATTCCTGAAGAGCCACACGGACCTCATCGTGTTGAGCGATGAGAAGGGCGTGGCCAAAGTGGCCGTGGCGCCGGGCTGGCAGGGCCGCGTCATGACGAGCACGGCGGGAGCGGATGCCGGCCTTAGCTTTGGCTGGATCAACCGTGAGCTGATTGCCTCCGGCAAGCCGCTGCCGCACATGAACGCGTTCGGCGGCGAGGACCGCTTCTGGATGGGGCCGGAGGGCGGGCAGTTTTCAATCTTCTTCGCCAAAGGGGCGAAGTTCGAGTATGCGGATTGGTTCACGCCCGCGGTCTTCGACACGTTGCCGTACAAGGTGGTCCGCCAATCCAGGGACCAGGCCGTCTTTACCTCCGCATTCACCCTGACCAATTATTCGGGAACGCAGTTCGATGTAGCGGTGAACCGCGTAGTCCGCCTGCTCGGCACCGGGGCGGCGTGGCAGAGGCTGGGCGTGAAGCCATCTGCGGACGTGAGCCTCGTCGCTTACGAGACCGATAACAAGATCACGAACGCCGGCAAGCAGGCGTGGAAGAAGGACACGGGACTGCTTTCGATTTGGATTCTCGGCATGTTCACCCCCTCGCCCTCGGCGACCATCGTCGTCCCGATTAAGTCGGGCCCCGAGTCCGCGCTCGGTGTCAAGGTAACGTCGGATTACTTTGGCACGGTCCCGCCGGATCGCCTCGTGGTGAAGGACGACGTGATCTACTTCTCCGCGGACGGCAAGTACCGCAGCAAAATCGGGATGAACCCCAGGCGCAGCAAGGGCGTATCTGGCAGTTACGACGCTGACAACAAGGTGCTTACCATCGTGCAGTATACGCTGCCCGCCAGCGCCACCGATTACGTCAATTCGCTCTGGAAGCTCCAGGACAACCCCTACGGCGGCGACGCAGCCAACTGCTATAACGATGGCCCGCCGACGCCTGGTGCCAAACCAATGGGCCCCTTCTTCGAGCTGGAATCCTCATCCCCGGCCGCCGCACTGGCGCCGGGCAAGAGTCTTTCACACATTCACCGCACCATCCATCTGAGTGGGCCGGAATCTGCGCTGGACGGCGTGGCCCGCGCCACGCTGGGTGTGTCCATCGCGGACATCAAATCGGGTCTCAAGAATCAGTGAAACTCGCCAGCACTCCAATCGCGCGCCATCGTCACGGGGTTAAACCTGCTGACGGCGGAACGCTGAGCTAGATACGATACCCCCCAGCCCAATCAGTTTAAGCAAGTATGAACAACAACCAGCAAGGCACGGTCGCCAACGCGGATAGGAACGCCACCAAGCCCACCAAGCAAGGCATGTTCGTCCTGGCGGACGGCAGGAACGTGCTCTTCACCTTCTGCCTCGTCAGTTCGCTGTTCCTCCTCTGGGGGTTCTGCAACGGGATGATTGACGTGATGGACAAGCACTTCCAGGAGGAACTGCATTTGAGCTTGTCCCAGTCGGCCTGGGTGCAGTTCGCACACTGGATGGGCTACTTCCTGATGTCACTGCCGGCGGGTTGGCTGGCGACGCGGCTGGGCTACAAGGGCGGCATTATCGCCGGGCTGCTCCTGGTGGCGGTAGGCGGCTTTTGGTTTATGCCCGCCTCCAACATCGCGGCCTTCTGGGCCTTTCTGCTCGGAGTGTGTGTGGTGGCCTCCGGCCTGACGTTCCTGGAAACGGTGGCCAATCCCTATACGACGGTGCTCGGGCCGTCCCGCTATGCCGCCACGCGCATCAACGCGGCCCAGTCGTGCAACGGTGTTGGATGGATTTTTGGCCCGATTGCCGCCAGCGTGTTCTTCTACGGCAAAGACACCACAGGCCACAGCACGGGTGCAACGACGCTTTGGATTCCTTACGCCGGGGTGGCGGTGGCAGTCCTGATTCTGGCCGTCATTTTCTTCTTCGCTCCGGTCCCTGACGTCAAGTCCGAAGACGATTACCACCTTGACGAAGGTGACACCAATGGTGGCGCCGCTCCAGTCCCAGCCGCGCGGGAAGTAAACCGCGGGCTCAGCTATCTCCTGTTGCTGGGCAACGTGGCGGCGCTGTTTTGGGTCTTTG
>Ga0224558_1002363_pt1 | contig 17434 bp, 12 predicted proteins | sample 714S32024metaG_FD_180682 | JGI IMG/M metagenome (GOLD analysis project Ga0224558, IMG submission 180682) | Peat soil microbial communities from Stordalen Mire, Sweden - 717 S3 20-24 | ecosystem: Environmental > Terrestrial > Soil > Wetlands > Peat | place: Sweden: Norrbotten County, Stordalen...
TGGCACGCGTTACCCCATCACCGTCGCCATGCGCGATACGGTGACCATGCCCAAGTCGTATCAGAACCTCATGAAGATGTTGGTGGACCGCGAGGCGGCAGCCGCAGACAAAAAAGGCTAGGACAGCTCCCTTAACGCATGCCGGACCCGTAATCAGAACGTGAATTTCCCCCACCGCAAGAGATTGTAGCCTCCAGAAACCGGGGGACGGACACGATTCGATTGTATCTCGCGCAGCGGTTGCGGCCTGAAACAAAGGCCACGTTGCGAAATCAGCGTGGCCTTTTCCTTTTGTATTGTTTGTGACCGTGGTGCTTATGCTGCTTGTTGTTGGTAGGCCGGGACGAAGGATTCGGCTATGAAGGTTTCGAACTTCGTCGGCGTTGTGTTGTTGGCGGTGCGAGGTTCCAGCGCGCGTATGTGTCCCGTGTTGAGGGCGGCGGCCAGCTCCAGGATCAGGCCGGCGAAGTTTTCGGACATCCCCATTCGGACATCCCCATTAGGACCATTGCGGGTCGAACCTGATTGTCGGGTGCCTGGATGTATCCGAGATCGGGTTTGCCGATGGCCTTGCCGATAATAGTGGCGGCTTCGGTGTAGTCGAGATCACGCTGTCCCTGCAACTCCTGCGCCTGCTTGCCGCGGAAGGCAAGACGCACGAGAGCGTCGGCGGCTGCCGCTCCGATGTCGCGGGTGGCGATCATGGGAAGTTTTAGATTCGCACTAACCGGTCCGACCGCAGTACCGAACATACGAATGGCGCCCGCTTGCGGCAGCGTGTTTTCCATGAAGTAGCCGGCGCGCAGATGAAGTACGTTCGCACCGTCGATCTGGTTGAGCTTCTGTTCGAGGTTGTGGAGGCCGACTACGGGGCCGGTTGCGCTGGGTTTGTCGGCTCCGAAACTGCTGAGCGACACAACATTCTTGACTCCTGCGTTTCTTACTGCTGCCGCGATCGCGTCGCTGACGCGGTCCTGAAAAGCGCGGAAATCGTTGCTGGCAGGGTCGGGGGGAATCATGACGTAGGCTGAGTCTGCCTGGTAGAAGGCTTTGGTCAGGGCGGACGCGTCAGTGGCATCGCCGATGAATATCTCCGCGCCTTCCGCCGCGAGAGGTTGCAAATGAGCCGCGTTTCTTCCGACGACACGAACTTTCTGCCCGCGGGCAAGAAGGTTCTTCGCCACTACGTGTCCAGTGTTGCCGCTTGCTCCAAGAACGACGTACATATTGGTCTCCATTCTTAAATTGGATGCGGCGGGTCGGGTTTGGGCTCCAGGCAGAAAGGCGCGGTAGGGGAAATATGTTCTCTGGCTGAGGGGCCGTTTCTTGGAAGAGCGTGCTCAGCCGTTCACGACCAGCCCGGAGGTCTTCGTACGCGGTATAAATAAGCTATGTCCGAGCTTGATCATTCTGCAATGCTGGCCGTGGCATTGGCGGAAGCCCGCAAAGGGCTCGCCGAAGGGGGCATTCCTATCGGAGCTGCGATCTTTGATGCCGAGGGCAGGCTGGTCGGCTCCGGGCACAACCGGCGCGTGCAGAATGGGGATCCTTCGCTGCATGGGGAGACCGACGCCTTTCGCAATGCGGGACGGCAGCGCAGCTATCGCGGCCTGACCATGGTCACCACGCTGGCGCCGTGCTGGTATTGCAGCGGACTGGTCCGGCAGTTTGGCTTCGGCACGCTGGTCGTCGGAGAGAGCCGCAATTTTCAGGGCGGCGTGGAGTGGCTCCGCTCGCTCGGAGTGCGAATCTTTGATCTCGATTCTTCGGAGTGCGCCTCGTTGCTGAGCGAATACATACGCCGAAATCCCGCAGTGTGGAACGAGGATATCGGAGAAGAGTGACGGCGGCCGTTCCAATTCCTGAAGCGCGAACTAGAAAATGAATCGCAGGGTCATCTGAATTTGGCGTGGGCTGCCGATTGTTTTGTTTACCGCGCCTAGCGACGCGGGACAGTTGTAGAAACCCTGAGTCGGAGTACTAGTAGCGCAACCAGTGGGCAACGGCGTCGTCCCCACCACCGGGAATTGGTTGTAGTACTGGTTCTGCGTGACGTCATCGATGGGAACATCAAAGCTGGCGGTATTGGTCAGGTTGAAGATCTCCAAGCTGTAACTCAGCGAGTAGCGTTCCGTAAGTGACGTTAGCTTTACGAACGAAATGTTGGCGACCCTTTGCCAGGTTTGCCGGAAGACGTTGCGCAGGCCGTTGGTGAAGTTGGTCTCGAAAGTGTCGTTGGCGGGAATTGCGCCTCCCAGATCACCGGGGTTGAGCAGGGGCAGGGTGAAACAAGCGGGATTGAGCGCGGTCTGGCTGGCATTGTAGAAGGCGTTGGCGCCGGAATAACCGGTGCGCGCGCTCTTTGGCGTGCAGCCGGGAGCCAGCGGCACGATGGGATTGGTGATGCCGTTGTAAACGCTATAGAAGATGCTGCCCACGGCGCCGCTGTAGTCGATGACGCTGTAAGGCTGCCCACTCTGTAAAACGGCGCTCCCGTGAATGCCCCATCCGTTCGCCATTTTACCTTTCAGCGTGGACGCGGGAAAGAACTTGGGCAATTCGTAGTTGTAGCTGAAGTTGAAAACGTGGGTGCGGTCAAAGTCAGACGACCCGTAAGCCGAGCGCAGGTTCAGCGGATTGTTGCCGTTGTAGAACAGACCCATGCCGCTCTGCTCGTCCAAGGCGTGGGAATAGGTGTAGGAGAAGCCCACCTGGAGACCGTGGCTCATGCGCTTCTCGACGTGAGTCTGCAGCGCGTTGTATTGCGAGACGCCAGCGGCTTTGAACGTTTCCGACTCCGCCGAATAACCTATATACGGAACACGCAGGTCCACATTACCGCCTTCGTAGTTGGCAAGAAAAGGTCCTTGGTTGTTGGGCAGATTGATGGGATTGCATGGTATTGGAGGTACGGCATAGGGATTGCAGGTGGATGGACCTGTCACTGTATAGCCGTACGTATATTGCTGCGGGTACGGAGCATTAGGGTGGAGGATGTGAGTCGGCGAGGCGACGCCGGGCTGGTTGAAGGGAATGGGAATCACTTCGTGCCGGCCCAAGTTGCCGACGTAGCCGACGTCGATGGTCAGGTCATGGCGCGGTTGCCATTGAATGTCGAGCGTGTAGTTGATGGTGTAAGGCAGCTTGTTGGCGCGGTTATAGGTGGCAAAGGAAAAGAGCTGCTGCCCTTCATAGATTCCTTGCTCTATTCCGACTCCGGGCACGCCGGTATTGGGCAGGTAATTGTCGACGTCCTTAGGGTTGCCAGTGGGAGCAGGACCGAGTGTCGGACCCCACGGGCTGGAGAGCGAGTAAGGTGAAGGACAGGTAGGTACGTATCCCAGATACAGATTGTTCGATGCACCCGGGCACACCTGTGCGTTGACGAAGGGAGGGGTTTGGTTAACCCCGAACGGTCCACCTTGAATCACGCCCTCTGCGAAGCCTGGCGAAAGATAGGAGAAGAGCTCGCCGCGGTCGTAGTACATCCCGGTCCCCGCGCGGACGACGACCTTGTCGTTGAAGTGCTTCGGACTCCAGGCAACGCCCAGACGCGGCGCAAATCCCCATTGCCGTCCGGTGAGCGTGGTCTTGCTGACCCCTTTGGTGGGAAACAGATTGTTGTTACCGGCAATGATCATGCCGTTGGAGGTGAGTGTATCGGTCGCGTCGTTGTAGGAGTAAAGCGAAGGTTCAAAATTGTAAATGCGGCCGTATTTTTCGGTGAGACCTCCGTCCCAGTCCCAACGCAGTCCGGCAGTCAGGCTGAGGTTGGGGCGGAACTGAAATTTGTCCTGGAGATAAGCGCCCGATTGCCCGGCCCGGTAGTAGCGGTTGGCGTTGCCCTGGAGGAATTTGGTCGTGGTGTAATCGTCGTTCGTGGTGACGAAGCCCTGCAGGAACTGCGCAAAGTCCGCGGAACCAATAATGCCCTGGTTCGTTCTCTGGTCACGGGCGTTAAGCTGGGTATAGGCATAGCTGCCGCCAAAGGTGAGGGTGTGCTTGCCGCGCATCCAGATGGCGTTGGCGGAAGGCATGATGCGATTCTGAAATACTCCCGTAAAGGCCGCCTGGGAAGCTGCACCCTGGCCGAACTGCAGAAAGTCGTTGGGCACAGGGGAGAAGCCAGTAAGAATATTCACGATGCTGATTCCGGGGAAAAAAGTCGAGCCGAAGGTGTTGATGTTCATCTGTTGCGGCGTGAACGGCTGACCGATGGTGCTGTAGACCTTCTCGCGAAGAATGCCGAGGACTTCGACGATGCTCAAATTGGGCCGCAGGGCTTGCGTATTGGTGAGCGACGCAACCTGGCTGCCGGCGTCGAGATGTTGGGTGAAGCCGGCAACGTTGGAGTAGGCGTAAGGAGCGGAAGTGGGGTCGTGCTGATAATAGTATTTGGCGGAGACGGTATCCCTGGAGCTCTTGTCCCAGTCAAGATTCGCCACCGCCTGGTCGGATCTGAAGATGGCTGTACCGGGGATGGTGGCGTTTTCCGGAAAATTCGGGGATGGCATGACGCCGTAATTGGACCATGGAACCAGGTACTGGCCATTGGCGAACTGGTATTGAAAGAGAGCAAGCGCGACCGAATTGATCTGCGCGGCGGTCATGGGGGGATAATTATTTGGGGTGAGGAAATCGTTGTTGGCGATATTGACCAGGCAGTTAGAAAACGCCGCGCCCTGGCGGCTGGAGGTACCACAGTAGGTAGGGTTGAAATCAATGGGCACCATCAGCCGCGAGAGGCCGATGTCCTGGTCGGAGGTGTGCAGGTGCTGGTAGCTGACGAATCCGAAGAGTTTGTTCTTGATGAGTGCGCCACCCAATTTGCCGCCCAGGATTTCGCGATGCAACTCCGGGACAGCCTGGTCGGAGGGAATGTTAGGATCCTGCTTATTGAAGAACGGCGCGGCATTCAGCCAGTCGGTTCCGCGGTGCCAGTAGGCCTCGCCGTGCATGGTGTTGGTCCCTGACGCGGTGCTCATGTCAATGTGCGCCCCGCTGGTCGAGCCCTGTTGCGCGTCGTACATGGAAGTGTTGACGCGCACTTCCTGAACCGTCTCAGGAGCCGGAGTCGGCAACGCCTGACCAATCGCCAAATAGACAGATGCGGTGCTCTGGACGGGGGCGGCGTTCGTACTGGCGACTCCGGCCACACCGGTATTGTTCACGATGCGGGAAGAGGCGACCTGGCTTGTGCTCTTGCCGTTAAACAGATTGCTGGCGTCGACTCCGTTAAGCAGGAAACTGTTGCTGGTATCGCGCTGGCCGTTGGCCCAGATCGGCTGGTTGCCCAGGCCGCTGTTGGCGCCGGTGCCGCCGGGTAGTTCGGCATTCACCCCGGGAGAAAGAATGGCGAGTCCGGTAAAGCTGCCGGTGGGCAGCGGGACGGCCCGAATTTGTTGGTCGTCCAGCACGTAACCGTTGGTGGTATCGACGGCATTCATGAGCGGGTCTGCTCGCACCTCGACTACCGTTCCCACCTGCCCGACGGGCAATACCGCGTTGACGGTAGCGGTGCGATTCGCCTGCACCGTAATCGAGGGTATCCTCTGGGTTTCGAAGCCGTCGTGAGTGAAGGTGAGCGTGAAGGTGCCGATGGGCAGGTTCACGAAGTCGTAGATGCCATTCGCGTTGGTCTTCTGGGTGCGGGTAAGTTTTGTCTGGTCACCGACGACTGTCACAACTGTATCCGGCAGAACACTGCCCGTCTTGTCGGCAACCGAGCCCGTGATGCCACCGAGCGTCTGCTGAGCCTGAGCGTACGGCATAAGAGCGAACGGCATCCACAGCGATGACGCCGCCAAGAGAACGGCCAGTCCAGTTTTCTTGAGCATAGATAACCTCGTATAAGTTTTGGAGACAGTCGTACAGCACTGCTTGCCAGCAGTGCACTACCGCGGTGTTGTTAAACCGATGGTCGCGGCAAGGTTCCTCGCTTTCGCACGCAAAAAAAGACGGACTAAATCTACGCGAGTTGGGACCGGAATGAAAGCTTTCCCTCAGTGAAAATTTCTTTGGCAAAGATTAGATATTTTTATGGCGGCGGGTTGGCAGCGGCGGCGATCTCAGTCCCAGCTAGCGTTTCTTTCCTACGCCTGCGAAGCACGAACCACAGCAAACCTGCCGTCAAATAGGCGAGATAAATGTAAGGCAGCTTGCCATAAGGTCCTTCGGGCACGGTCGGGGACTTTTCTGGGGCGGCTTGAGTCATGCGCGGCGATTTTTTCCTCACCTTGTGTTGGGGTGGGATTGTACAACACTGGCGGCAGAGGCGATCAGAGCTGCTCTCATCCGGGAGGCGGTGTATGATCTCGCAACGTTTTACCTGCTTTGTTTCGAGACTGCTGCTGCCGGGAGAAAAGAACATTCGATGAAACTTGATAAAAAACTGTTGCAGAGTCTTCCCAAAGTCCTTTTGCACGAGCATTTGGATGGCGTGCCGCGACCGAGAACTGTGATTGCGTTGGCAAGCGATGCCGGATACGCCGAACTTCCGACCGCAGATCCCGAAGCATTGGCGCAATGGTTTCATCGAGGCGCGAGCCAGGGGAGTCTCGCCAAGTACCTGGAGGGCTTCACCCACACCATCGCGGTCATGCAAACCGAGGAGGCCCTGGAGCGCGTCGCCTATGAACAAGCCGAGGATCTAAGCAAAGATGGCGTGGTTTACTTTGAAACTCGCTTTGCGCCAGTCTTTCACACGCAGAAAGGATTGAGCCACCAACAGGTAGTCGCGGCTGTTTTGAAGGGACTGGAACGAGGCCGCAAGGATTTCGGGATTTCTTCGGGATTGATTATCTGCGCCATGCGCAACATGGATGTCTCGCTTGAAATGGCGGAACTTGCCGTCGATTTTCGGGAGCGCGGAGTTGTTGGCTTCGATCTTGCGGGAGAAGAAGGCGGTTATCCTCCCAAGAAACATGTAGAAGCTTTTCACTACATCCAGCGGGAGAATTTCAACATCACGATTCACGCCGGGGAAGGCTACGGCAAGGAATCGATTTGGCAGGCGATTCAGTACTGCGGAGCACACCGGATCGGACACGGAACGCGCCTGATCGACGACATCGCCGTAGCGAACGGCAAGGCGGTGAAATTGGGCGACCTGGCCCAGTACGTGCTCGATAAAAGAATCCCGCTGGAACTTTGCCTCATCAGCAACGTCCATACCGGCGCCACGCCCAGCTTAGCCGCGCATCCTTTCAAAATTCTTTATCAGGAAAAATTTCGCGTCACCCTCAACACGGACAACCGGTTAATGAGCAGTACCAGCATGACCCGGGAGTTCGAGGCTGCGGCGGATACCTTTGATTTGTCACTGGATGATTTCGAGAAGATCACCATCAATGCAATGAAGAGCGCTTTCTTGCCTTATAACCAGCGCTGCGATTTGATCTACTCGATCATCAAGCCCGGGTATGCCGAGATCCGTAAGTCCGCAAGCCCGCTGACTCAATAAGCACTGGGCCGAGCACGAGTCGGCGATTCCTCAGGCCCGCAGAACAAAGTCACCGCGAAAGTGCCGCCAGAGCCTCTGCGAGAACCAACGTTCCCTGGGCGATATCTTCCGGGAGGGGGAGTCGTGAGCACACGCATGCTAAAACAGATTCCACAAAAACTGGTTGTACACGTCGTGGTGGTACTGGACTTCCTGCGTCTTAACGAAGGTGCCCAGCAAACGCGGACAGCGGTCGGCGGACGCTTGCTTCAGATCGGCATAGCGGCCCTTGACGTCTTCTCCAAGAATCTCCGACGTCCACTTTGACTTGCGGAAATTGTCGATCGCGTCATAGATATTGTCTGGCAGATAGCGTTCCGCTTGACGCAGGTTCTTGATCTTCGATATTTCTCCATCCAACCCTGTCTTGAAGATCGAATACATCACCATATAGGGGTTGGCGTCGGGACTGACCGCACGCACCTCGACCCGCATGCTCTTCTCGTTGCCGATCGGGATGCGGATCATTGCACCACGATCGACCGGTGACGCCTTCAACTGGTTCGGCGCCTCAAAGTGCGGATCCAGCCGCCGGAAGGCGTTCACGCTTGCATTCATCATCAGGCAGATATCATTTCCGTGCGTCAGGATGCGGTCCAGGAATTCCCACCCGAACTTGCTCAGTTTCTCTTCGCCTTTGGGGTCCCAGAACAGATTCTTTCCATTCTTGCTGACCGAAACATTCGTATGCATACCGCTGCCGTTCACGCCCACAACCGGCTTGGGCAGAAACGAAGCGGTCAGCCCCATGTGCGTCGCGACCTGCCGGCAAATCAGCTTGTACAGTTGGATTTGATCGGCGGCGGCCACCACTTCGCCATAGCTGTAGTTGATTTCAAACTGCGAGGGCGCAACCTCGGGGTGATCCTTCTCGTTCTCGAAGCCCATCGCACGTTGCACTTCGGCGGCGGTGTCAATGAACGTGCGCAGCGGATCGCCGGGCAGTGAGTGGTAGTATCCGCCGGTGTTCACGTATTCGAACTTCCCTGTCTGGTAATAATTTCGCTCGGCATCTTTCCCCTGGAAGATGAAGCCCTCGATCTCGTTGGCCGCGTTGAGCGTGTAGCCCTTCTTTTCATTCAATTCACCGGCAAAAGTCTTCAAGACGCCGCGAATGTCTGCCGCGTAGGGCTCTCCGCCCTTGTCAATAACGTCGGCGAACACCAGCACTTTACCCGGACCGAATATGTCCGCCGGCGCCCAATAGAACGCGCTCCAGTCGATACCGAGACGCAAATCGCTCTCGCGTTGCGCCGTAAAGCCGCGAATCGACGATCCATCGAATGTCAGGTTGTCCCAACTTTTCAGCAGGAACTTCTTGTCGTAGTCCAGCATGTGAAGACGCCCTTCCAAATCGCTGAACAGCACTGTCAGAGCCTTGATTTGCTTCGCATCGGTCAGATATTTCAGGCGTTCTTCCTGAATTTTGTGGAGGGCAACGCGATTCTTCCGCTGCTCTTTGGCTTTCAGATTTATCTGTTCGAGTTCGTCGTACGGGATCGCGAGAAAATTTCTCAGTTCTGTGTACATGCATCTCCTTGTTGGCCGGGCCAAGCCCGTAGGTATTCTTGGTTTGAAGCGCCGGGCAACAGGGTACCGCGCTGGGAGCAACCGCGCCAATGGGCGCCATGAAAAATATGAATCCGTGCCATTCCAAATCTGCCACGCGCCGTCTCGAACGTGTTCCCCAGCCTCTTCTTCGGCTGTTTGCCGGCACCTCCAGACATAAATCTAACGTTTATCGCCCTCATAACTTTTATTTCTCAAAAGAAACTCCGATGCAGAACATAGAAAATATGCGTTGGACCCGCGCTTACTAGACCGCTAAGGTCAACTTGCTGGCATCGGACGCGCACGGTCATCCGTTGCACGCACCAGGGAGAATTGGAGAAATGAAACGATGGGTTTGGTCCATAAGGGATTTGTGTTTGTTCTTACATGTCTGATGCTCGTATCTTCCGCCAGCGCCCAGGTCCCGGTTGTGCCGAGACTGTGATCGAAGATGCTCGTAACGATTGTGGAAGATGACAAAACTTATAGGAGAACACTAATGGCAGAAGACACTGCAGAAATGAAACGGACCGCAGGTTTGACCGGTCTCACGATGAACGCGATGGCGCTGATCGCACCAGGAGCGTTTCTGTGGCTCACCTTTGCCGGGCAGGCGGCTGCGGGCGCGACCGCGCCTTCAATGTGGATGGGCATCGTGTTTGCCACCTTGTTATGCCTTGCCACCGCCATCTGTTACGCGGAAATGGCGAAGCTGTATCCCGGAACGGGCAGTTCGTATTACTTTGCCGAGCAATCGTTCCTCAACCACGATAAGGCTTGGCCGTATGCCCGGCTGGCCAAATTCGTCGTCGGCTGGGGCTCGCATCTCTACTACTGGATCTACCCCGGCGTGATGGTTGGCGTCATCGGAGTCATCTCCGGCTATTTGGTAGGGACGCTTTGGCCGAATTTTATGAGCGCCTCCAATCCCGGCCCCATGTTCATGATGGCGGTGGCAATCGTGTTCTCGTTTGGCGTGTCCTATGTCGCCCACCGGGGCATCAGCCTCTCGACCTCGGTCAATATCGGGATCAACGCGATTCAGATCAGCGCTCTGATTGTGTTCGCGGTGATTGCGCTCGGCTACCGGGTGAACCATCCCCCGGGGAGCGTGGCCTTTCAGTTTGACGCGCAAACCAGTGCCGCGTTTAGCTGTGAGTTCGCGACCACGAAGACGATGGTGAATGGGCAGAGCACCGACACCATCGTTCGCGCCGCCGACGGGACCCCGCAGTGCGCTGTGGATGCGGCCGGGAAACCGGTGCCGTATCACATCAGTTATCCGGAGAAGGATGCGAGCGGCGCTTTTGTCTCTCATCCCACGGCACGCTCGGTCGTCAGTATGCACAATTTTGGCTGGATGTTCGTGCAGGCCACCATTGCCATCCTCATTCTCGTCGGATTTGAATCGGTTACCTCGATGGGAGGCGAGGCCAAGAACGCCAAACGCGATATCCCGATCGCGGTCATCGTCTCGCTGCTGGTCCAAGGCTGTTTCTGTTATCTGTTCGAATATTTTGCCGCCAATTACTTTCTCAATAGCGGCTATCCGATGAGCTTTGCCGGAGCTTCGGCGGCGCCCATCGGGGACATGATGACCATGGTCGGCGATGCGCTGTTCGGCGCAGGGAACGGACGAACCTTCATGCTGGTCGAGGCGGCCACGGTATTTCTGGCGCTGATCGGCACGACGCTCTCTTGCATCAACACCGGGGCGCGGGTGACCTACGCTATGGGCAAAGACCAGGAGGTGCCGGAACACTTTGGCCTGCTGCATTCCAAGAACCTGACGCCACATCGGGCGATTTGGACGCTGGCCATCATTTCAGCCGTGGTGGGGTGCATCACAGTGGTGATATTTTTTGGCGACGGCGCCGCTCCGCCAGACTCAGCCATTCAGGCATTGCCGCACGGCTTCTGGTCCAGTTTCGGTTACACCACGCATGACAAGATGGCGGCGTTGCCGAATACCTTCCTGCTTACGACGCTGGCTTCGAACTTCGGCACGTTCTTGCTGTACATGTTGAGTTGCCTAACTTGCATCGTCTGCTATCACGGGCATCCGCAGTTCAAGCTGGTTCGCCATCTGCTGATCCCGGTCTTCGGATTGCTCGCCAACCTGGCCTGCATGGCGTTCTATGTGATTGGCCCCTTCATGGGCTATGGCACCAAGATGGAGCCGCTGCTGGCGCTGGGGATCGCTCTCGTTTGGGGCATCTACGGCGCAATTTACTTCTTCCGCATCAGTAAGAGCTCCGGCCGCACGACCATCGTTAAAGACCGTGTGACGACGACGATGATCGCATGACCTCACGAACAGTCGGGACGGCGGAGCCTGGCAACCGCAGGGGTTGCCAGGTTTCCGTCTGTCGGTAAGAATTAGATTTTGGGAACCGGCCATCGCCGACGATAGGACCGCGTAGGTCTTTCTGCGCACGGTTCGCTCTTCTATGTTGGATCTCGAATTCGCGGAACTCTCCGATACCGGCCGCGTGCGCACGCGCAATGAGGATTATCTTGGCCACGTAGTTCCCGGCTCCCCCTCGCAAGCACGCTCGCACGGATGGCTCTTCGCTCTGGCCGACGGCGTCGGCGGCCAGCGCCAGGGCGAAGTGGCTTCGCGAGCTGCGGTCCAGGAAGCGCTCGCCGGATTCCGCCGCGCAAAGGACGGAGCCTCGCATAAGGATGTGGTCACGCAGCTCGTGCAATCCGCAAACGCGCGTGTCTGCGAATTCGAAGCGCTCTCCGGGCGCTCCGGCGCCGGCATGGCTTCGACCATCGTCGTCTGCGCGCTGCGCTTCGATCGCGCCACGGTGGCTCACGTCGGCGATTCTCGTTGCTATCTGATCCGGACCGGCGATGCCAAGCCCATCACCCGCGATCACACCGTCGCCGCCGACCAGGAGCGCCTCGGCCTGGTTTCCGCGGAAGAGGCCGCTGAGTCCTCCCAGCGCCACGTTCTTAGCCGCTCTCTCGGGATGAATCTTTTCGTAAACATCGATGTCGATGAGGTCCAACTGTTGGCCGGCGATGTACTGCTGCTTTGCTCGGACGGGCTGCACGGCGCGGTCACTGCGGCCGAAATTGCCGAGGCCACGCACCGCCACCGCGATCTCGCGGCCACCGCCCAGGAACTCGTCGACCGCGCCAACGAACAGGACGGCAGCGATAACGTCAGTTTGCAGCTCATTCGTGTCCGCAGCGTCGAACGCATGGGGATGTACCGCGGCCGTCCTTATAAGCTACGCTGAGACCTACGATGAATCTGGGATCGCAGGCTATCCTTACGCCTTTTTTACGAAAGTTCTGACAGGATGGCGGCAGATAGGCTAGATTGGAGTTTCGCCGCTTGCCGACCACCTTCGACGCAGATTCGTTCACGATGACTGTCCTCCACGCCGGCGACCAGTTGGATCACTATCGGATCGAAGCCCTGACTTCCCGCAGTGGCATGGCCTCCATTTTCCGCGCCACCGATCTCAACAACGGCCGGCCTGTTGCGATCAAGATCCCCCATCCCGAAGTCGAGTGCGATCCCGCTCTGTTTGAGCGTTTCCGCCGCGAGGAAGAAATCGGCAAGCTGATGGACCATCCCGGCGTAATGAAGGTCTTCTCCGATGACGACCGCAGCCAGGTCTACATGGTCATGGAGTGGGTCGAGGGACGGCTGCTGCGAAAGATTCTCGGCGAACAGCCGAAGCTGCCGCCGGAGCGCGCCATCCGCATCGCGCTGCGCATCCTCAATGCGCTCGACTACATTCACTCGCACGGCGTCGTGCATCGCGACCTGAAGCCCGAAAACGTGATGGTCGACGAGCACGACAACATCAAGCTCATCGACTTCGGCATCGCCGGCAACGCCGGCGCCCGCCGCCTCACCTTCGCCAAGTTCTCTCCGACCATGGGCACGCCGGACTACATATCTCCCGAGCAGGTCAAAGGACAGCGCGGCGATGCCCGCAGCGACCTCTATGCGCTGGGCGTCATGTTGTACGAAATGCTGAGCGGCAAGGTGCCCTTTTCCGGCGCCAATCCCTTCCTCATCATGAACGACCGCCTGCTGAACAGCCCCGTTCCGCCGCGCGAAGTCGATCCCACCATCACGCCGCAATTACAGGAGATCATCTATCGCGCCCTCGAGCGCAATCCGAAGAACCGCTATGCCAGTGCCCGCGACTTTGCCCGCGACCTCGAGCACCCCGAGCAGGTCGGAGTAACAGACCGCCCGGAATTCCGCAACTGGAAGGATCGCCGAACCCCGTGGGCGAAAAAGGCCCTCTTTTATGCACTGATCGCACTGATTCCGATCGTGATCTTGGGACTGTTACTTTACGTCGCGCGCCACAGCTGAACGAGTAGGGCGAGCGATATAATCGGCCCTATCCATGGCCCTGACCTCTGGCACGAAGCTCGGCCCCTACGAAATTATCGCGCCGCTCGGCGCGGGCGGAATGGGCGAGGTTTATCGGGCGCTGGACACGCGCCTGGACCGTACTATCGCCATCAAGATTCTTCCGTCGCATCTCTCGGACGATGTGATGCGCCGGCAGCGCTTCGAGCGCGAGGCCAAAGCCGTCTCCAGCTTGAATCATCCCCACATCTGCACGCTGTACGACATCGGCCGGCAAGACGGCGTTGACTTCATTGTCATGGAATACGTGGAGGGCGCGACGCTCGGGGCGCGGCTGGAAAAAGGGCCGCTGCCAACGGCGGAGGTGCTGGAGTACGGGATCCAGCTCGCCAGCGCCCTCGACAAGGCGCACCGCAACGGCGTCACGCATCGAGACCTGAAGCCCGGCAACATCATGCTGACGAAATCCGGCACCAAGCTGCTCGATTTCGGCCTGGCGAAAGCGGCGCCACCGCTGGCCGCTGGAGCGACTGGAGCGACGTTGACGAATGCGGCCGCGCAAGCCGATCCGGTCACGCGCGAGGGGGCGGTGGTCGGGACTGTCCCCTACATGTCGCCCGAGCAGGTGGAAGGGAAGAAGTGGATGCGCGCAGCGACATCTTCTCGCTGGGCGCCGTGTTGTATGAAATGGTGACCGGGAGACGGGCGTTTCAGGGCCAGAGCGATTTCAGCATCGCCTCGGCCATACTGGTGAAAGATCCGGACCCGATCAGCACACTGCACCCTCTCACGCCGCCGGCTCTCGAACGCACGATCCGAGTTTGTCTGGCGAAGGACCCGGACGCACGCTGGCAGTCGGCGGGCGATCTCTGCAAGGAACTGCGGTGGATTGCGGATAGCGGCTCGCAGATCGGAGTACCGATGGCAGCGGCCGTGCGGCGGGCGATCCGCCCGCGGATCGCTTGGATTCTTACCACCGTGTTTGCCGTCGTTGCGGCGGCCGCGCTGCTGTTCGCATTACGCTCCGCGCGTGGTCCCGAACCGCTCGCCTTCCGCCAGCTGAACTTCCGGCGCGAGGCCGTTTTCCAGGCCGCCTTCGCCGACAAGGAGACCGTCGTGTACAGTGCCGCGACCTGGGGCAACACGCCCCAGATCTTCATGGTGCGCCCCGACTATCCCGAGCCGAAACCGCTCGGCCCGCCTGGCATGCAGTTGCTCGCCGTCTCATCTAAGGGCGAGCTCGCCGTTCTGATTGGCGCAAAGTACGTGTGGTATCGGCTCTTCACCGGCACGCTGGCGCGCATGCCCCTCGATGGCGGCGCGCCGCGGGAGATCCAGGAGGGAGTGCGGCAGGCCGACTGGTCGCCGGACGGCTCGCAGCTCGCCATCATCCGCGAGGTCGGGGGCAAGGATCGGCTCGAGTACCCAATCGGCAAAGTGCTGCGCGAGGTCAGTGGCTACATGAGCGATGTGCGTGTCTCCCCGCAGGGGGATCGGATCGCATACTTCGAGCATCCCCGGAAGTGGGACGACCGAGGCTCGGTGAACATCGTCGACCTCGCCGGAAACAACTTCGTGCTCTCGGAAGGCTACCGGAGCGAACGGGGGCTCGCGTGGTCGCCGAACGGCGAGGAGGTTCTGTTTTCCGCGAGCCTCAGCGGCGGCAGCTTCACCGTCTACGCCGTGACGCTGTCCGGCAAGAGGCGCATCGCCTACCAGGCGCCCGGCGGGCTCACGATCCAGGACGTGGCTCGCGACGGACGCTGGCTCGCCACCCGCTTGGACTACCGCTATGCAGCGATGGTCCATACTCCCGGCAACGCCGCAGATCGAGACCTAGATCGAGATCTAGATCGAGATCAGGATCGAGACCTCTCGTGGCTCAACACATCGCATGCACGCGCGCTCTCCCAAGACGGGCATACGCTTCTGTTCGCCGAGACCGCACTCGGAACCAACTACGCCGTGTGCCTGCGGAAGACAGATGGCTCGCCCGTGGTGCGCCTCGGGGAGGGATGGCCCGCAGACCTGTCCGCCGACGGCAAGTTGGCGCTCGCCGTGGTCCAATCCCGTCCGCCGCAGCTCGTGATCTATCCCACTGGGGCCGGCGAGACGTAGCAACTCAAACGGGGCGAGATTGAGAACTACGTGACCGCCCAGTGGTTCCGGGACGGCAAGAGCGTGCTCATCAACGGCAACGAGCCCGGGAAAAGCACGCGTTTTTACGTGCAAGAGGTGGGCGGGGCCGCAGCGCGGCCGGTGACTCCGGAAGGCACCCGCGACGGGTGGCTCTCCGCGGACGGGAAACTCGTTCTGGCGCGGGGACCCGACGGGAAATATTCCGTCTACCCGATCTCGGGGGGAGAGCCGCGGCCCGTGCCGGGGCTCACTGAGGCGGACGTCCTTGCCCAGTGGAGCGCGGATGGGCGGGCGGTGCTGGTCTATCGCCGTGCCGAGATTCCCTGCCGCCTGGAGCGCGTCGACCTCGCGAGCGGACACCGGACGCTATTCAAGGAGTTCGCGCCGGCCGACCGCACCGGACTGCTGTCCATGCGAGAGATCTTCGTCACTGACGACCTGCGATCGTACGCGTACACGGCCTACTACCAGGTGTCGAGCCTGTTCGTATCGGAGGGCAGGCAATGACATGAGCATTCAGCATCCGACGCCATGTACCGCCGCCTACAGGCCGCGAGCACATACAACGGGATGGATCAAAGGGTAAAGTGGCACAACGCTGAAAACAAATGACCGTCTCAACGCCTAGTTCGAACCTCGGCCGTCATGTGTTTGGAGTGGCGGCTTTGGCCTCTGGCCTCATCACGCTGGCCTGGCATGACTACAACGACTGGCATCAACTGCGTTACATGGTCTACGCCGCCGCCGCTGCCGAGATCTTCGGCGGCGCTGTGATTCAGGTCCGCCGGATCGCGAAAACGGGCGCATCCGTCCTTGGTGCGGCTTATCTTGTCTTCGCCTTACGGTGCGTGCCACAAATCGTCGCTGCACCGCAGATCTACAATAGCTGGGGCAACTTCTTCGAGCAGTTCTCTCTCGTGACCGGAGCGGCGATCGTTTATGCGCGCTTGTCATCGGCATGGTCACCGGAAACGCTTCATCGGATCGGCCGCATTCTTTTGGGCATCTGTGCGGCTTCCTTTACCCTAGAACAGGCGATTTATCTTGGCGCTACCGCCAATCTTGTTCCGAAGTGGGTTCCGCCAAGTCAGATGTTTTGGGCGTTAACGACGACTGTTTTCTTCGCACTCGCGGCGGTGGCTCTTCTTGCGAATCGAATGGCGCTTCTCGCGGCTCGCCTACTGACAGTGATGGTCGTGAGCTTTGGGCTACTCGTGTGGGTACCGTTGATTCTTTCGGATCCCCACAATCATACGAATTGGAGCGAAAACGCCGAGACCTTCGCGATTGCCGGAGCAGCATGGATTCTCGCTGATCTCCTCGGCGAGTATCGGTCTTAATGACCATTTCCCGCGATGACGTTTTCGAGCGTACTAACCCTGCACGCCGAGATGTAAGCGTTTGACCAACACACCTGTACCACTAGCTTCTAGGCCTCGGGCATTTTCAGAGGTCCCAATGCGTCCAATGGAGGCGATCCTTCGTAATCACCTCGATAGCAAGGAAAGTTAATCGGTGTGTCGCGAAATGACTTCAGGATTTGACCGAGCCTGAGGGTGCCAGACCGTCTCACCTCTCGAACTCGATTGAGATTTATTGTGAAAGGAACGTGTTCCCCCACTTCACCTGACTGATGGATGATTTCACCTTCCGGGCCGACGATTATGGATCGTCCATTGCCCAGTTGACCGGCATTGTTTACATCAACGAAATAGCACTGGTTCGTGACGGCACTGGCTTGGGCAATGATCAGTTCTTGTGCCCTATCAATGGTTCCGGTCATGGTCGGATGGATAATGATCTCAGCGCCCTTCCACACCAGCGCGCGAGTCGTCTCTGGAACCCACCCGTCATAGCAGATTGAAACTCCAAAACGACCAACCTCCGGAACG
>Ga0224558_1002365_pt1 | contig 17426 bp, 16 predicted proteins | sample 714S32024metaG_FD_180682 | JGI IMG/M metagenome (GOLD analysis project Ga0224558, IMG submission 180682) | Peat soil microbial communities from Stordalen Mire, Sweden - 717 S3 20-24 | ecosystem: Environmental > Terrestrial > Soil > Wetlands > Peat | place: Sweden: Norrbotten County, Stordalen...
TTGTGTTTTCCTGGATAAGCGTAAAAGAAGAAAAGTATCCTTTGAAGCCGACTATGTCGGCTTTACCATTGATGACGGCTTTGTGGTTGGTTATGGGCTGGATTTCAATGAACAGTACCGTTTTTTCCCTGATGTTTATGTAATTAAGCAGTGACAAAAGAGGAGAGGAAATGATTATTCAATGCAAGCAATGCCGGACAAAATTTAAATTTGAGGATGCTTTGATGCAGGGGAGTGGTGTATGGCTCCGCTGCAGCCGCTGCGGACACGTTTATTTTCAGGAAAATCCTCTGATAAAGCCGGAGACAGATTTGCCGTCAGCTTTGCCATCAGAATATGTTCCGGTTTTTTCAGAAGAGGTGATACCCACGGAAAAAAGCGCGGATTTGTCGACGGAATCCCCATCCGTCGTCTATCGGGATGCCGACGGTTTTCATTCTCTTGATAAAGTCATGGAGGCAAAAAAATATTTAAACGAAGAAATAAATCTGGATATAGAAAAAACACCGGGGGAAAACATAACTGGAGAAAATGAAGAAGTTGAACAAAAAGAATTGTTAGCCCTAAAAAGTTCCGGAAAAATCTGGAAGATTGCCGTTTGGTCTGTTTTTGTTATTTTGATAATTCCCGCTGTAATCTATTTCTTAGTCTTCCCGGAATTTGGTGAACAGATTATCAAAAATGTTTTAGTATCTGTCGGCATCTCAGAACCGGCGAAGCCGGAAATTGTTATCAGCCAAGCGGTTAAGCTTCAGGATGTACGGCATCGGATGATAAACAATTATATCTTAGGACAGATCGGTGTTGTAGAAGGCACTGCTGTAAATCGAGCGGATTATCCTATTTCGCGGATACAGATAAAGGGTGAGATTCTTGATGCCTACTCGGTAGTTTTAGGCGATCATACCAGTTACGCGGGAAATATTCTGACCGATGAAGAACTTACTACTTTATCCGAAGAAGAAATTTTAATGAAACTTTCCCATCCCGAGGGCCTCAATAATTCCAACGATAAAATTATGCCCAATGGACAGATACCTTTCATGATTGTTTTTTCTCATGAGACTGCAGGAGTAATTAAGACGACGGTCGTGACGGTGGGTGCGGAACGGCTTCTTTAGATTTAATCAACATTAAACCGCCAATTTTAAATCAAAGATGATATCGAGGCGGCAGTGAAACTCGAATTACAGTTACGCAGTAAAGTGGAATTCATTAGTTGAACTGTCCCTCTTCAGAGGGGCAAGGAGGAGGATCCTGAGGCGTATATTTAAACGTGTGATATTCAGGTTATACGTTGAGGAAGCTGACGATGAAGCCAACAAAGATAGCGCTTTGATTTAGAATTGGAGTAGTGAAAGGAGCAAAAAATTGAGATACGAAGGCAACATATTCCGGCCATTTAGTGAAGCCAACAGCTACCTGCTTCAATGCACTGTAGGCTGTTCCCATAATCAGTGCACTTTCTGCGGCATGTATAAAGACAAAAAGTACCGGGTGCGGCAAATTTCCGAAATTATGGAAGATATTAAAATGGCCAGGGATCACTATGGCGATCTGGAAAAAGTATTCCTCTGCGATGGTGATGCCATTGCTTTGGAAACAGATATGCTGCTGGTAATTCTTAAAAAGCTTTATCAAACATTTCCATCCTTGCGCCATGTGGGAAGCTATGTCGGGCCGCAGAGCACCTTGTCCAAATCCATGGAAGAATTAAAAGAGCTCCGGTCTGCCGGTCTGACCAAGGCATATATAGGCGTGGAAACGGGAGATGATGAGCTTCTGAAAAAGGTGAAAAAAGGCGTTGGTTATGACCAGATGCTGAAAGCAGGTCAGAATCTAGTCGCGGCAAACATCAATCTCTCAGCCATGGTATTGTTAGGACTGGCGGGAAAAGGCGAGGCCTCGAAGCGTCACGCTTTGGCTACGGCAAAAATCTGCAATGAAATGAAGCCGCAATATCTGGCAGCGCTCACTGTTACGCCTGTGCCCGGAACTGTTTTATACCGTCAGGTGCAGCGAGGCGAGTTTGAATTATTAGATCCCTTTGAAACCCTCGAAGAAATGAAACAAATATTTGAGAACATTACTGCCGATAATATGAAATTTGTCGGTACGCACTCCTCCAATTATCTGTCCATTACAGGTACCCTTCAGAAAGACAAACAAAAAATGATTGCCGCAGTCGATGCGGTTCTGAAAAGCAGGGACGAGAGCTTGATCCGCCCGGATCATATGCGGGGGCTATAGTACCAAGCCGCGGTCTTTGGCTAACTTTGTTGGCTTCGTCGTCGGCTTCCTCAACGTATTATTAATACGCCTGCGGAGCCTCCTCCTTGCCCCTCTGAAGAGGGACAGTTCAATTAATGAATTCCACTTTACTGCGTAACTGTAATTCGAGTTTCACTGCCGCCTCGTTATCTGACTGCAACTTGGTATAAGCAGTTTGTTGCCATTTTTTATCTCACTTTGTTTTTGTCCGCAAAGAGCCGTCATTTAATATCAATGCATTTCTCGATTACTTTTCTGCTTATTGCTCCCTCGCGCAAGATGGCGAAAGGCATGCAGGTTACATCGATAATGGTAGAACCTTTAGCTCCCGGAGTATTGCCCAGATCAACTATAGCATCAATTTTATCGCCGATTTGTTCGGCAACTTCGGAAGCCCGCGTGCATTCAGGCGCGCCGGATAGATTAGCGCTTGTCGCGGTAAGCGGGCTTTTCAGCTTTTGAACTATTCCCTGAGCGCCGGGATGGCTGGATATGCGCAGTCCTATTTTGCCGCTTCCCGCCGTCAGTAGCGGTGATATGTTATTTGCGGCTAGAAAAACTATGGTCAGAGCGCCAGGCCAGAACGCGGCCATAAGTTTTTTTGCCGCTTCAGGCACGTCCTGAACAAGAGGATAGATATCATCTGCCTGACCAATAATCAGTGAAATGGGGTTTTTAAAATTCCTGCCTTTAACGGCAAAAATCTTTTCGATTGCTTTTTCGTTTGTTGCGTCCGCGCCCAAGCCATAAAAAGTTTCCGTCGGATAGGCAATAATGCCGCCATTGGCCAGGATTACCGCCGCTCGGGTCAAAATTCTTTCTTCAGAATTATCAGCGTCGACTTTCAGGATTTCCGGCATGCAATGTTTTCCTGCTTTTTTTCCACATCCCTGGACATTTTCTTCTTATGAGCGGAAAGTTTTGCGCTGATTCCTTTGTCTTCGATGGCCAGAATGCGCGCGGCAAATAAAGCGGCGTTCTTGGCGCCGGCTTTGCCAATGGCCATGGACGCTACGGGCACGCCGCCGGGCATTTGCACGGTGGAGAGCAGAGCATCAAGACCATGTAAAGAAGTAGCGTCAATAGGAATGCCGATTACCGGCAGAATGGTCTGCGAGGCGATTACTCCTGCCAAGTGCGCGGCTGCTCCGGCTCCGACGATAATTATCTTAATACCGCGTCCCGCCGCGGAGGCGGCAAACTTTGTCGTTCTCAATGGTGTGCGATGCGCCGAAGTTAAAATCAGCTCATAGCCAATACCGAATTCTTCCAGTATTTTGGTTGCCTCGGTCATGATGGGCAAGTCCGAATCGCTGCCCATCACCACACTGACTAACACATTTTTTGGGGCGCTTTGTGCTTTCATTCCAGCTCCTTTGTATATAGATAGCATTGCTGTCTAAATTTGTTCGTATTTAACGTATTGGGTCAGTATTTGCAAGATGGAAAAAATCGCTTATGCAAAGTATTATCTGTCCTGACCTATTCTTAACTTGACAAATAGTGTCCAATTAAGATGTGCCTTGACAATTGTTACACCTAAAAAGTCTTAATCTGTTTAAGTCGGCAAGATTGAAGATTACCGTTCGAAACATTTAACTGCGCCCGTTCATATTACGGTACCGGCAAAAAGCAAATCAGATTCCTTTTATCGTTTAGAAATTACCTGAAGGTAAATGCAGTGGCACTCATACTGGGCTATAAATCATGCCTGACAAAGATCAGGACAAATATTTTTCATATTGAGCAGGACTTTTATCTTTTCCCGTTTAAAACTAATATAATATTCTTATAGGCTGCGTCAACACTACATCACCATCTGAATCAGGTTGGGTCCTTGCTCATGGAGCGCCTTGCCGAGCTCTCTGACCAGCACCTCCGCAGTGGTGACTTTAACGGACGGTACGCCCATTCCTTTGCCTAGATTAACCCAGTCAATGCCAGCAAGGTCGGTGAGCTGTGTTGCACACTTGCCCGGCGAAACTCCCAGCCGGCCATACTCGACCTTCAAAATATCATAGCTCCGGTTAGAGCAGATGAGAGTGGTTACATTCAGCCCTTCTCTTGCCTCTGTCCATAACGCCTGCAGGGTATACATGCCCGCGCCGTCCGCTTGGAAGTTTATCACCGGCCTATCGGGGCAGGCGATGGCGGCGCCTACTGCACAGGGCGCGCCCTGGCCAATCGCTCCTCCCGTGAGTGTAAGCAGGTCAAAAGGCGCAACGCCCGAAGTGATTGAGTAGTACATTAAACCGGTTGTAATGGCCTCCTCAACTACAATTGCTCCCTCTGGCTGAAGAGCGGCGATGACCGCGCAAATTTTGTCCGGGGTGAGAACGCCCGCGGGCATTTCAGGTATTTTTAATGAGGCAAGCAAATCGGGATTAATAATTTTCGACGCGTCGAGTTCATCGGCGAGGATGTCCAGGACATCCAGCAGGTCCTGATCAGGTGTGGACAGGTGAAATTTCTGTTGCTCATCTTTTAAAAAAGCCGGCGGAATGCCTTCATAGCCGAAGAAGGATACCGGTTCTTTTGCTCCGGCAAAGATCAACACATCGTACTTCGACAACATGTCGATGGCCATTTCCGGAAGATAGGGAACGCGGATCACATCGGGCAGCCCGGCGCCGCGCATAATATGCGCCGGAAAATTTTCGGTGATGAGATCGCATCCGCAGGCCTGTTTGATTCTTGCCGCGGCCAAGAGCTCTTTTCTCCCGATATATTTATTGCCGAGCATCAGGACTGTTTTTTTGCCTTCTCTCAGCAGGGTCGCCGCGGTTTTGACCGCACCCCTGCTGACGGACGGTTTTTCTTTTTTATGAGAAACAACCACGCCGCTCCCGCATTTTTCCGTCTGAAGATCGAATGGGACGATGATGGTTGCGATCTGTCCTTTGTCCGCGGCCTCGACCGCATCCGCCATATCTTGTCCAAGCCGATCGCAGGAGACACAGGTGCGCTGCCATCCGGAGACGGTTTTTGCCAGGGATTCGATATCCATGGCCAAGGGCGGATCGAACGGGCGATGCCAGGTGGAATGCTCGCCCACTAAAGTTACAATTTTACTGTGCGCCCTTTTAGCATTATGCAGATTCGCGATTCCGTTGGCCAGGCCGGGTCCGAGATGGAGAAGCACCATGACGGGTTTCTGGAGCATTCTGGCGTAACCATCCGCAGCTCCGGTACACACGCCTTCAAACAGACCCAGGACAGGCCGTATGCCTCCCACTGTATCAAGCGCAACCACAAGCGGAAGCTCGGTCGTGCCCGGATTGGCAAAACATACCTCTATTCCTGCATCCTTTGCAGCTTTCATAGCACATTCAGATCCGTTCATAATATCCTCCACGATTTAATTAACCAATGATTCCGGCTTCTCCCCTTTGAGCACCCGGGCGATGTTTGCCGTGGCCATATTGATGATTCTTCCTGCCGCTTCATCTGTCACACCTGCCACATGGGGAGAAAGGAGTAGTTTTTCACTTTCCACCGCCAGCAACGGATTATTCATCGTCACCGGTTCTTCGGAGAAGACATCAATGCCTGCCCCGGCTATCTTTACTCTCCTGATGGCTTCGGCCAGAGCCTTTTCATCCACCAGCTCGGCCCGCGCTACATTGATGAGATAGGCGCCCGGCTTCATGGAATTGAGGGCATCTTCATTGATCATGTTGCGGGTTACATCCGTCAGGGGTGCATGAAGACTGATGATGTCGGACTGACTCAGAATATTTGTCATCTCCGTGTATTCAACCCCGAGTTCCTGTTCGACAGATAGTCCCTGTCGATAACTGTCATAGTAAATGATCCGGCTCAACCCAAAAGGTTTGAGTCTTTCTGCAACCGCCTGACCGATGCGTCCAAGCCCCACTATACCCCATACCTTACCTTTAAGTTCTGCAGGCTTTATATTCATCTGTTCCCATTTGCCTGACTTCGTGCTTGTATGGGCATGAAACATGTTTTTGAGAAGACAAAGTCCACAGGCGATTGTATGTTCGGCCACACTGATGGTATTGGCGCCTGCAGTATTGGCCACTTTGATTCCTTTTGCCGTGCAGGCATCCACATCTATGTGCTGATAACCAACGCTGGGTTGCTGGATGAGCTTCAGATTTCGTGTTGAAGATATAGTATCTGCGGTGATCTTTTGTTTGAAGGTGTAATCGCCCAACACTACATCAGCCTCTGAAAAGGTTTCCTTGACCGCTTCTTCCGACATCTCATTACCGGAGATGACATCGAAATCAGGTACATCAGGCACCTGTTTTATGAGAAACTTCACAACCTCTGCTGGCAACGGGGCCAGTGAAAGCACGGTTTTGGACATATCATTTCTCCTTCGTATTTTCCGGTGATTTGAATATCATCGTATCAATAGAGTTATCATTTGTGATCTCAATATAGGACGCACCGGCAATTAATACCTGTTGATACTTATATTTCATTGTTTCCTCCCGACGAATATTTCTTTCATGGTGTATATCCGAGCTGCGCGGAAACCTGGCCGGTTGTGAATTTCACGGCTTCGATGATTTCACTTGATAATTTTTTGATCCTATCGGCGTTACCGCTGACGGCAAATCCCGCGATGGCTGCCCCGACATGATTGAAAATAGGTCCGCCGATGCCGGCCAGGCCATTGATGGATTCCTGATGATCGAAACTTACCCCGGTCTTCTTTACTTGAGCTAATTCCTTCAAAAACTGCGCCTTGGATGTTATGGTGTTTGTAGTCAGTTGAACGAACGCATAATCTTCCAAAATTCGATCGCGTTCCGAACGGTTCATATAGGCCAAAAGAACTTTCCCAATACAGGTGGAATGCAGAGGAATTGTAGAGCCCGCTTGCGGAAAGACCATGTAGCGGTTCTCGGGCTCGAAACGCATAACAATGGTTACGCTGTCGCCGACAAGTATGCCCAAATTTATAGGTTCCATGAACTGGAAACTGAAACGTTCCATCCAGGCCCTAGCGACAGTAATAATATCCAGGCTGGCGATACACCGCAATCCTATTTGCATCAACTGAGGACCAAGACGGTATTTCTGGCTGAAGGGGTCTTTTTCCACATATCCAATAGCCTCAAGTGTGCTTACAATTGTAGCAATGGTGGCCTTGGGCAAATTAGTCCGATGAGTAAGTTCGGTAATGCCAAGCGGCCTTTTTTCATCACTCATAAATGACAAGATATCGGAGGCCTTCTTAATAGATCCCATCAGTCTTTTCTGCTTATCCATGTTATTTATACCATCCGATTTTTAATGAACACTGTTCGATAATGTCGAACAAATAGCATAGCAAATCGGATAATGCAAGAAAAAAATGAGATAATATTAATTTTTTTAAGACATTCTAGACTACATATCGAATATTTCTCTTTATTTTGAGAATGTATATTTGCTCTATCAACCCCAACAAAAGAGTGCTTCTTAAAAAATTAGTCGACTTTAGAAGTGAGTTTTCTAACCTTGATTATTTCCGGTTGAAAGGTTGAATGATTGTCATGATTGAATATTTAAGGATAACAGGAAGTAAGAAATAAAAATCTGATTTCCGAATCAACGAATATGTGGACTTCACCAAACAAACGTTTTGAAAAGTCCTGATGTTGAGCATTACAAAAAGAAAGAGTGCATATCTTCTATTGGTAGCTACCAAGAATATCTCTACTTCTCGACTACATCATGCATCTCTGCTACTGCTTAAAGTGCATTGGGGGTTATGCGGAATTGAGGCGTCAGAAGTCATGGATTGCAGTCACTGCGATGCATTACGACAGACGTAAGCAAATGGGGCTCCCAGCCTGGCTCAATGCAATCCGCCTAGCCCGAGATAAAGCCTGCCAGAGTGGCCAAAATGACACCGGTGATGATCCAAGCTTAACAATCAAGGTATCCCAAGACGCAAACAACAGATCTCTTTCGATTTCTGTTGTTTGCATGTTTATCATCATAGCACCGTTTTTGACCGATAGGATTCTTTATGGGTATGCGAATTTAATCAACCTTAATGAGAACTGCATCCCCCTGGGCCAGGCCGCCACAGATGCCGGCTACGCCATAGCCACCACCTCTTCGCTTGAGCTCGTACATCATGGTCATGAGTATGCGGCCACCACTGGCACCCACGGGATGTCCGATGGCGATGGCACCGCCGTTCACGTTGGTCTTGTCCAAGAGATCTTTCCACTTCGCTTCATTTTTGTCTGCAAGGATTTTTGTTGATACCAGTGTAACTGCGGCAAAGGCCTCGTTGATCTCGACGATCTTCATGTCGTCGATGGTAAGCGATGCCCGCTCCAGGGCTTTCCCGATGACAAAGCCCGGCAGCTCTGCCATCCGCCTTGGTTCACTTGCCCCACTCGCCACGGATAAGATGGTTGCCAGAGGTTTTATACCCAGTTCCTCAGCCTTGGACCGCCGCATGATGATCAGGGCTGCCGCACCTGCGTCAAGACCCGGGGCATTGCCCGCAGTCACCGTAGGACTGCCATAGATGGTTTTCAGTTTGGATAAGGCCTCCATGGTGGTATCAGGCCTGGGCAATTCATCTTTCCTGAAAACAAAGGGCGTACCTTTTTTCTGGGGAATCTCAACAGGCACCAGTTCATCATTGAACCGGCCATCCTTATCGGCCTGGGCCCATTTCTTGTGCGATCCTACCGCCCATGAATCCTGCTCTTCCCGAGAGATACCGTACTCCATAGCGATCTCTCCGGCGTCCTTGCCCAACGGAGTATATTCCCGATAGGTAATCGGGTTCAGGTAATCCTGCACCAGGAGCGGCTTCATACCAGCGCCCCAGCGGTGCCCGTTCATGAGGAGCGGGGTGTTACTCATGTTCTCGGCGCCCACGGCCATGCAGATGTCCGCCTCGTTCAGCAGGATGGCCCTGCGACCCAGCTGAATCGCGCAGAGCGACGAGCAGCATGCCCGGTCTATGGTAAGGGATACCAGGGTATTGGGCAACCCTGCCCGCAACAGCGCTTGCCGGGCGTTCACATTGTCATAAAGGGCAGCCTCGGCCTGGTCGCACATGCCGTAGTACAGCTCGTTAAGGTCTTCACCCTTGAGGCCTGCTCGTTTCAGACTCTCTTTCATCACGATGACCCCGAGGTCAGTACTGTGCATCTCCTTGAGCACCCCGCCGAACTTGGAAAAGGGTGTACGAACTCCGCTTACAATAACAACATCATTTTTGTCTTTCATATAGTGCTCCTTTTTATCGTATCTGGTCGCCCTTGTCGATTCCGCACAGGTACTTGGCAACCTTCTGTTTACTCCTCATATTTATCAGTCTGGCAATCATGATCCGCTGTACCTGAGGAATTATAATTTTTTGTATGAAAGGACGGCACAGCTCGTCGCAGAAAGCGCCCCCCAAGCGACAAGATACATAAGTCCGCTAGTAAAGCTGCCTGTCTTCGCAATTAAAAAGCCGATTAATATAGGCGCCAATCCGGATATGCCGTTGGTAATCCCGTTCATCATGCCTGCACCTGCACCGCAGGCTTTCGAGGGAACTATTTGTTGCAGAAGTGCCCAGGAGCACGGCATGGCGATTCCTATACAAGCGATGCCGCAGGAAATCAACACCGCGGCAGCCATGTTACTCTCTACCTGAGAACTCAGGTAAATAAATACGGTAGAGCCCACCATCCCAAGCATGGCAAAAGGTGCGCGCCGTCCCATTCTATCGGAAAAATGGGCGGAAATAAAATTCATGAAAAAATAGAGGGCATAGGGCAATGCCGAGAGCGCACCCATAGCCTTCCAGTTAAAACCACGGGCTTCTTTTAGATACGACGGCAACCAAGCCATCGTCCCCCACCATATGGATGTTACGCCGCCATAAAGAATCACGACTAACCAGAAGCGATAATCTCCCATGAAGGACTTCATGTTCTCCCAGATGCTAGCCTGGCAGAGTCCGCCCTCAGCTTCGTCTTCTTTCTTTAGTGCATCTTCTATATAGTCTCTTTCAGCGGGACTGATCTTCCGATACCCGCGGGGATGATCGGCCGTGAAGAACCAAATCGCTATTAAAGGAATCGAGGACAGCGATGCAAGCACGAAGAAGCTGCCCCGCCAGCCGATCGCGGGGATCAGCCAGGTAAAGGCGGGCATCGCAAACATCGGGGCGAGAGCAAGGCCTGTAACCCAGACGGCATTTGCCGTGCCCCGTTCTTGACACGGAAACCAGTTTTTCACAAACTTGCTTTGCATTGGCCAATGCAAAGATTCGCCGAAACCCAGGATCGCCCGGGCTATAATCATGGCCAGGAAACTTCCGGCAACGCCTCCGATAATGCAGGAGACAGCCCATAATACGATAGACAGAGTCATGGCTTTACGTGGTCCGAGCCAGTCTCCGATAGGGCTGAATATCACATTCCCTAAACCGTAACATATTAAGAATACGGTCATTAACATGCCTTTTGACACAGGATCGTTTGCGATCCCCATGGCAGCAAGAAATCCCTTGTCGACGATCAGTACCGAGATATTCACGCGGTCAATATACGCGATAAACAGAGTTACCATAAGAATCATAACAATTTGATAACGTGTACGCGACTGTTTCCCTACTGCTTGAGATATTGAACCTGAACTATCCATTGTGACTCTCCTTCTTCTTTCAATTTTTGTAACTATTCCTTTTTCAGGTATAGACCATCCGGATCGCACTCATCTCTCAGGATTCGAATCACTTCCGGATCGGGAGGCTCCGTCTCGTGAACATCCTTGGCAACCTTAAGGTCCCAGCCTGTGTTTTCTTTGATCTGCTCAATGCTCACACCCGGGTGGTAAGATGCCAGATACATTTCCCTGGTTTCAGCATCAAAGCGCAGGAGACCCATGTTAGAAATTACGACGCTGGGGCCTCCTCCGACAAAGCCGTATGTCTCCCTTTCCTTGCCCCCATTAAAGAATCCGGGCGTAGTAATAAAATCAACCTTTTCCGGAAAGCGCTGCTTGAGATGAGCCATCATAACAATCGTACGCTTGCAGCCCACCCCGATGTCATTTGATCCACCGCTGCCGGGAAATCGTACTTTGGGCGCACGATAATCGCCAATGACTTGAGTATTGAGATTTCCATGTTTATCTATCTGCGCTCCACCGAGAAAACCAACGTCAATGTCGCCCGCATGCACGTATCCCAGCCCTTCCAACAGACTAGCCGTCTGGGCACTGCCGGGTGCAAGGACGGAATCTACAACCGAAGATGGCGTACGAACAGGTTTGCAGTCATATGCACCGGATTCATAAAGGGTAATGATGTTGGGTGCAGTTGTCTTTTGTGCCAGAAAAGCAGCAAGGAGAGGCAGGCCGGTGCCGATAATAACTATTTCTCCGTCTTTAATTTCTCTGGCCGCAGCCACGGCCATCATTTCTTGCTGGGTGAAGTTCGTATATTTATGTTTCATGATCAAGTCTCCCTTAAAAACCGTAATTCACGGATGATGAACTGAAATCGTGCGCTTTCAAATCTAAAAATCTCCTCATGCCGAAAGTATTAATATATTTCTGAATGTATTCATCCCTGTCAGAGACGCTATAAACCCATTCATCCATGAACTCTTGCCAACCTTCGGCTGTTTTAGATTTTTTTATGTAGTCTTTCATGAATGGCCGATCTACATCGTAGTATCCTTGGCAATTCTTGGGATGGGCACCGAACGGTGCCTCAACCACGGCAACAACCTTATAGCCCGGCAGGATTGTTCTATTGGGGTCTCTCCCGATGATCTCGCGGGAAACTATTTCTTCGCAGGAAACGATGACTTTTTTGCATGACCTTACACTCCAAGGTGCGTCCCCCAAAATACCCCACATCTGGCAATTTCCCTCCTTGTCAGCGCGTTGAACATGAAAATAGCCAACTTCCGGCTGCAGGGCCGGCACTAATACATGGTCAAAACCGGAGCCAAAAGGATCCTTCATGAGTTTAGCCTTATTTTCACCCTTCCAGGCAGTATGCCTAAGCAAATCGGAGCCCTTCATGGAATTGACAGGAACATAAGGAATTCCCAGAGAACCTGCCATAAAGCGGGCCATCATTGTAAAATTAGTATAGTCTTCAATCTCGACTTTATGGGGTATCGAACTCTCTATTGCTCTCCGGTAACAGTAACTTGGCCCAAATACCTCTAATCCGTTGTAGGAAGACTCAATCCGGTCCACACATCCTGCCCCGATCAACTGATCTGTGTGCTCGTTAGAACTCGCTGCGAAGATCGTCAGACCTTTTTTCTTCTGTCTGATTATTTCATGGGTAAGGACATGGGATATAGAATGGAAGAAGCCGCCAACCATTAAATTTGAGCCGTCTTCGATGAATTTCACTACGGCCTCCTTTGCTGTCATAACCTTTGATACTTTCATGGATTACACCTACCTCTCATTCTCTCTTATTCATTTATTACGACATCATCTATTCAACAGCCCAGATATCCGCCATCAATCGGAATTATAGCGCCGTTCACATAATTGGACGCCTCGGACGCAAGAAAGATAATCAGACCTTTCATGTCCGCCGGTGTCCCCCATCGTCCAGCAGGTATTCGGGCCAATATTTTACTATTTCTTTCTTGATCTGCCATAATTGCGGTATTCAGAGGAGTATCCATATACCCAGGAGCAATTGCGTTAACATTTACTCCAAGTGATGCCCATTCATTCGAAAATGCCTTTGTTAGCTGCGCCACAGCGCCTTTGCTCGCCGCATAAGCGGGGACGGTATATCCGCCAAAAAAACTGAGCAACGAGGCGATATTAATAATCTTCCCTTTATTCTTTTCCGCCATAATTCTGCCGGCCAGTTGGCTTAATAAAAATGTTGCCGTTAAGTTAAGTTCAATTACATCGTCCCAATCCTTTGCTGTAAAATCTAAACAGGGATTTCGCCGCTGAATACCCGCGCAATTCACAAGAATATCTAAAGTGCCGCCCAGTTTGGCTACCGATGCCTGAAACGCCTGCTTTAATTGTTCTCTATCCCCTAAATTTCCTTTTATGCCAAAAACTTTAGCGCCAGACCTGCCGATTTCATTTGCTATTGCATCAATCTGGTCAGTTATGTCAATAATCGCGACCTCAGCACCCGCTTCGTGTAATCCTTCGACCAAACCTCTCCCTAACCCGCTGGCACCGCCGGTCACTATTGCCTTCTTCCCAGTCAAATCAAACATATTCATAACAATCCACCTTCCTTATTTAGATGACCCAATATCTCTAAAAAACACTTTTCCCCTCTTTTCCAACGGATCATGCATTTGCCTGTGCATTTCTATTTGATCATTTCCGCAAAACTTTGAATTCTATTTCTGATTTGTTCCGCCGAATCCATTTTTTGTTCGATTTCCAAATACAGCATGGGAATCCCGGCAGCTTCAAGTTCCTTCTTGTATATCGGATAGTCAAATTCTTCAGGATTACAGAATTTCATCATACAAACCACCACTCCGTCGGCACGATTATCCCGGACTAATTCAATTAGCAGTTGTCCATGTTTCTTCTCTTCATCGTATAAGAGGGAGCAGCCATCATGATCCGCAATCCGGTAGGCCAACCTTTCGAGTGCAGTACCTTCACTGCGGGCGCACGTTCTGAACTGTCTTGACTCATGCGCCAGATCGTCGGCAACAAAAACCATCTTGTTTTCGACAAAAGCATCAAGTAACGCATCCGTTTCTACAAGAATTCCTGTAACGACTACTTTTATACCATCAAAATTTTCTGCTGGAAGCTTCTTCAATTCTTCCATAAGTTCTTTCATTTTGGCGTTATAGCGGCTTTTGTCCATGAAATAGGCTGCCTTGATAATTAAGTGGCGCGTTTTCGCGTTTAACGTTTTAGGATACTTGCCAACAATTGCCGTAAATTGCCGCATGGTTTTCCGATAGTCTTCGTAAATGGCAATACTGTCTTCCAGGTCTTGCTCGGTTATTTTTCTTCCAGCGATGGTTTCAAACTCTTTTTGCACCCTTTTATATTCATCGATTAGATAGGCAACCCCGGCTGCAATTTTTCTGTGTTGCGGATAAACAATGGGGATCAAATAGGTTTTGGGAACGGCAACCTGCCAGTTATCACAGATACATTTCAGAGTATCACAATAAGTCGGAATAACAACGGCAGATAAAAAATCATACATTCCTTTCATGCCTTGCTCAACATTGATGCGCATGATGGAACAACAGAAGCTTTGTAAATACTTGTCCGCCTCTTTGATCTCCGTCTGCCCGCCCCAAAGGCCGACAGGCAGCAGGCCTGCCGCATAGATGATTTCATCAGGCGTATAATAAGGTAAACATCCTACCGCCTTTTTTCCTGTTTCCTTCATCGACGCCTTTACAGCTTTTGCAGGATGGTTTGCTGTTTCTTGCAAATCAGCTATGATTTCCAAAATACGATTCATTGTCCACTAAGCCTTTCTTTTTTTCTTTGTTCCATCATTTCCATAAGAGCTTCGATTCTTGTTTCATATTGCGCCAGGGAAAATGCCCGCGGATCGGTCTGATCCCCGTCGAAAATAACGGACACCGTACCGGTCTGCTTCTGGACTTGACGTTGCACTTCGTATTGTCTGAAATCCATTAACTTGCAGCTTCTGTTCGAATGATAAATAATGCCGTCTAAAGAAAAATCTTTTACAATCTGTACTACTTTATTGATCCCATAATTCAGGTTCCTGTTTGCATAATTGGCACTGTAGGCTCTGGCCATAGCGTCCAAATCATCATTGTCATATACGATGGTCCAAGAGTCGGGATATGTCGAGGTGACCATATTGATCCCGTTTTTTCTCAATATTTTGGCTGTATCAGACAAATGTGGCCAGCAGGCAATGCCGTCCCACATGATGCGGTATTTTTCTTTCTGATCTCTCCAGGGGCCTTCACCGCGGTCGATTTTCCCCTGCAGTTCTTCCGCCCAGAGCTTGAAGAGGTCCAGTCCTTCATGTTTTCCCCTCATACACACTATAACCGCCATGTAATTGAATAAATCGAAGCCGTTGAAAGGCGATGGTTTTGCTACCGCCAAAGCCGTTGCTTTTTTCCACCACCGGGCCGTTTCTGTGGAAATTTTCATAACATCCCGGAAACGGTCGCGATCGAATTTTCTGCCGGTAATTCCTTCCAATTGACGGATGGCATTTTCGAACTGACCCCGTATATATTTGACGCTGTGCTCCGGGATTTCGTCTGTATGGTTGAAAGGCGTATCAATTAGAATCATGGGGATACGCATATCTCGGGCAAGATTCTCGTACCATTTGATGGCGGTGCTGCAAATGTTGCTGCAGCAAAATATAAAATCCGGCATGGGAATATTACCGGCAACACTTTCTTTAAGCCTAGTATAGCCCATATTGACCCGTGCGTAAGAACATAAATCCGTTGAATAGCCGTTGCTTTCGGCGTTGTCGAGAAACGCCTGGGCATCTTTTCTCGCTCCAATAACAGCAGCATGGTTTTCCGGATAAACTACCTTGATGTCCATAGTTTCCAAAAGCTCTTGGGGGGCAATGGAGGTTGACCAAGCGATAAGTTCGCCCGCTGCCTTGGCTGCAAAGGCCTCTTCATAATGACGGGAAAGCAACTCTCTCAACATTGTTTTTGAAGAAATAGTCGTATCCATATTTTTTATTTCAATAGTTCACGTGAAATGATTAATTTCATGATCTGGTTTGTTCCCTCGTAGATCTGGGTAATTTTCGCATCCCTCATCATACGTTCAAAGGGATACTCTCTCATGTACCCGTAACCGCCGGCAATCTGTAGTGCATCAGTTGTAATTTTCATCGCCGTGTTGGAGGCAACAAGCTTGGACGCCGCGGAAAGATAGCTTTTGTTCGGATCATTAGCATCAATCAGCCTTGCTGCCTGATAAACGAGGCTTCTGGCCGCATCGAGTTCTGCGGCCATATCTGACAGCATCCAACCTATACCCTGGAATTGGCCGATGGGTTTTCCAAACTGAATCCTTTCTTTTGCGTATTTGATTGCAAGTTCTAGGGCGCCACGTGCAACACCACAGGCTTGTGCAGCAATAACAGGCCGTGATGTATCGAGGGTCTGCATAGCATATACAAACCCCTTCCCTTCTATGCCGATAAGGTTTTCTTCTGGTATTTCGACGTCCTCAAAAACCAGTTCTCCTGTAGGTGATCCCTTTATGCCCATCTTTTTTTCCCACTTGCCGATTGAAAATCCCGGCGATTTGGTAGGTACAATGAAAGCGCTTATTCCTTTGACGCCCTTCGATGCATCCGTCATGGCAAATACCGTGATGAGATCAGCTACCGGACCATTGGTAATGAAACATTTTGTTCCATTGATTATGTATTTATCACCTTTTTTCACCGCTCGTGTCTTCATGGCCCCGGAATCGGAACCGGCACTTGGTTCAGTCAGTCCATAAGAGATGATAACATCTCCAGAGGCTACCATAGGACCATACTTTGCCTTCTGTTCCTCGCCGCCGCCAATCAGGATCGGCTCCCAGCCCAACGCCTGACCCTGTACAATAAGCGATGAACTGACGCAGGCTCGGGCAATTTCTTCCACGGCAAGACATGTAAACATATGTCCCTGATCGGTTCCGCCATATTTTTCTGGAACGGCCAGTCCAAGAAGCCCCATTTCTGCAAATATCTTTTTCAAATCCCAGGGAAATTTCTCTGTTTCATCGATCTCCGCGGCCCGGGGCACAACTTTATCATCAACCATTTTCCGCAGTTGATCTACAAACAATCTCTGGTCTTTATTATCCAGCAAATACATAACCTTTTCTCCTCACTTTTTTAGAATAACAAGTATAATACTCCGGCTATGGGCCCGATAGGTTCTGGGGAACCACTTTCGGCGATGACATCAGCGGCCATTCCACCGGTCAAATAGCCTATTTTAAGCCTGTAGGTGATTTCTTTTTTGGCGCTATTGTTTACAAAGAAGGTGATAACAGTAAATCTGCTGTAACTGCAGGAACAACAACCACCGATCAAGACGCCGATAAGTACGTTCTGTTTGGTGTCTATAACCTCAACAAGGATATCAACTTCGGTTTACTTGCATGCTACTATCGTGACGCTTCGGGTAGAAACTTCAGCAGTTGGTACAATGGTGTTCTTGGCCCCA
>Ga0224558_1002366_pt1 | contig 17424 bp, 16 predicted proteins | sample 714S32024metaG_FD_180682 | JGI IMG/M metagenome (GOLD analysis project Ga0224558, IMG submission 180682) | Peat soil microbial communities from Stordalen Mire, Sweden - 717 S3 20-24 | ecosystem: Environmental > Terrestrial > Soil > Wetlands > Peat | place: Sweden: Norrbotten County, Stordalen...
CCACGCGTAACGGACTCGCCCGCCCCCGCCCATAGGCGCGCCGGTGACGCCCGAAAAATCCGTCGGAAAAAGCTTGCAAAATACCGGAATCAGCCCAAAATCACCCACAGATTATGGTACAGACCCGATTATTGGAGCACTCACAAGCTTTTGGCGCTGTATGCTGGGGATGCCGGGTTCATTGGATGAACGCGCAAGAATCGGGAGTGAATTCTCTGCTGAAGAGATTTGTGGAATTGACATGTCCGAGTGGCCTGATGAGCCGGTGTCAGACCTATTTAATCGGACGTGTTTAAATGAAACGCCAATAGTGAGGACACCCGGCACGCCCTCACAGCGAAATGACCAAGTCAAAATCAAGTTAACCCAATAAAAGGCTCAAATGAACACAATCAAAAGAAAACATGCAATAATAGTGGCGATCCTGGGGGTCTGCGCCTCCATTTGTATCGCCGCGGCAGACAATGGCGGCACAGAGGGGTCTTGCACAACAGGTACCTATCCGACCTCCACATGCCCACCGAGTGCCCCTTGCTGCGTAAATGGCAATCATTACGCATGCTGTCCAGGGACCACTTGTTGTTCCCTTAGCTGCTGGGTTACCCTTCTCGGCGGCTCTGTAATGGTGCAGGAAGTATACTGCCTCCGCCACTGGTGGTCGGATTGCGACTGTTAGAGTTGGACGCCAGTCAGACAGAAATACCAGGTCATGAAGAATCCCTTTTCGACCTGGGTTTTCAGCAGCGCTATATTTGACACACCGACGCACGAATATGCGAAAGCCTGTAATAGTTTCAATGGTCATTCTTGCATTCGTTGTACCTTGGATTGTAATCAGCAATGGCGTCTTCAAGGAACGCCAAAAAAAGAAAGAACTTTTTGCTGGATTTGAAGTAATTTTTACGCAATGGACTAATGCTTCCTTTGTACTGATCTCTAACAAGGCTGGAGTCAACACTTGCACCGACGAACTGCTCGATCATGCGGCAATTGCCAATACATTGTCGCTGTCGCAGGAGCAGGAGAATGCACTCAAAGATGCGTTATTGAAGACTTACCTAGCCTTTAGCACAGGTGAATATTCGGACTACTGGGAATTCCGTCACCCATCCACCTACAAAGGTGTCTTACACTGGAACCGAGAGGAGTTGCAGAATTACAAACAACTGCTTCCCTCTCCGGAATTGGTTAACAAGGCGATAGCAGAGGGAAAGATAGACCACCCTGAACGTGTTGCCGGGTATTCCTTAAAAACAGACGAAGACACTTTCAAGTACGCCTGGATCGCGTGGACCGATTCCAGAACAAAGAAAGGCAATCGCGTGTACAGTACAGACACATGGAGAAGCATTGCGTTCGATAAAAGCAAGGTATGGATTGGAGCGGTCCTGCCGAAGCCGAGCGAACTTGCGGCAGCCGAGACAAATATAGGTGTGTATTCTACGCCGCCGGTTTTTATACCCGATCCGTTTGAAAAGCCAATCGTTGCATTGCGTTGCAATGTCAAGCTCCTCGTATCGACGATCGGTTTCATTGATGTTGTTGCTTATCCCGTGTATATCCAATATGCCTATGTCGCAGACGACCATTGTTGGATACCGGTGGAATTTGCCGCTGGATATACTGGGAAAATCCAATATATTTTCTAATGAACAGCCATGTGTTCAAAAATCCAAGGCTAATTCGCCATTTTCTCATATCAGCAGGCGTATTGCTGCTTCTGACGGGTTTGGCTAAGATTGTCAGCGCCTCCGGAAGCAGTGCCGCTCTGCAAAAAACCGATCCAGTCCTCGCCGTTTCATTTCGTAGACTGTTTTTCTTCACTGGTTTGTGCGAATCACTAGTAGCGTATGTATGTTTTTTTGGCAAGGGCGTTGGATTGCAGGCTGGATTAGTAGCGTGGCTCGCGAGCAACTTTGTGATATACAGGCTGTGTCTGATATTTCTTAACTATCGAGGGCCCTGCAATTGTCTTGGCAATCTTACACAAACGTTGCATATTCCGGCGCATACTGCGGACACGGCCATGAAGGTCATTTTGGGATATTTGGTAATTGGCAGTTACGCCACATTATTCCGGCTTTGGAGAGAGAAGAAGCATAAACCCGTTTTGTAACAGTTTCGTACAGGTGTCAGTCCTCACTATTGACACAACTTTGCTGTTTTTGGGTAAGCCAAAGACCAGAGTTTTGTCCATTTTACGAAAAAGGAAAAGTCAGAAATGACTAAGGACGTATTGCGCGGATTTTTCTAAGCGAGGGCCTGGGGCCCTGGAAATTATGGGGCGGCGCCGCGAGGGCCTGGGGTCCTGGAAATATGACATTTCGCATTGGAGCGGCGCCGGGCCCATGTTCAAGCGCTGGGCAATCGAGCGGAAGGCCGCGGCTCCTCGGAATCACGTAAAACGATTGGCGCGGTGGGTGGGCGGAATGGGAAAAGCAGAAATTGAGAAAGTGGAAATGAAGGCCGGAGCGGCGCAAGTTCAAGGCCCCGAAGCCGTGTTTGACATCTGCGTGTGCTCACGCCAAGCGGAGTGAACAAATTGTTGGCTGGCGGCTTCGCGGGCTGCCAAGGCGCCAAAATGAGAGAGGAGAACTTTTTTCCCGCAGAACACGCAGAACACGCGGAAAAATGAGAAGAACCCAGACTCCCCTTTCCGCGTCATTCTGCGTGTTCTGCGGGCTAAACCCTTGCATTTTCTTTCCGTGGTATTACATTTCATAAGCAGGCTTGTTCTTTGAAATGCTGTTGGCGCGGCCCGTCTCCTGCGCCGGGCGGCGTGCGTGGCGTCAACCGTCACGCCCGCTTTGCGCCGTAAGCCATTTTCTCCCGTTTGGCGGGCAGTGGGATTTTGAGTCCTTGTCGCGCCGGGGCAGCGCGAAGGCGGACGTGTCCATCCGTGGTTAAGAAATTACGGTAAATTACGGTAAATTACGCCAAATTACGGTGGTTTTGTTGCGGCTTTTGGGGGGCCGGGGAGGCCCCCGGCTTGATGCGCGGAGCGCCGGACCCGTTTCCGGCCCGCGGCGTGCTGGAGAAAATGACTGAACCACGGATCGACGACACGGATTTGGAGTTCTTTATCCGTGAAATCAGTGAAATCCGTGGTTGAATGTCTTCGCCTGAGGTCTTGACCGGCTATTCGCACCTATTCGCACCTTAAATTGACGGCGGTGAGGGTTTCCCCTGCTGAGCGGGGTTCGCCAGTTACGGAAATTACGGATAAAAACGGGGCTGTGGATTGGGCGGCCGCGCTTGTTGTTTTTTGCACTAAATTGCACTAACTTGCACCAAATTGCGGTTGAAAATGTGGTTTTTGTAATTGCACGCGGCGGCTGCCGGCGGCGGTTCCGCGAGGGAAGTGGCGAGATCTGGCAGGCTCTGGCAAGTTAAAATTCCAGGGGTTTGGGCGATTTGGGGGCTGCATTTTTGGGCAGGATGATCGGCCGGGAGCGCGGGGCACCGGGCCGGGGGCCGATTCCGGGAGTTGCCAGCGGATGGGCTTGCCGTAAATTGACGGGGTGCATGAATGATTTCGAGGAACGGTTTGGCGGGATTGAGCGGCTTTATTCGGCGGATGGATTGCGGCGGCTGCGCCAGGCCAGCGTGTGCGTGGCGGGTTTGGGCGGGGTCGGTTCGTGGGCGGCGGAGGCGCTGGCGCGCAGCGGCGTGGGCCGGATCACGTTGGTGGATCTGGATGATGTGTGCGTGAGCAATGTGAACCGGCAGTTGCCAGCCCTGGACGGCGCGATCGGCCGGCCCAAGGCGGAGGTGATGGCCGAGCGCATCCAGGCGATTAACCCGGCCTGCGAAACTCGCCCGGTGCGGGAGTTTTTCAACGAAACGACGGCGGCGGACATTCTCAGCGTCCGTTTCGACTGGGTCTTTGACGCCATCGACCAGGTGGCCAACAAATGCCTGCTCATCGCGCGGTGCCGCCAAGCGGAAATTCGCATTGTGGCGGCGGGGGGCGCCGGAGGGCGCAAGGACCCGGCGGCGGTGCGGATGGGGGACCTGGCGCAAACGGCGCACGATCCGTTGCTGCAACGGGTGCGGAAGAAATTGCGCGAGGAGCATGGTTTCCCGCGCGATCCCAAGGCGCCATTCGGGGTGCCCTGCGTGTTTTCGCCGGAGCCGCCGGTGTTTCCCGCCGGTTGCGAGGCGGAGGCGCCCCGCGGTTGCGACCACGGCTATGGAGCTGCCAGCTTTGTCACCGGCACATTTGGATTCATGGCCGCCGCCCACATAGTGTCGGCTATCGCGGCCGGACCGGATTATGGAAGTTGATCGCATTGGCATTCCCGCGCGGTCGCGCCGGCAGGTGATGGATTGGGGTTTGGTGCTGGCCAGCCAGGGGATTGAGGCCATTCTGGGCCAGTCGGAGGAAGGGTGGGAGGTGGTTGTGGGGGCGCGGGATTATGAGCGGGCGCGGGCCTGTTTGCGGCAGTATCAGGCGGAGAACCGCGGCTGGCATTGGCAGCAGCCGTTGCCGGCGGCCGGGGTGGTTTTCCATTGGGGCAGCGCGGGGTGGGCGGTTGTGATGGCGGCGATTTATTACTGGAGCACGACGCGTTTTCCGGCGGCCAGGCAACTGGGGATCATGGACAGCGGGGCGGTGGCGGCGGGCCAATGGTGGCGGCTGTTTACGGCGGTGAGTTTGCACGAGAATATGCCTCATCTGATGGCCAACGTGACGACGGGGTTCGTCCTGCTTGGTTTGGCGATGGCCCGTTACGGGGCGGGGGTGGGATTGCTGGCGTCGTTTCTGGCCGGAGCGGCCGGGAACGTGGCGGGTCTGGCGCTGTATCCGCAACCGCACGAGGGGTTGGGGGCGTCCGGGATGGTGATGGGGGCGCTGGGGTTGATCACGGCGCAGTCATTCGCCTTTTGGCGGGCTTGCCGGAGCGCTTCCCACTTCTGGCTGCGGTCGCTGGCCGCCGGAGTGCTGATCCTGGTGCTGATCGGGTTCAGCCCGGAGTCGGACATCGTGGCGCACGTGGGCGGTTTTGTGTGCGGGTTGTTGTGCGGGTGGGCGCTGGGACACGCGCGGGCGGAGACGCTGCAGGGCGGGGCGGCCAACCTGGCCGCCAGCACGGCGGTCGTCGCGCTGCTTGTTGCAACGTGGCACATGGCCCTTCGCGCGCCCTAAGCGGGTTCAGCCGTTTACGGCAGCACGTGAGTCGATGACAAGATCAAGCAAACGGGCGGCGTTTGACAATCAAGGATATTGTAGCTGGTGGCGAAGGATTCCTGGGAATCGATCGGGCAAAACGGCAGCATGCCGGTTCCTCTGCCGAGATAGGGCTGGAGGTCCGTCGGCTGCGGTATCGTCGTTGCTACCGCGCCGTGCTCCAAGGCCCACTGCTGTTTTGCTCCGTCAATCATGCGGAGGTTGTCGATACAAGTATTGGTCTGAGTCGTAACGCGCGAACGAACCAGGTTGGGGATGGCAATGGCCGCCAACAACCCGATAATCGCCACAACAATCATGATCTCGACCAATGTAAACCCCTTGCACCCCTGTTTCATGGTCTGCATAACACTGCCTTTCTGTCCATACGGCCGTGAACCATGCAAAAGGCGGTTATATAATAATGCGCTAAACGTTCACGAATTGCCTCTTGCAAAGCCGTGAAGACACTAAGTATAGCATAGAGCACACCAAACTATATTCGTTTCCATGTCGGCGCGCAACCGGGATTCTTCCCTCCCATTTCTCATCCCGCCGAAAGTTTCGCATAGTTGGGTGGTGTCCGGCCGGCGGCGGACAGGAACAACCATCCGCCAACGCAGGCCAGCGCCGAAAGCGAAGACAGGATGCCTCCCAGCAAGAGCGCCCTGTCTTTGTAGGCCAGCAGTATGTTGTGCCTTCCCGGCGGGACTTCGATGGCTTGGAAGGCGTAGTTGGCGCGCCACAATGGCACAGCCACCCCGTCCACCGACGCCGTCCAATTGTGGTAGTAAGCCTGGGAGAGGACAACCAAGGCCGGGCCGGGGGTGGTCATTTCGATGCTTTCCCTGGTTGGATGCGAGAAGTCCGTGGCGAGAATTCGCGCTCCAGGCTGGCGGCAAGCCTTGACGACGGCTTTGGCTTCCAGCGGAAGAAAGGTCCGCTGCCGGAAATCAATCTGAATATTGGCCAGGGCGTCAAAAGCCGCCTGGTCATCGGCAAATAGCGGTTCCTGTCCGGCGCTGACAATGGGAATATAGTTGGTTCGCGGCACCCAATCAAAAACTTTGCCTGGGGCAATTGTATGGGAAACGGACAGGACATCTTCCAGCCTGTCCAATTGTTGACCAGTGCCGGGGTCCAACAGCCACAGCACACGGTCGGTCTCGCGCAGGGCCAGGGAGAAGAAACCGTCCACCTTGGGCAGGTCGTCCAGCAAATTGCAATCGGCCAAAAACACGATGCGATCCAGCACGTAATTGGTTTTCAGATCCGATGCGGGCTTGTAATAGAGCTGCCGCGCCGAGAACGGGGACATCATCAGGCGCGAATGCGCGGTGTCGGGCAGAGGCGTCAGCTGTGCGGGAGCGCGGCCAAAGCCGGGTTGATACATGGCGGGGTCCAGCGTGGGATTCTGCCACGGCATGTGCGTCGTCAAGTCCCCCCAGCAAACCGCCAGCAGCAACACGACGCTCCACGTCCGCGCCTGCGGCCGGCGGCGGAAAAAAACCACCGCAACCACAGTCAACGCCAGGAATGCCGTCCGCCAAAGGGCGTTGGCCGCTGTGGCGGGCCAGGAAGTGTTTTCGACCGGCCAAAAACGCGCCACCCACAGGATGATCCCGATCAAGACCAGCAGGAGGCCGCCCAGGAGAATCTCGGCGCTCCAGCGCCGCCTCCCATCCGCAGGCGCATCTTCAAAATAGGCCACAGCGTAAGCCGCCAGCAAGGGCATGGTGGCCAGAGTGAGAATGACAAACTTGACGGGGTAACGGAACAGGCCCAGGAAGGGCAGCAGCCGTTTGAGGGGTCCGAAGACAAACCCGTTATTCCCCAAGGCCAGCACGAGGCTGGCCAAAAGAAAGCCGCCGAGCAACCAGACGCGCCAATGACGGCGCCGCCACAGGGCCACCGCCGCCAGGAAAAGGACCCCAATGCCCGCATAGTAGGAGGAGGTCCAGTATTGATCGCGCTGGACGGCGATTTGCTGCCATCGCGAGGTCTGGAACAGCGGGACCAGGAAGTTTCCCCAGCCCCAGGGCGGCATGGACCATTCCGAACCGGCGAAGTTGCTCTTGCGGCTGCAATGCAGCGCGAAATCAACGAATGGGAGCAATTGCGCCGCCGCCAACCCCAGTGCCAGAAAGCCCGCCGCCGCGAACCGCCGCGCCGTCGTCCAGCTTCGCGCTGGTTCCCGGCAACATTCGACCACGACGATGGCCAGCAGAATCAGCCACGTAAACAATATCGTTTCCGGTCCGCCGCTCAACACTTGCAGGCCCGCGGCCAGCGCGGCGAGGATGATCTTTCGCCCGCCCGTCCGCCAAGCCTCCTCCACCAGCAGGATCACCCAAGGCATCCACGCCAGCGTCGCGATATGGCTGGGCCACATCAGCACATTGAGCGTCACGCCGTTGAAGGCAAAGGCCACCCCTGCCAGCGCCCCGCCGGCGCGCGACCCTGTCCAGCGCGACGCCAGGAAATACATTCCCAGCCCGCCCAGGAAGAGGTGCAGCAAACAGAACAGCGGCATTGCCCAAGTCAGCGGCATCACCAGGTAAATCAGGGAGGGCGGATACAGGGCCAGCGTGTTAAACTGGGCCAGGAACGGGATGCCGCAGCAATTGAACGGGTTCCAGAGCGGCAATTCGCCTCGCCAAAAACATTCGCGCTGAAAATAGGCCGTTGGCAGGCTGTAAACCCCGAAATCTCTCAGGCCGAACGTCTCGAATCCCAATAGCACATTCCAAAACGGAATGAAAATCATCACCGCCAGGACCAGGGCGAACCGCTGGGGCGCCGACCAATCCGCCCCGGCGCCATCATCCGGTCCATCCTCAGCGGCGCTGGCGGGGGGGGCGTCGTGCATGAAGCCGGATTCTATTTGGTTTGCCGGCCCGTTATCAACTCGTTTTTGTCAACGGCGGCGCGGGTTTTGATTGCGCCGGGCGGAACCAAGTCGGATAATGCCCACGATATGCGCCGTTCGATGCTGAGGCGATGCGTTTTGTCAGCGGCCTTCATTTTCGTTGTGCTGGCGCAAGGTCACTGCCAGGCGGCGGCGCCCTGGCGGGATTACAACGAGGCGGAAGGATTTCCCGCCTCCTCGTTCAGGTCCGTGACCGTTGCGGAGAGTGGTGCGATCATGGCGGTCAGTTCCGCCCCTTTTCGCGCCTGCATTTTCGACGGGTACGAGGCGAAATCGCTTCCGCTGCCGGAGGGCGCCGCGCGGATTTATCAAAGCCCATCAGGCCAGCTTTGGACCCCGTCGGCTCAGGGACTATGGTGTATGAGAGACGACAAGTGGACACTCTATCCACTGGCGGATCTGGCCGCCACGCCGTCGGCAAACCAAATCCCGCTCTGCCCAATCCGTCTCAATGTGGTTCTTTGCCTGTTGCCCGACAGGCTGATCGAATGCAACGCCAAAGAGGCGGACCACTTCCGCGTCCAGACACTGCGCGGCGCGACAGACGGGAAGATTGGCAGGTTCTCCGGCATGACCGTCGGAGTGGAGGATGAGCTGTGGGTGATTGGCGAGCGCGGCATGGCTCGCCTCTCCGGCACCAAGCGGAGCGTGACCCCTTCCAGCCAATGGCGCGAGTTCATCCCGCCAGAATCTCTGCATCTCCGCCATTTGGAGCATCCGCAGCCGGACGAGAATGGTGTGACGCTGGTGGCGGAATCATCGGAGGACGGCCAAAGCCGCGTGGTTCGCTTCGATGGGGAACAATGGCAAGCTCAAGCTTTCGGAGCGGCGCATCTTACTTTCGCGTGGCGCGGCCCCGAACACTCGTATTGGGCTTGCTCTGCCAACCATCTCTTCCACGGCGACGGAACGGACTTCGCGGTCGCGGCGGAATTGTCCCCTCGCCAGTACTACGATGTCGCCATTGATTGGCGGGGGACGTTCTGGCTGGCGACTTCCGCCGGTTTGGTCCGGTTTACACCGGGGCTCTGGCGGGCGGCGCCGCAGGAGGAAAGAAACACCGGCGCCATGCGCGCCCTAGCCGCGGCCGGGCAGTGGACGGCGACGGTGGGGCAAAACCCCCGCTTCGACATGGATCCAGAGAACATGGCGGTGATAAAGTCCAGCCAAGGGGGAACGCTGTTGAAACCAATCGGCCTGTTGAGAGACGGCCGGGTGTGCTACTCGACCCTGCCGGATAAGAACTCCAACCAGCGCAACCGTCTGGCAACCTTCGACGGGACCAATTTCCAGACGCTTCCCTTTACTGTGCCGCAGCCGGCCGCCGCCGCCAACCTTTACTGCTTTCTCGAGACCCAGTCCGGCGACCTCTGGTTGGGAGGCGATTTTGGCGTGGCATGGCTGCATGGCCGGTGGACGGTTTTTACGCCTGCGGGTGGCGGCGTGCCGGAGGGTGTCTGCCATGTGATCGAATTACCAGCGGGCCAGATTTGGTGCGCCTCCCCAAAGGCCATTTGGAGTTTTGACGGCAAGAACTGGCTCTTGGTCCGAGCCGGGTTTTATCATCTGAGCGCGATTTTGGGGGCGCGCGACGGCGGCGTCTGGGTAGGCGGCGACACCGGCATCACGCATTTCTTCAAGGGCGATTGGATCGAGAACGGCGTGGAGGAAGGGCTGGGGGGCGGGGCCATTCGCGCGCTCTGCGAAGACCCGCATGGAAGCATTTGGGCCGCGGCGAGCAACAGCGTGGAGGTTTTTCATCCAGAGGCTGACACCGAGCCGCCCCGGACGTTCATCGCGCCAATGAGCGAGAGGGAAAGGAACATTCCAGAGAATGGGATGATCGTTGTGAAATTTGGCGGGCGGGACAGATGGAACATCACTTCCAGCCGTCGTTTGCTTTTTTCTTATCGGCTGGACACGGGGGAATGGTCGCCCTTCAACGACACTGGCACAGTGTCGTTCAATGAATTGTCGCCGGGCCGGCATTATTTCCAGGTGCGCGCGATGAACCGGGCGGGAAACATCGATCCGAACCCGGCCAAACTGGATTTTGCCATAGTCCTGCCGTGGTACACAGAAAGCCGCCTCATATTGATAGCCTTGGCGGGGGCGGCGGCAGCGGGGTTCTTCGCCAATCTGGCCTATCGGCGCCATCGGGCCCTGGTTCTGAGCTACGCGCAGGTTGAAAAGCAGGTCGCTGAACGGACCCGGCAATTGGAGGCGGCCAACCAGGAGTTGTTGCAGAGCCAGAAAATGCGCGCCCTTGGCACTCTGGCCGCCGGCATCGCCCATGACTTCAACAACATCCTCTCCATCATCAAAGGCTCCGCCCAAATCATCGAAGGCAATCTCGACAACCCCGCCAAAATCCGCACGCGGGCCGACCGCATCAAGACCGTCGTGGACCAAGGCTCGGCGGTGGTGCAGGCCATGCTGGGATTCACTCGCGGGTCCGATGAGATGCTCGAAGCCTGCGACATCAATGAAGTCGTGGACAACACCATCAAGCTTCTGGGAGACCGCTTCTTGCGCGATGTGGAGCTGCAATTTGATCGCGCCCCCTCTTTGCCCCGGATTCGCGCCTCCCAAAGTCTCATCCAGCAGATATTGCTCAATTTCATCTTCAACGCGAGCGAAGCCATGGAGGGACGCAAGCGCGTGGTCATCACCACGGCTCGCGCCAGCGCGCTGCCAGCCCAAATGGCCCTCCAACCGGGCGCGGCGGCGGGCTATGTGACAGTGGCCGTTCGCGATTTCGGGTGCGGCATACCGCCGGCGCACATGGCGCGCGTGTTCGACCCGTTCTTCACCACCAAAGCGTTGTCCACCCGACGCGGAACCGGGTTGGGCCTTTCCATTGTTTATGAATTGGCCAGTAAAATGAATGCGGGTTTGGCCCTGGAATCCACGGTCGGCCAAGGCAGCGTCTTCAGCATGTACCTGCCGCTCTATTCCGAGGGTTCAACCCGCCCCACCGCCTGAGTTATGAAAACGTCCAGCATCCTGATTATCGAAGACGACGATCTGCAATTTGAGATTTATGAGGAGGCCCTGGTCAAATATACGCTGGCCCGCGTCAAGACGGGCAGCGAAGCGCTGGCCTCCATCGCCCGGCAACCGCCGGATTTGCTGATCCTCGACCACGTCCTGGCTGATGGCGAGCTGGGCCTGGATTTTCTTACCCAGTTCAAGGAACTTCTGCCCTTCGTGCCAATCATCATCGTTTCTGGAGCGCTTGAAGTGCATCAGCAACTGCGGGCCTTGCAAGGCCCGCGCCGCGCCCATTTTTGCCTGCCCAAGCCGGTGGACATTTACGAGCTTCAGAAAACCGTGGAAGTCGCCCTGACCGAGTGCGGCCAAAGCGAGGCGGTCCGGCAATTCGAGGCCCTTGAGCGCTCCAAGCGCGTGGACGCCCTGGACATTTTGAGCCGCTCCACCGACCGCCTCAGCCGCCAGAACCGCATCCGGGAGATCATCGGCGGCTCCCGCGAGCGCCCGAACATCTCCGCCTTGGCCCGCCAATTTGGGGTGGCGCGCCGCACCATCATCCGCGACCTTCAGGAATTGATCCGCCGCGGCCAGGTCAAAGCCGAGGTCTATCCCGAATGGGAGAACCCCCCCTCAGAGGAATAGTGGCCTCCGCGGGGGGCGGCCCGCGCTCAGAAGATCGCTTCACGCCGCAACAAAACTACCGTAATTTACCGCAAATTTTTAACCAACGAACACTCCACCCTCCCAATCCGGGAAACCCTCACCGCCATCGATTTAAGCCGCGAACAGGTGCGAACAGCCAGCCAAAACCCCGGTTTGATAACTTGCCAGAGCTTGCCAGAGGGTGAAACCCCGGAACACCAGCCCAGCAAGGCAAAACAGCCCATCTCGCGCAGAGGCGCAGAGAGCCGCAGAGGAAGGAATTCAACCACGTCCGCCTGCACTCCGCTCCGAGTCGGGGATGGGGGGGAGGGGTGTTTGCCTTGATTTAGTAGAGTAGGCAGGAGAGGTCGGATTGAAAGGCACAAGGCCAATGACCGACTCCCTCCCGCCCCTCATCGAACCGAACGGACGGATTTCCCATATTCGGCTCTCCGGGCTCATTCATCGGGCCGCTTTCCACTTCGGCGGGGTCGGCAGTTCATAGAGTCCATAGCGTGCGTGCAGTTGTTCCGTTTGGTAGTGCGTCCAGAGGTTGTGCCAGCAGGCGTGTTTGCGCCAGAGCCGGCGGCGGAACCGATTTTGGCTGTAGCGCTTCATCCGGTTCTAAGTTTATCGAGGCTCATTAGATGTGGTTCATTTTCATTACGGCCCGCCTGTTCATCTCCCTCAGCTTCCAACCCCGCCTCGCCGCGACGCTGTTGAGGTCGTGTTCGGTCGTGAACAGCCTAACTCGACGGACGGGACTTTCACCCGCGTTACAACCAACTTCACTGGCGCAACCCTTGACATCCGGGCCGGAAACGGGGCCAGCGCTCCGCGCAAAGCGGACTTGTCGCGCCGTAGCGCATAGCGCGAAGGCGGATAAACAGCCGTGACAACCGGAGCGTGACGTGGTTCAAACCCCGATCCGCAGCCTTTCAAAGAACAAACCGCCCTCAGCCACTTTCCGCACAATACCACATAACTTACATTATGCAAAACATTTGAACACAGAATATTTACATCAACATGATAGGTTGGAATTCAGGCTTTTGCCCGCGGAACACCGGTAATTAAACCCAAGATCGGGAGGGGCAAGCGCCCGCGAAGCCCTGACCCTTAAGGTTGAAGGGCCTTTGTGCCGATGTTAAATTGTTGGGTTGAGCATGAAATGTGGAATCAAAATTGCTTCCACTTGATTTATGAGAGTGATTCAGGCCAATTGCCGAGTCCAGTTTACCGCGGATGACGTTGAATTCATCCAGACGGTCCTGGGACGCACCAAAGGCGACGCGGCGTCGCTGGTGGCACTTTTGGCGGACCCGGAATCCCGCGATTTGATTCTTGATGACGAGGCGCTCTTTCGCGCCTTGCTCGAACAACGCGGGTGTCTGCGGGTCTCCCCGCACCTCTACTTCTACGTTCTGGTGCGGCACGTCTTGCGCCGGTCCGGGTTGGATGACCGGAACGTCGCGGACTACGTGGCGGAATTGCTGAGCGAATACTCGCGGCTGGAACGCACCCAATGCGTCGTTCCCGGCCAGCCTTCCCGCCTGCAATACTTCTTTGAAATGCTCACCGCCCTGCAAACGGCCGATGATCACACCGCCTTCTGCATCCGAGCGCACATTGGCAATCATTCCTTGTTCCTGTCGGGTGTTTTCCCGGAGCATCTCCGCCATCGCGCCGAACGCCGCGGAGCGCCCGGTCTGAGTTACTATCAACAAATGGGAAGCGCCAGTTTCCGGGCGGCCAGCACGCACCGCCTGGCGGCCCGGTATGAGCTGGCGTCTGTGTTTGACACGCTGGCAGAGCGTTTCGAGCCCGCGCGCCTGGCGCTCAACGACCTGTCCGAACGGGTGCTTTCCATTGGCGACCCAGACTTGCCGCACTTTCTCAAGGGCTGAGGTCCACCGGCAGGCCCCATTGGCGCAAGGCGGCAATGGATTGTTCGGGCGTTTGGTGCAGCAATGTCCGCCAGCCGCGGGCCAGTCCAGCCGCCACGTTTTCCGCCCGGTCGTCCAGATACACAATGTCCTGGCCGCTCCGGCCCGCCATGCGCTCGACCACCGCGTAAATCTTCGGGTCGGGCTTCATCGCGCCCTGCTCGAATGACAAGACCGAGCCGTCGAAATTGGCGCAGAAGGGGAACTTGGCGCGAATGTGGCGCATGGCGATGCTGTTGGTGTTGGAAAAGATATAGGTGGGGACCTTGTTTGCCCGGAGGGTGGCCTGCATGGCGGTCATCGGTTTGATCTCCGAAAAGATGTCCGCGAACGTCCCGCAAAAATCAGCCAGATTGCCCGAAAAGCCGCACTCTGCGCAAACTTCGCCGTAGAACTGCTCCCCGGTCAACAGCCCTGTTTCCAAACGAAAGAGCAACGGCGAATGATCCAGCAACTCACGAACCTGCGCCGGGGTGAACCGGCTCTGGCGGGCTATCTTGGCGGCGGAAATCCTGTAATCGAAATCCACCAGGACTTTCCCCAGGTCAAATACCACGGCGGGCTGCTCTTTCATGGGGCGTAAATCCTCACGGGGCCAATTCGCGCCGGCCCTCCAGGGCCAGGCTCAGTGTCACTTCGTCGGCAAACTCCAGACCGGCCCCGGCGGGAAGACCGTGCGCGATGCGGGAGATTTTCGGCCCTTTTCCAGCCAGGCGTTTGCCCAGGTAAAAACTGGTGGCATCCCCCTCCACGTCGGTGCTCAGCGCCACGATGACTTCTTGCACGCCGGCCAGGCGCGATTCCAGCTCCGCGATGCGCAGGTCTTCCGGTTCAACTCCGTTGAGAGGGGAAATCTTGCCGCCCAGGACATGGTATCTGCCGCGGAAACTGCCCGCTTTTTCCAGCGCGAAAACATCCAGGGGCCGTTCCACGACGCACAGGATGGCGCCGTCGCGGCGCGGATCGGCGCAGATCGCGCAGGTGTCACCTTCGGTCAGCGCCCCGCAAATTTTGCAGGCGCTGATGCGTTCCCGCGCCTGGACAATGGCCTGGGCCAGTTGCCGGACGCCGTCGGCGTCGCTTTGGGCCAGGTGCAGAGCCAGGCGCTCGGCCGAACGGGGGCCGATCCCCGGCAGGCGTCCCAGCGCTTCGCTCAACCGCGTGATGGCTTCAGGCAGCGGCACGGGTTTACATCATGCCCGGCAGGCTGAAGCCTTGCGTCGCCTTGGCCATTTCCTCAGACGAAATCCGCTTGGCTTCCGCGAGGGCGGAATTGACCGCCGTCGCGATCATATCTTCGAGCAACTGGACGTCGGCGGGGTTGACGGCCTGGGGGTTGATCTTGACTGAGGCGATGGAGCCGTCGCACTTGGCGACGACTTTGACGGCGCCGCCGCCGCTGGCGCCTTCCACGGTGCGAACGGCCAGTTGAGCCTGAATTTGTTCCATCTGTTGCTGCATGCGCGCGGCTTGCTTGACGAGTTTTCCGATGCTGGACATAGAGTGGTGGTGTTGGGGGTTTAGGAGCGCACTTCGATGATTTGGCCTTTGAAAACTTCCAGCGCCTTCCGGATCAGCGGGTCGTTCTTGAAATCCACTTTGGACGATGCGGCGGGTTCCGGCGCCGCGGCGGCTCTTTCCGGCGGGGCGAGCGCTGGCGGCGGCTGGGGCGCGGTGGCGATTTCCCGCGGCGGCGCCTCGGCCTGGATGAACCTGGCCTGCGCGCGCGGGTAACCTAATTCTTCCAGCTTGGTCCTCAACAGCGCGTGATTTTTGGGGTTATCGACCAACTGCAAATGCTCGGCGAATTCGGGATCGAATCCAATCGTCAATACGTTTTTTTCAAACGACACGGGATGCGCCTCGACAAAATACGCGCGGACAAACGGGCTGGCCCGGCCCACCGCATCGACCAGCCTGGCCCAAAGGTCGCCCAGGCCGGCTTCGCCAGACGGCGGCGCGGCCGTCCTCGGCGCGGCGGCGGGCGGGACGGCTTTGGCCACGGACGCGGGTGCGACGGCTTTGGCCGCAGGGGCGGGAGCAGACGCAGGCGCTGCGGTCCGTTGCGTGCCCGCAGCCTCGGCGCGCAATTGCCGGACCTGCTTTAGAACGGTGTCAATGCTCACGGCGTTGCGAGCTTCGATCATCTTCAACAAAGTCACTTCGACCAGGATCTTCTTCGAGGCGCTGTCGCGCAAGCGCCCCTCGCAATCGGTCAGCACGTCGAGCATCCGCGTCAAGGCGTCGCCGTGGAGGCGGCTGGATTGCTCTTTGAGCGCGACGCCTTCGGCTTCGGAGGCTTCAAGGAGTTTCAAGTCGCCGCCCGACACCTGGTAAATGAGCAAATTGCGGATGTGGCCGAGCAACTCCGACACAAGGCGCGCGATGTCCTTGCCCTGCCGCGCAAGTTCGTTCAATTCCCGCAGAGCCTTGTCCGCCTCCCCGGCCAGCAGGGCGTCGCCCAGCGCCAGTATCTGGCTGCGCGCCGCCAGCCCAAACATCGACAACACATCGGCCTCGGCGATTTCCGCGCCGCAGAAACTGATCAACTGGTCGAGCGTCGATTCCGCGTCGCGCATCCCGCCATCGGCCCCGCGCGCGATGGCGTGTAGGGCCGCCTCGTCGATGCGCACGTTCTCCAGTTTGGCAATGCCGGCCAGATGGCTGACGATGAGGGCGGAGGGGATGCGCCGCAGATCAAATCGCTGGCAGCGCGAGAGGATCGTCGGCAGCATCTTCTCCGCCTCGGTTGTGGCGAACATGAATTTGACGTGCGCGGGCGGTTCCTCCAGCGTTTTGAGCAGCGCGTTGAAGGCCTCCTTGGTGAGCATGTGGACTTCGTCGATGATATAAATCTTGAAGCGGGACGAGGCTGGGGCGTACTTGACCGTCTCGCGCAACTCGCGCACTTCGTCAATTCCCCGGTTGCTGGCGCCGTCGATTTCCATTACGTCCATCGAGCGGCCCTCGGTGATCTCCCTGGCATGAGGATCATCGTCGGGAAAATCGACCGCCGGGCCATCGGCGCAATTGAGGCACTTGGCGAAAATGCGGGCGATGGTCGTCTTGCCCGTCCCGCGGGGGCCGACAAACAGGTAGGCGTGCGCGATGCGCTTCTGGGCGATGGCGTTGGAGAGCGTCTGCGTGACGTGCTCTTGTCCGACGACATCGGCGAAACGTTGCGGCCGGTATTTGCGCGCTATGACTTGGTACGACATTTCAATTCAAAACAAAGGAATGCCAGGGTTACCACGGCGGATGCGGAGCAAACTGCCGCTGCTGCATTCCTGCCCTCACGGGGTTCGTAAGTCCACATTCCATGGGCCCTGGCAAATCCAAGCCGCACCATAATGCCTGCAAGCGTGCCGGGCAAGGATTGTTTGGGGTGCTTCCTTCAGGGGGGCGCATCTCCTTTTGAAACAGGCCCGACTCGGCATCGCTCAGAAACTTCCAAGTACTCAGTTGCATGTCCTTGATTATCAATGCCTTCAAGCTCGCCTGGCCCGCGAAAGACCTCCAGCCCCCGCGCATTTTATCATGCACAAGGGTGCATAAGCCTGCATAAACCGCCCAAATCCCCGCGCCGCGAAGCGGAAAAGCACACGACTGGATTTGCCGGACGCCCGCTCGCAACACCAGCACCGCGCGCCTGCTGTTCTCCTCTCCTTGGGGGAGAGGATTAAGGTGAGGGCGAGCCCCGCTGAATTCGATCCCGTGTCCGCGGCGCCTCCGCGCCCGCAAAC
>Ga0224558_1002368_pt1 | contig 17420 bp, 20 predicted proteins | sample 714S32024metaG_FD_180682 | JGI IMG/M metagenome (GOLD analysis project Ga0224558, IMG submission 180682) | Peat soil microbial communities from Stordalen Mire, Sweden - 717 S3 20-24 | ecosystem: Environmental > Terrestrial > Soil > Wetlands > Peat | place: Sweden: Norrbotten County, Stordalen...
GGCGTGGCGGCGGGGGCGGTGAACCTTTATTACATGTTGACCGTCTCGCGGCAGAGCTTCGCCGGAATCGCGCTGGATTACAAATATCCGTATGGGATCGTGGGGCTGCTGGTGCCGGTGATTCTGGGCGCGGCGTTCGGGTCAGCGCTGTTTCCCGCGGAGAGCGCGGTGCGAAGTTCATTGGTGGAGGCATTGGAATATGAATAAGTGGGGCAGGCCCCCGGCCTGCGGCGGCCTCTCAGGCCGCCTTGCGCTGCTGGCCGGTTTCTTACTTGTAGCCGGCTCGCTGGCGGCCGAAGACGCACGGCAGATCGTCGAGGAATCGCAGCGCCGGGGGCGGGCGGACTCCGAGCGCTACGAAGGCTCGTTGGAGGTCATCAGCGCGAAAAACAAGGTGTCCAAGAAGCACTGGCAATCGGACCGGCTGGGGTCTTACGGCGCGAGCAAGGCGATCATCCGGTTCACGGAGCCCGCCGAGGTGAAGGGCGTGGCGCTGCTGGTAATCAATCACCCGGAGCGATCGTCGGACCAGTGGATGTGGACGCCGGCCATCGGGCGCGATCGCCGCATCGCGCAGCAGGATCGCTCCACGCGCTTCTTCGGCACGGATTTCAGCTTCGAAGATCTGGAGGAGCGCGACGTCAACCAGTTCGATTACAGCCTGCAGGGCGAGGAATCGATCGACGGCGCGCCATGCTGGCGCATCGAATCGAAACCCAAGCAGGGCAAGAGCTCGCAGTACACGTCCTCGCGCGTGTGGATTCGCAAGGACAACTACGTCCCCGTGCAGTATGAGAACTACGTGAAGGACAAGCTAGTGCGCCGCCTGGTGGAGAAGGACATCCAGAACATCCAGGGGATCTGGACGGCGCGCCTGCTGGAAATGAACGATCTGGGCCGCGGGAGCCGCACGATTCTGAAGCTGGAGAACGTGCGCTACAACGTGCCCATGAAGGACGACGATTTCACCGTGCAGGCGTTACGGCGGCAGATGTGAAAGGGCGGGTTCTGGGTGCTGGGTTCTGGGTGCTGGGGCTGAGCGCTGCGGTATTTGGGCAGGCCTTTACGCAACGCGGATTTCTGGAGGCGGATTTTGTCGGGTATCCGCAAACCGTTTTGAACGACAGCGGGCAGGCGATCGGCGAGGCGTTGTTCCGCTACGAGGCATTTTACAAACTGAATTCGGACTGGCAGTTTGCGGGAGGCATCGACGCGCGCGCGGACACGCATGAGCAGGTGGATCGGGCTTGGGAACTTTCCTGGGACGATCGCGAACGCCGGCGGCCGTCGTTCGAGGTGCGGCAGCTCAACGCCACTTATGCGAAGAAGAAGCTCACCGTCGTATTGGGCAAACAGTTCATCCGCTGGGGCAAGGCCGACATTCTGAATCCAACGGACCGTTTCGCGCCGCGCGATTATCTGGCGGTGGTGGACAACGATTTCCTGGGTATCACGGCGGCGCGCGCGACTTATGGCGGGCAATCGAACACCATCGACGTGGTGTGGGCGCCGCTGTTCACGCCCAGTCGCGTGCCGCTGCTCGACCAGCGCTGGAGCAACCTGCCGGCAGGCATCGCGGTCGCCGAGCTGACGCCCTCGTTTCCAGGCGGCTCGCAATTCGGCGCGCGCTGGAACCACATCGGGGCGGTGGCGGAGTATTCGCTCTCGTTCTACGACGGGTACAACAACCTGCCGCTGTTCAACTTTCAGGAGCCGCAGCCGTCGATCGTGGATGTGGAACGCTACTATCCGCAGATGCGTATGTACGGCGGCGATGCGGCTATTCCTTTGAAGGGCGTGACGGTGAAGGCCGAGGCGGCTTACTTCACATCCAGCACCAGGACGGAAGACGAATACGCGCTGTACGTGGTGCAAGTGGAACGGCAGGCCGGCGAATGGTTCTTCATCGGCGGATACGCGGGACAGGTGGTGACCGAGCACCGGTCGCTCTTCGATTTCGCGCCGGACCGGGGATTGACTAGCGCGTTTCTGGCCCGCGCGGGGTACACCATCGACACCAACCGCAGCTTGGCGCTGGAGATGGCGGTGCGGCAGAATGGGCAAGGCGAATGGGCCAAGCTCGAGTACTCGCAGGCGTTCGGGGCGCACTGGCGGGCGACGGCGGCCTTCACGCTGATCCGCGGGGACGAGTCGGATTTCCTGGGACAGTACCGGCACAATTCGCACGCCATGCTGGCGTTGCGTTACAGCTTTTGATGGGCGGAGCCGGTCTGCGTGGCGCAGACGATCATTGTTTGTCGTCTGCGCACCGTGGTTGAAACTCGGATGATCCGATGGCCACGCTCCGGTCTGAATAATGGCGCGGCGGATTATTTCGCAGCGACCTGATTCAGCTTGTAGAGCAGCTCGTCGGTGAAGGCTTTCTCGATGCCGCGAAACTGGTTTTCCGCGCGTTGCAGGCGGACGGACCCGGTACGGTCAACGATCCAGACCTGGCCGGGCGCGGCTTGGGGCAGGAAGCTATCCACATAGGCTTTGCCGACGGCGACGGGAAAGGTGTACTTCTTTTCCTTCATGAAGGCGATAAGCTTCTCGATGTCGTCGTCGATGCTCAAGGTGATGACCTGGAGGTCTTTGCGGTCTTTGGTCTGGTCGTAGAGCGCTTGGACGGCGGGCAGAGAACTCCAGCAGGGACCGCACCAGGTAGCCCACAAATAGACCACGGTGGATTTGCCTTCGAAGCTATGATTGGTGGCGCGAGCGAGGGCGAAGGCGGGCAGATCCATGGGCGGCAGTTTGTAGTTGAGGGCGTGCCAGGGGAGGAAAGGAACGCCCGGATTGCCCGAGGGCACGCCTGGCGGGAGCGGAGGCGCGGCGGAGAAGACGGCCCAACCGGAATCGGTGCCGCCCATCTTATCCCAGAGGGGACGGGTGTGCTGGAGGATTCCGGCGCCGTATTCGCGGCGATAGTAGGGGTTGGCGATCAGCTCGTGGTAATAGGCAAGTGCGTCGGCATTGCGCTTCTCCGCCTCGGCCAATTTACCGGAAAGCTGCCAATACTTCGCCTGGTAATCCGGAAAGGCGCTCAAGGGATCCGGATCGTAGAAACGCTTGAAGTCGGTGTCGAGCCACTGGCGGACTCGGGCGATCGTCGAGCGGGCGGCGGCGTACTCCTGGAGTTGAATCTGGGCCGATGTCAGGGTACACAGCGGTCCAAAGACCCTGGCGGACCGGTTGGCGGCTTCGAGCAGGTCTTTGAGCGTCGGCGCGGCGGGCTCGGGTAGTTGGGCCTCGCTATCCTGCCAGGCCAGTTCGGCTGTGAGCAAGGCTTCGGCGTCCTTCACGTTCACGCCCGCAGCCACCCAATCGTAGGCGATCATGGGAGCGCCGGCGTGGGGAGGGTAGAGACGGATGATGTTTTCGCCGACCTGCTTCCAGAGCTCCGCGTCGGAACTGCGGGTTCGAACCAGAGCTTCGCGACGCTGCTCCCATGCGAACTGGCTGCCGGGCCATTGGGCGACCCATTTGGCCGAGACTTCGAGCAACGACTGGGATTGCGCTTTGTAGTCCAGGTTCTGGTGTTCGGTTTGCCAGGTTTGATAAGCATCCCAGACGGGATCTTTGGGTGTCTGCGCCAGCAGAGGCAGGACGGCGAGCAGAAGCAGGTATTTCATGGTCGCGCTATTCACCATTATGACGATCCTCCGGCGCGGAGCGTGGAGTCCTGGCAAGAAGATGGTGGGCCTTTTCGGCCACTCTCGTTCGGTCCTCGCAACGGCCGACGGCCTTAACAGACAATATCGCTAAGCGGTTTTCATCTGCAAGCAATCAATCGAAAGGTCCCGTTCTCCCGGTGAGATCCGCCGATGTTTCCGGTTCGGCAAAGACTTTCATTCGGGATGTCGCGCCACTTTGATAATGTCCCCTTATGGCCTCGTTAGAAATGTCCCCTAAGCTAAAGATCTCCTGAGGAGGTTTTAGCTGGGAAGGACATGGATGAGCAAGCGAGAGCTGCGGCGGGTGGGGGTGCTGGCCCGCGTGGCGAGTGAGGAACTGAAGTTGGTGGATGCGGCCAAGATGCTGAGTTTGGGCTACCGGCAAGTGAAGCGGATCTGGCAGCGATACGGAAAGGAAGGGGCCAAGGGACTCAAACACCGCAGTGCCGGGAAAGGATCGAACCGCGCGAAGCCGAAGAAGTTTCGCGCGCGGGTCATCGGGTTGCTGCGGAAGAAGTACAGCGGCGTGATCGGGGAAAGATTCGGGCCGACCTTGGCCAGCGAGCACCTGGCGAGCGAAGACCAGGTAGAAGTGCATGCCGAGACGTTGCGGCGGTGGATGCTAGCCGAAGGGCTGTGGAGCCGCGCGCGGAAACGGAAGGAGCATCGGGAACGGCGGGTGGCGCGGGAGCATTTCGGTGAGCTGGTACAGATGGACGGCAGCTTCCATAAATGGTTTGAATAGCGGGGACCGGAGGGCTGCCTGATGAATCTGGTGGACGATGCCACAGGGACCACCCTGGGGCGGCTGGGGGCGCAGGAGACGATCTGGGCCGCAGCGGGAGTGCTGCGTAGGTGGATAGAGAAGTATGGCGTGCCGGTGGCCCTGTACACGGGTTGGAAGAATGTCTACGTGCGGGCAGCCACGGAGAAGGAGTTGCTGCGGGGCGAAGTGCCGGTAACGCAGTTTGGGCGGATGTGTGAGCGGCTGGGAATAAAGATCATCGCCGCCAACTCGCCGCAGGCCAAAGGCCGGGTGGAGCGGAATCACGGCACACACCAGGATCGGCTGGTGAAGAAGCTGCGGCGTAAGAAGATTCAAAGCTACGAGGCCGCCAACGAGTACCTGGAGACCGCATATTTGGCCGAGCACAACCAACGGTTCGCGCGTGTGGCTGCGGCCAGGGAGGACTATCATCGCCGGCGGCCGAGCCGGACAGAACTGGATGATGCATTCCGGCTGGAGACCGGGCACATCCTCGGCAACGACTGGGTGGTGCGGCATGAGAATCGATTCTTCCAAGTGAAGCGGCAGAGCCGTTATGCTCCGACCAAGAGCCAGGTGGTGGTCTGTGAATGGGAAGACGGCAAAATGGAAATCCGGTACGGGGGCCGGAGATTATGTCACGAGGAAATCGCGGCGTGTCCGAGCCTCCCACCGCCGCCCGCCAAACCGCGGCAGCCACGCCGGATGCCGGCGCCGCCGCCGGCCAGCCACCCTTGGCGGAAACGCTATCAACAAATGCAGGCACGCGGGGGGGCCGCGAAATGAGAAGAGAGCTGTGGAAATGGCGGAGTGGTGGAAAGCGTGGAAATCCAACAGCAGGATTTCCCCTCTTCCCACCGCTCCTTGGAAATCTCGCAAAACCGGCGAGATTCCCACATTCCCACAGCTCCGGCGACGAGGCGGTGGAAAAGTGGAAAACCAAAAGCAGGTTTCCCACTTTCCCACCGCCTTCTCTTGGGTTGGAGAAAAAACCGAAAACCGCCGACTGCGTCGGCCAAGAAAAGGGGACACTTCTATCGAGGTAAGGAAGGGGACATTTCTAACGAGGCTTGACAAGACTTTCATTCGGGAGTGACATTAGAACGTTCGCTGGCTATACTGCCAATGTACATACGTCATCCATCGAATGTATGCCTGCGCCAACCGCCAGTCTATTGCATTCCGGCAAGCCATTGACAACACGAGGGATGAAGCTTCACAATCAACTGGCGCGCACTGTGCTAGTAAAGTGGACGGCGCGGCAAAAGCCGTGATGGCTGAACCCGCCGCAAAAGCCATTCAAACCGTTAGGAGGTATTTGTGAAGAGAAAACTGGCGATGGCCGCGATGCTCGCGGCTGTTGTTTCCTGCGGCGGGCCGCTGGCCGCCGCTCAAGACGCCAAGCCGTTGCGCATCGGCGTCTTCGATTCGCGGGCCGTCGCACTCGCCTATGGAAACTCGGACGAGTTCCGGCGGATGGTACATGGCATACGCGCCGATTACGACGCCGCGAAGGCTGCCAACAACGACAGCCGTGCGCAGGAACTGGAGACGGAAGGCCAGTGGTCGCAGGTCCGGCTGCACCAACAAACGTTTTCGACCGGTCCTGTTGGCGGCATCCTCGCGAAAGTGAGAGACAAACTGCCGGCCATCGCCGCCCAGGCGGGGGTCTCGCTGATCGTATCGAAATGGGAAGTGCAATTTCAAACCACCGCCGTCGAGACCGTGGATGTCACGCAGCCGATCGTCAAGCTGTTCAATCCGAGCGACAGGGTCCTGGCGTGGATCGCGCAGATGAAGACCCAGGACCCGATTCCGTTTGAGAAACTGTCTCTCGACCCGAAGATGTGATCATACCGTCGGAAGTCGGTGCGCCAGGCGCGATACGCTTTGAAACATGCGATGCTCACGCCGCGGCGCGATCCGCACGGTCGTCGGGGATCGAGTGTTACCTCGATCGGGTTGCCGGCCTGCTCCATAGTGAAATCCACTTTAAGCCCGAACTCCAAGCCAAGCTCACAGGTCTTGAATGGGCCAAGCTCGAGTACTCGCAGGCGTTCGGTGCGCACTGGCGGGCGACGGCGGCCTTCACGCCGATCCGCGGGTACGAGTCGGATTTCCTGGGACAGTACCGGCACAATTCGCACGCCATGCTGGCGTTGCGGTACAGCTTCTGATGGGTGGAGGCTGTTTGTCGTCTGCGCACCGTGCTCGAACTCGGCAGGCCACGAAAAACGATGGCCTGCCCCACAGCGAATCTGCGCCACATGGCCGCGGGCGCTGAGGGCATTCGCATGTGATATTGGCGGGCAATTCTGCCCGGGCGCGACGTGTTCCGCCATTAATCCCGCCAGGATCTCATCCTTGGTCCGGATCTAATTCTCCAGATAGGCGATCCGCTCCTGCTCGGCGAATGCTGTCCGGGGCCACGAGTTGGCGCGAAGGTGATACCATAACCGGCACGATGAACCCACCGTTCTCGATGGCGCTGACGGTTGAGTAAAGTGACCAGTTGAAGCTTATGGACAAAACCAGAACATCGCGCGGCAATCGGCCGGATCCGGTCCCCAGCCAGTCGCCAAGGGGAATTCCCGCCCGGTCATCGCCTGCGCCCGAGTCGAACGAGCGCACCTTGCTGGTCGCCCTGATCATGGTCGCCTCCCTTTTTTTCATCTGGGGATTCTGCCATGCCATGCTGGATGTGCTCAACAAACACTTCCAGAACATCCTCCAGGTTAGCAAGACGCAGTCGGGGTTCATCCAGACTTCGGTGTTTGGCGCCTATTTCCTCATGGCTTTGCCCTCCGCCCTGCTGATCCGCCGCGTTGGTTACCAGAAGGGCATTTTGCTGGGATTGCTGGTGGTGGCCATCGGCGCGTTCCTGTTCGTCCCTGCCGGCCTGTGGTTCAAGACCTTCGAAGCTTTCCTTGTGGCACTCTTCGTTCTTTCCAGCGGCCTCGCCTGTATTGAAACTGCGGCGAATCCTTATGTGACCGTGCTGGGGCCCAAGGACGGCGCCGCCGGCCGGCTCTCGATGGCCCAAGCCTTCAATTCAGTCGCCTACATCATTGCCCCCACGGTGGGCGGCGCTTTGATCTTTGGCAAGCGTCATCAAGCCGGAACCCCGGTGGATTTTGGCGGGCTGCTGATACCTTACGTCGTTCTGGGCTGCGTGGTCTTGGTTGTGTTCGGTGTCTTCTGGTTCATCAGGCTGCCAAGCATTGACGGGCGGCAGGACCAGGAGTCCGCGGCGGAGGACGCCTCGGTTCACAAGGCCCCTCTCATCCGGCAGCCCCACTTCACTTGGGGCATTGTCACCCAGTTCCTGTATATCGCCGCGCAGGTGGGAGTGAACGCTTTTGCCGTGAATTACATCCTGGAGAATGCCATCGTTAAGGATGGCGCGGGTGCGGTGGTTACCGACCCGCTATTTGCCTGGTATGGCTCTGTCACAAGAGCGGCCAGTCCCGAGGCCACGGCCGCCTATGTGATTACCATCGCCATGGTGCTTTACGCTACGGGACGGTTCACCGGCGCAGCTATCGGCCGGGTGGTCAAACCCAACCTCTTGCTTTCCTTCTACGGTATCGCCAACTGCCTCATCGTCCTGCTGATCATGGCCGACATCAAGCAGGTTTCGTGGCGCATACTGCCCTTCTGCTGGCTGTTCATGTCCATCATGTTCCCCTTCATCTTTGCCATGAGCCTGCGCAATCTGGGGGAGCGGACCAAAATGGCCGCCTCGTTTCAGATCATGTCGATCGTTGGAGGCGCCATTGCCCCTCCTCTGATGGGGTATCTGGCGGATCGGTATCATAGCATGGCCATCTGCTTTATCCTGCCCCTGATTGGTTTCCTCGCAACCACCGTTTACGGCTTCGTCTATCCCCGCCTGCTGGAGAAGTCGGCTTGCGCAGCCGCCTGATGCCACGTCACGCGCGCGGGACGGCCTTCAGCCGGCGGATTGCCGTAATCTCGACTTTTGTGTCCCGCGCCCGTGACGAGGCGCACCAAATCAACGTTTGGGCGGCGATTTCGCCAACTCCGCGGCCCTCCGGTCATCCTCCGCGGCTCCTTCTCCGTCGCCCAGGCGGCGCCGCGCAATCGCCCGGTTCTGGTAGGCGTTCGCATAATTCGGGCGCAGACGAATGGCGCTGGAGAACTCCAGGACGGCATTGGCGAAACTCTGCAAGCGCAGATAGACGTAACCTCTGGCGTTGTACGACGGGGCGCTTTGCGGGTCCATCTCGATGGCCCGGTTGAGCGAACGCAAGGCCCCCCAGAAATCGTCCCTGCCGGCCTGCTCCTTTCCCAGCTTGTAGTAATAGGCCGCGTCCGCGGGGGGCGCCGTGGCTGAAGGCGCGGCTGCGGCCGGCGGGGGTGGGGGCGCCGCCGCAACTGGCGGGGCGGGCGGAGTGGCACTGTGGGGTTCGGCCGGCGGATCCAATTCACAGGCCGCGCCGAGCCACTTGAGAGTGGCCGTCGAACTCATCCGCAGCGTACGGGCGCCGTCCGTCATGGTCCAACTTGAGGTGACCCTTGCATTTTCCGTATCGATGGCTTCGATGCGGATGGCTCCGCCTCCCTGTTCGGCGCCCTTACTACAGTCCACGCGTATCTCCTGCCCGGCGCGCGACGCGCGGGTTACGGTCTGCCTGCAGCCCTGGCCCTCGCCGCCAAACCCGGGCAGGAGCGGCTGATGCAGTTCCTTCTCCCGCAGGCAGCTTCTCTTGACGCTGATCCGGGGTCCCTCGGCCATCTTTTCCTTGGTCTGCGCGTCGATCCTGGCGCGCTCCTCGGGCTTCAGTTTAGCGAGCACATCGGGTGGTATGGGCGGCCGGCCGCTGGTCCGGACGGTCAACGTAATCTGCCAGAGGCCGGTCTTGATATCGAGCGGCTCAATCGCGCCGGAGGCCCAAACGGGCGCGGCTGTGAGCGTCGCTCCAAGCCATGCGATCCCCAGCACACACTCTTTGATCACGTCGGCGCCCACCAGCTTTGCACTCCAGGTTAACTCACCCTGAGGTCATCTGGCCAGCGCCGTCCGGAAGCCGAGTTGGATATTGCAGAAGCCTGCGTCTGGTACGAAGGTCGCCGAGTCGGGCTGGGCGAGGAGTTCCTGAGTTCGGTCGATGCGTGCATCGAAAGCATCCGGCGTCGACCCCAGATGTACCCTGTTATTCACGATGGCTACCGTCGCGCCCCGATACGTCGCTTTCCGTATGCCGTCTTCTACGAGCATTCAGAGGCGACGGCGACAATCTACGCCCTGTTTCATGCCTCGCGTGACCCGGACAAATGGCGTCAGCGCGTTCCCTGAAACAGTGGTGCACTCGGCCCCCGTGATGGAGAGCACAAGAAAGCATCGCGTATCCTTCGTCCTTTTGGCAACTGTTACTTCATCGCGAGGTGACCACACCAGAGAGCCACATGCCGCTACAGTTGGATCGGCGTTCATTGCGGGACAATCGAAAGTTACTCGATCAGAGTCGTGTGGATGACTTCGCGCCCCCTGCAATAAGCGCCGAACGACTTTAGCAGCTTGTGTACCATGTCGAAGCAATGCCTGATGAAATCGTCGGCCATGTAGAAGATCCATGGCTCATCGCCGCGTTCTGCCCGCCCAAACCAGCCGTGCCACTTCTCCTGCTCGATTCGCTTCGCGAACTTCCCACATTCTTCGGCAGAACTGCATACGCCATGTCGCGGTCGCTGATTTCGGGCGCTCCGTGGAAGTATTGTCTTACCGGCCATCGTACTATTTAGGCGCACAGCATGACGCAGAGCCCTGAGTCGCGGCGCATGGATTCTCTGAACTCCCGACCCTGAACCCCGCGCCTACTCATACCTCAACGCCTCCACCGGATCCAGCCGCGCCGCCTTATACGCCGGCCAAATCCCGAAGAACAGTCCCACACTCACCGACACCACGATGCCCAGCACCGCCGCCCACAGCGGCACCTCCGCCGGCAGCGACGGGAATACCAAGCGGCTGATCAGCGAAATAATCCAGCCGAACAGAATCCCCGCGACTCCGCCCAGGCTGGTCAGCACCGACGCCTCCAGCAGAAACTGCAATATGATGTCGCGCCGCCGCGCGCCGATGGCCTTGCGCACTCCAATCTCCTGCGTCCGCTCCGTCACCGACACCAGCATGATATTCATCACTCCAATGCCGCCCACCAGCAACCCGATCGAACTGAGCACCGCCATAACCAGGAACGTGATCGCGGTAATCTGGCGGAAATCGGCCACCATCTGGTCGGCGGTCGAAAGCGCGAAGTTATCCGGCTTAGAGTAAGGCACCCGCCGGTCGATCCTGCGCGCCGATTGTTAATCGAAGCAATGTGCTACAATTTCGTAGATACAAATGGTTTTCGCGTGGGATGAGAACAAGAATCGTATCAACCGCCGAAAACACGGCATTTCATTTGAAACGGCGGCGCGGATCTTCGAAGATCCCAACGTCGTTTCGTACCGGGACCGCGTGGTTGACCAAGAGGAGCGTTGGAATGCAATCGGTTGCGCCGGCGGTATCGCGATCCTGTTCGTGGTTCACACAAGCGAGGAACAACATGGCGAAGAAGAAATCCGCATCATCTCGGCAAGAAAAGCGAGTCCCGGCGAGCGCGCTCTTTACCACCCCTATCACTGACAAGCAGCGCCGGGAGTTGCAACGGCTCGCAGCCAGCCCCGATTCGCAAATCGACTTTTCCGATGCGCCCGAAGGAAATCCGCGGGCGTCCGACCTTGAGGTGGGACGTTTTTACAGGCCGATCAAGCAGTTGGTAAGCCTTCGCGTGGATGCCGACGTCCTGTCCTGGTTTCGAGGGCGAGGCAAGAAGTACCAGACCTACATGAACGAGGTCCTGCGGCGCGAAATGCAGACAAACGCCCGTGGCCGGTAGGACGTCTTCTGCGCGTTGGCGCGCGTGCCGCCCGGTTTGAACCCCGCCCTCAAGCCCGGCAATTTGAGAGAATGGCAGTGGAGATACGAATGAGTTCAGCGTCGATCTTTGATCTAAGCCCCTCCGAGAAGCTCCAACTTGTCGAAGATCTGTGGGACGACCTTGCGGCCGCGCCGGAGGCTGTGCCAGTCCACGATTGGCAAAAGCAGGAACTGGCACGCAGGAAGGCGAACCTATTGAAAAACCCGGCTTCGGGACTGGCCTGGGAGAGATGAAGCGCAGAGTGCGTGCCCGCTGTGCCCGTTGAGCTGGTCATCGCTCCGGAAGCCGAGTTTGGATACCGCAGAGGCCTGCGTCTGGTACGAAGGTCGCCGAGCCGGGCTTGGTGAGGAGTTCTTGAGTTCGGTCGATGCGTGCATCGAAAGCATCCGGCGTCGACCCCAGATGTACCCTGTTATTCATGAGGAGAAGAAATGGCTAAGGCTGTCGATACCCCCCGAGGCGCAGGCATTTATCCCAGGGATCTTGGAAACGTGGCTGCTGTGGTGGATAGGCTGAATCGTATATCTGAACCCCCTGCGCAAAAGGAGGACTTCGATACCTGGCTGGAGATGGGCAGCGCCCTTGACTTTCTACGTGACAACAGCCAACAGGGCGAATTCGTTGTCTACGCGTCGAATCGCTTCACCTTCATTAATGCGGTTCTGGTTCCTGCCTCCTCGTTAGATCCGCCGGATATCGACGACCTGATGTCCTGGAATTGCAACCCGGCGTCATCCTGGGGAATCACGGTCCAATTTTCGGAGCAGCGCTCGGCGTGGATCTCGCCCCCACTCGACCACGCGGGGAGCAAAACGCTCGACAAAGGCGAGCAACTGGTGTTTGCGCGCCAGTTTGACGGGCTCCCTGGGAAAAAGAGCTATTACGAGATTCTGCAAAGGTTCACGCATGTCTTCGATCTTCACTACATGGAGGAACGTCGTTCCTACTGCCGCCTCGACGGGCGCGGTGACGTGGAAGACGCGATTCGAATCGTGGAGATACCCGGAAAGGGCGAAGAATTTGACACCAACGTCGTGATCTTCAACCGCGACCTGCTCGATGAGTATCTCGTCCTTACGGACTCCGTCATCGTGCGGACTTTCGATTTCACGCGGTACCGCCCAAGCACATTCAGCGGATGGGCCGCTGCGCACGATGTTCGCTTTCGGAGCGACGGCGATATGCATTATCGTTCTCACGTCGAGCCGGGCTATGCGAGTTACTTGCGCGGATTTCAGCTCACCCGCTCCGCGGCAACGAGGGAAGCAATCATCAAGCGTTTCGATTACACAGCGACGGAAGACAGGCAATATGCCTCTTTCATTGCACAAGATTGGAAAAACAAGGTCACCAAAGAGATTTCGTGTGCGCCCGGGCACACGGCCAACTACTTCACGGAATCCGATCTGCCTTTCGAGTTGAGCCCTGCATTCTTCAAGCCCGAGGTGCTTCTGAAGTACAAGGCAGACTCCGAAAAGTACCGCCTGGCCGAGCGATCGATTTCGTGCCGCGGCACGTGGTCCCTTCAGACTTATGACACCAACGATGCCGGACAGGTTCACACCTATCTCGTGTACCTGCGAGCCCTGCCCTACGAGGAACAGCTTTACTGGAAGTCGTACAATGAGGAACCCAAGGCCCCGATATCGAAGCGGGCGTTTACTACCGATTTTGAGGGCACATGGGACTTGGAAAGCGATCCTCTCGACAGCCTAAAAAGCGCAATCAGCGATCTCAATCGCGACCAGGTTCCGTGGTGGACCCTTCGATCCGAGAAACTGCGCGACCAAGTCCACTATCCGGTCACGTCGTCCGCTGACGAATGGGCAACTGAGATCCTGAATCTTGATCAGTTAGTGGTGGAGGGATTTGAAACCAAGTGGCTGAGGAACAAGGCACAGTCTTTGGGACGAACTCCCGACATCACTTTCGCATCGTTGAAACTGGTCGAGGAGTGTCTTCTGGCACTGGGATTCGGAGATGAGCATGCCAAGACCGTTATCGCCCCCCTTAAACAGGCGCACGATCTTCGCTCCAAAGTGAGAGGACACGCCTCCGGCAAGGACGGGGCCGCGATTAAGAAGCAGATCCTCAAGGACCACCGCGCGTACAGGGAGCATTTCCGTGCCCTTTGCCAAGGGTGCGACGAATCGATCAGGGACATCGCGGAGGCCTTTAAGAAGCTGAACTGAGGTGACTTATCGCCCGGTCGTGATCGCCAACCTAGGATGCCCCCCTCACTCATACCTCAGCGCCTCCACCGGATCCAGCCGCGCCGCCTTATACGCCGGCCAAATCCCGAAGAACAGTCCCACGCTCACCGACACCACGATGCCCAACACCGCCGCCCACAGCGGCACCTCCGCCGGCAGCGACGGGAACACCAGCCGGCTGATCAGCGAAATAATCCAGCCGAACAGAATCCCCGCGACTCCGCCCAGGCTGGTCAGCACCGACGCCTCCAGCAGAAACTGCAATATGATATCGCGCCGCCGTGCGCCGATGGCCTTGCGCACTCCAATCTCCTGCGTCCGCTCCGTCACCGACACCAGCATGATATTCATCACCCCAATGCCGCCCACCAGCAACCCGATCGAACTGAGCACCGCCATCACCAGGAACGTGATCGCGGTAATCTGACGGAAGTCGGCCACCATCTGGTCGGCGGTCGAAAGGGCGAAGTTATCCGGCTTAGAGTAAGGCACCCGCCGATCGATGCGCAGGATGGTCCGCACTTCGTCCAAAGCCTTGGGAAGCTGGCCGTCTTTGGCAGTGACCACGATGGCATTCTCCCGCGCGTTGGGGTACATCTTCTGCATCATCCAATACGGAATCAGAACGCGCGTGTCCTGGTCGCCGAAGAAAGACGCCGCCGGACGGATCATGGTACCGATCACTTCCAACTCGCGGCCGTCCACGGTGATGGTCTTCCCGATCGGATTCACATTCGCATACAACCCCTTCTCAATGTCCGCGCCGATCACCGCCACGGGCGCCTTCCGCCGGTTCTCTTCTTCGGTGAAGAAACGGCCCAGGTGCATGTCCACCTGTCCGCCCCTGGCATAGGCTTCCTCCACGCCCATGAGATTGATGTCATACATGTCGTTTGCTTTATAGTGCGCGTTCAGAATCTCGTCCGGGCCGAAGAGCATTGGCGAGACGTCCTGCACCGATGGGCAGCGCGCGGCGATATCCACCGCATTCTGCCAGGTGAGGTCCTTGCGGGTGCGCTCCTCCGCACTCAAGCGATGCGTGCGCGGTCCCACTGGAAACTTGAACACGATGATCGAATTGGGCCCGAAGCTGCGCAACACCGCGGTGATGGAGGTGTCGAAGCCGGTCATGATGGCGCCCACTCCGATGATGGTGCCGGTGCCGATGATGACTCCCAGCACGGTCAGAAACGCGCGCAGTTTGTGCGAACGGATGGTCTGGAGCGCCAGCACCAATCCGTTGAGGAAAGCCAGTCTGGTCATTGGCTACTTCTCCACGCGCAGGGCTTCGATAGGATCCAACCGGGCCGCGCGCCGCGCCGGATAGATTCCGAAGAACAGGCCCACCACGCCCGACAGCCCCACGCCCAGAAACACGGAAGACCAGGGCAGCGCCATGGGCACCGAAGTCACATTGCGCACCAGCACGGCGAGCGTCCAGGCGATCAGTACGCCGGCCAGGCCGCCGGCGGCCGCCAGGCACGAAGACTCCACCAGGAACTGGTTCAGAATATCGCGCCGCCGCGCCCCCAGCGACTTGCGAATGCCGATCTCGTGGGTGCGCTCGGTCACCACCGCCAGCATGATGTTCATGATCACGATGCCGCCCACCAGCATGAACACCGACACAATGCCCACCGCCATGGCGGCAATCGCGGATGTGAGCCGCTCCCAAAGCGCGACGAAGGCCTCGGAGGCGAAGATGGAAAAGTTGTCGTCCTGGCCCGGCCGCAGGTGCCGGTAGGCGCGCAGCAGGGTGCGGGTCTCGTCCTGGGCCTCGGCCAGGGTGCTCCTGGTCGATGGCTTTGGCCACCAGCCGAATGCCCGTGTGCGCGCCGTAAGTCTTGAAGTAGCTCTCCACCGGAATCATCACGAAGTTGTCCTGCGAGTTGCCGAACACGCTGCCCAACTCCTTGGCCACCCCCACCACCTGGTACGGCGTGCCTTCCACCTGGATGGTCTTATCGATCGGGTCTGCACTCTCGAAGAAACGCGCCCGGACGTCGTTGCCGATGAAGATCACCGGCGCGTGACGCCGCGCTTCTTCCGGCGTGATCCCGCGGCCGATCCCCACCTGCACATTGTTAATCGCCGGGATATTATCGGTGACGCCCTCGACGTCCACATCCTCCATGGAGTCGCCCTTGTAGGCCACGCGCGCGCGCCGCGAGACCATCATGCCGACGCCCTTCAGCAGCGTGGCGTGGCTCTCGATGAACTCGTATTCGTCGCGCTTGATCTCCGGGTTGCGTTTCATCATTTCGTAGAACTTCTTGGGGTCCCAGGGGCCGAACCACGCCATGCGGACGATGCGGAACCCGTCGGCGCCCATGTTGGACACCTTGTCGGAGATGTACAGATTCATACCATGGATCAGCGCGGTGACGGCGATCAGCGTGGTGGTGGCCAGAATGATGCCGAGCAGCGTGAGGAAACTGCGCAGCTTATTCTTGTGCAATGAATTGAAGGCGATGCGGGTTGCCTCCCAAAAGGAGGCGCTGGGCCGGAACTTGCGCTTATGGCTCACAGGGGCTCACTAAACAGACGGCGGCGAAGGCCTCATTGTTCCTGACGAAGAATTGGGCAAAACATAACGGCGCGGTGTGTTAAAATCGAGTTGTATCTCAATCGCGGATCTCCCGATTCGCCGTCTGGCTTTCCTCAACCAGTGGGGGCGCAACGGATTCGACGGGATTGAATCGTGGTGGGGAGGCGTGCCGGGTTCCGAGCTCCCGTAAAACGATCGGAAAAACAGAACTGCCAACACACAGTTCGCATACGCCGCCTAATTTAATTAGGTAGCCGCTCCAGCCGTCGAGCCCGCGCGGCGGTGAGTGAGCGTCATATAGCGGGATAGGCTGAAGTGCTTCGGTCCGGAGCATAAGGCCGAGATCAATCGGGCTAGGCGGCCGCCACTCTTGCCGGTTCTGAGGCGGAAGCTGAAGTTGCCGAATCGTGCTACGCACGTAGTTCTCTTCATTGCGGGCTTTCTCGGACGCGGGTTCAACTCCCGCCGCCTCCACCAATATATTTCCATTACAATCAATAGTTTGCAGTCATAATCGATGCTACGCAAATTCTACGTAAGGTGCCGCGTGCTTGCGGGCCCGCATTGAGTTGTCCGTATTGATTCGACCGATGCCTCCAAACTCGAAACCGACGTGCGCCAACTTCTCGAAGATCTAGGGCTGAGCGGACAGTTTCGCATCGACAAGGCGGTAGGCTGAAGCCAAGCTCGCAGAGCCCATTGGCGGCATGAAGGCGAGAGGCTTGCACGGTCGGGGTTGAAAACCGTTATACTGTGCAAACAGAGATGCGCTGAAGTGTTTTGGAAATGAGCGAACAACGAAGAGTACGAGACCCAATCCACGGCTTCGTTGAGCTTGCCGGGGATGAAATTGATATCGTTGAAACCCCTGTTTTTCAACGGTTGAGAGGCATCCGTCAACTGGCGTTTGCAAATCTCGTATACCCTGGCGCACTGCACACCCGCTTTGAACACACCCTCGGCGTTTTTCACGTTACGAGCCTTTTGTGCGATGTTTTCGACTTTTCAAGCGACGATAGAAAGCTGGTTCGTCTCGCGGCGCTGCTTCATGATCTAGGCCACGGGCCGTTTTCGCATGTGTCGGAAGACGCGCTTGACATTTTTGCCGACCGTGAAAAACTAAAGGAGAGGCTTAAAAGCGGGTAACAGTTCAAGTACCCTGGTCGATTTTGCTGGACAAATGGTGCGGGATCGGCTACTGTATGGTGGATGAGTGCGCGGCATCGCGATCCGCAGGCGGGCGATCTGCAACGGGAAAACGAACGG
>Ga0224558_1002370_pt1 | contig 17391 bp, 13 predicted proteins | sample 714S32024metaG_FD_180682 | JGI IMG/M metagenome (GOLD analysis project Ga0224558, IMG submission 180682) | Peat soil microbial communities from Stordalen Mire, Sweden - 717 S3 20-24 | ecosystem: Environmental > Terrestrial > Soil > Wetlands > Peat | place: Sweden: Norrbotten County, Stordalen...
CCGCGTGTCGTGATGGCCCCGAGTGTCGTCGTGGTCAACGCCGCCACTGTGGCTGCCGATCTCGTCAGCGTCTCGAGCGACGGCGGCACTTTCGTCTTCAAGAGCCCTGCAAGTACGCTGAGCCAGCTGGCGCCGGGCAAGGTGATGCTGCTACAGGGCTACACAGTGGCCGTGGTGGCCTCGGTGAGCCGTTCCGGGTCTCGTCTGACCGTGACGACCCGGCCGGCTGCGCTCACCGACATTTTCAAGACCGCGAACATCAGCTTTTCTCAGCCCATCGACTTCAGCAACGTATTCGGCACCCTCTCGCCCGGATCGCCCCCGTCGGACCCCGCCGGCCGAATGAGCTCTCTCCATCCGGAAGCGGCCTTCAGCCGCGCAGTCAAGCCCGTCGTCCCCGACGTCGGCCTCTCCTATGTCGGCAAGGGGTCGAACGACTTTTCCTACCGTGTCTCGGTAACTCCCACACTGTCCCGGCTCAACTGGTCAGTTCAGGGGTGTGTCGGAGCGTCGTTCATCTCAGGTCAGTCTTGCGTGCCCGGTAAGAGCGCAGGCGGCATGACCATGGAAGCCACCTTGTCGGGCTATATCGCGAAAGCAGACCTCTCCGGTGGCTTCGACATCGCCAACGGCCGGAACGTGCGCAGCAGCTTCTCGTTCCTGTCGAGCGGAGGTGTCGCCATCACCTACCAGATCCTTGACCCGAGCAAGGGCGACTTGAAGATTCCTGTTCTCCGCATACCGATGTCGTTCAACGTTCCTTTTGCCGTGGCCGGTGTCCCGATGTTGTTGAAAGTCTCGTTCGCCCTGCTCGTGACGGTGGCCCTGTCAAGCAAGAACTCCACGGTGCGTGGAGGCGAGAAGCTGACCTACGGTGGTGCGGAGGCCGTGACCGAGTCCGGCGGCTCAGACTCTCCTGTGTCGAACACCATGAAAGTCGCCGGGTCTTTCATCACGAGCAAGCCATCGGTGACCTTGTCGTCAGCTGCGGTGGAGGTCGCGTCGCAGATGAAGGTCGGGTTCGGGCCGGGCCTGGCATTGGCCAACATCCTCGGCTACGGCGACGTGATAGTCGCGATCGGCCAGAGAACCGGCACCCTCGTAGCAGGACTGCCGTGCTCGGCCTTCTATCTGGACGTTTCCGGCCACGCGTACATGGAGGCCCAGGTCGCTGTCTGGAGGATCGCATCGAAGCCGGTCTTGCTCTTCTCCAAGGAGTACACGGACCCACGGGCGGAATGCTGACGCTGCGGTCCTGATCGCCTCAGAGGCGACCTTGAGTTTGACCCGGGCGTCGTAGAAACTTGAGCAGCGGCCCGGAGGTTGACGGGACCTCCGCGACCACTGAGCGCCCAGGAGAGCCCGACGGGCTCGGTCGCCGAGCTGTTGTCGGCCCACGATCCTCGGTCGAAGGCCAGGTTCGTGGTGCCGGTAGCCTCGCCACGAGCCAGCTCGTCAGGTGGGGAGATGGGAGATGGAGGCGAGAGCTCGCTCGAGAGCGGCACAGCAAGAGAGCGTGGGAGGAATCCAATGATCACAGACCAGTCGTCGACTCCGCGACCGGGTGGGGCGGACCAGCCCGGGGCGCCGTCCATGCAGTCTGACGAAGCTGCTCCGCGGCGCGCCAGCGCGGCCGCCGCGCTCTCCCCGCTCGTTCGCAACCTGCTCGGCGGGCAGGTCCCGGTTCGGTTCGAGCTATGGGACGGGAGTGCCATCGGCCCTGAGAACGGTGTGGGCACCATCCATGTGCGCTCGCCCGACGCGTTGCGACGCATCCTTTGGGCCCCGGGCGAGCTAGGCGTCGGTCGCGCGTACGTCGCAGGCGACATCGAGATCCAGGGTGACCTGATCGCCATGATCGCCGCCTTGCATGCCGTTGCGCCACGGGACTTGCGAGTGGGCTTGCGCGCTGTGCCTGCTGCCTTCGGCGCCGCTTACCGGGCGGGCGCCATCGGCCTTCCGTTGCCCGCGCCGCCCGAAGAGGCGCGCGTCGGAGGGTTGCGACACTCCCGGCGGCGAGACGTCCAAGCGGTCACGCACCACTACGACGTCGGCAACGATTTCTACGAGCTCGTCCTCGGGCCGTCCATGACCTACTCGTGTGCCCGCTTTGCCGATCCGGCCATGAGCTTGGAACAAGCCCAGGAGTCCAAGCACGAGCTGATCTGCCGCAAGTTGGGCTTGCGCGAGGGCAAGCCACTGCGACTCCTCGATGTCGGTTGCGGCTGGGGATCGATGGCGATGCATGCGGCGGCCAACTGCGGCGCGACCGTCGTGGGAGTCACATTGAGCGAGGAACAGGCCAGCTACGCGAGGAAGCGACTGGCGGAAGCGAGCCTCGGCGACAGCGTGGAGATCCGTGTGCAGGACTACCGGGACCTGAGAGGCGAGCGCTTTGACGCGATCTCCTCGATCGGCATGTTCGAGCATGTCGGCAAGGTCCGTACGGCCCAGTATTTCGAGACTTTGCATGGTCTGCTCGAGCCGGGGGGAAGGCTGCTGAACCACGCGATCTCCGAGCAGGGGGGATCGAAGCTCAGGCCCTGGAGCTTTTTTGGCCGGTACGTGTTCCCCGACGGCGAACTGCTCGATGTCGGCGACGTCGTGCTCGCGATGCAACGCGCCGGGTTCGAGTGTCGTGACGTCGAGTCGCTTCGTGAGCATTACGCGCGGACTCTGCGCTCGTGGGTGGCGAATCTCGAGGCAAATTGGGAGGTAGCTGTCGCGAAGGTCGGGATCGCACGGGCCAAGATCTGGCAGCTCTACATGGCTGGCTCGGTGATCGGCTTCGAGAACGGTGGCATCGGCGTGCACCAGGTGCTCGGAGTGGTGCCCGACGCCGGCCGGAGCGGGATGCCGCCCACTCGGTCTGCCTGGGGCTGAGCAGCCCTGGAGCCACTCGAGGACTAGCTCTCAGGCGCGAAGTCGAAAGGCGCACTCGAACCGTTCTGTCTCCCTGGCGACAAATTCGGGAATCCCGGTCACACGGAACTACTGACCGATGACCCGCGAGCCCGGGTCTTTCGACCCTGGTCTTTCCTTCTTACGGGCCGTTAGCTGGATCTGTGTGTGCAGATCCAAGAGCGCGGCGAGTCGAGGAGGCCTGATGTCCAAGTTCTCGAGGCGATCATTTCTCGGAGGCAGCGCGGCAGTAGCGGGCGGGTTGCTGGTGGCGGATCACCTGCGTTTCCTGGAGCCGTCGAGCGGTGACCTCGTGAGCTCTGAGGAGTTCCTGACGGGCAAGGAGGTCGTCTACCGGACCGGCCACTCCAACAACTGTGACGGAGCATGCGGGCACCTCGTCCACGTCACAGACGGACGAGTGACCATGATCGGACCGGCGAGCTGGGGGACGACGACAGTCGCCGGCGAGCAGGCGCCCACCTTCCACCCGCGGATCTGTCTGAGAGGCCTCTCGCAGATCTCGAATACCTACAGCCCGGATCGGATCAAGTACCCCTACAAGCGCGTGGGTGAGCGGGGGTCGGGCAAGTGGCAGCGCATCAGCTGGGACGAGGCGACGACCCTCATCGCGGACAATTTCAAGCGGATCCAGGCGAAGTACGGGAAGACCTCGGTGTGGATTGCGCCGTACACCGGCTCGCTCGCGCTGATCGAGGGCGTCGTCGGTGCGGGCTTCCGCTTCGCGAGCGTCATCGGCGCTTCGGCGGGCGACTCCGAGGGCGACAACGAGGGCGACTCCGCTACGCCCGCGGGATGGAACTACGTCCTTGTCGACCCGACCAACCCGTCCAATGCCGGCGGTTTCTTCACCGGTCACGAGTCGGTCGACTTCATGAACGCCAAGACGATCGTCTTCTGGGCCAACAACGTGGCTGAGACCTCGATCCCGGACTGGCGGGTCATGTGCGATGCCAGGGACCAGAACGGCACCCGGCTCATCGCGGTGGACCCTCGCTTCACGGTGACTTGTGCCCAGAGCGACGATTGGGTGCCCATCCGCCCAGGAGCTGACACCGCCCTCATCGACGGGATCATCAACCAGGTCTTCCAGAACGGCACCTACGACACCGACTACATCCGCGCCAACACGGTCGGGCCTTACCTCATCGATCCGAAGACCGAGAAGTGGCTCCGCGCAGCCGACGTGATCCCCGGCGCCAAGGACGACTACGTCGTCTTCGACGAGTCGGACCACAAGGTCAAGGCGGCGAGCGACCCTTCGTTGAAGAGCGCGGCGGTCCTCGGGACACACTCGGTGGCCGGTCTCAAGGCACGCACTGCGCTCCAGGCACTCGCGGACATGGCCGCGAAGTACACGCCGGAGTACACATCGAAGCTGACCGACGTGCCCGCCTCGCAGGTGGTCGCTTTCGGCAAGGTTTGGGGGACGAGCAAGCCCCTCGCGGTGAGGGTCGGCTTCGGGCTCTCGCACTGGTACCACGGCGACTTGCACATGCAGGCGATGTTGACCTTGCAGGCGATCACCGGCAACATCGGGGTCCACGGCGGGGGAGTGACCACCTTCGCCGGCGGCATCGCGGCGACCTTCGCCCCCTTCGACCTGTTCGACTTCTGGGCGCCGAAGGGCACGAGCATCTACACCCTGCTCGAGCCGATGGACTTCTGCGACGCCGTCGAGAAGGGAAAACCCTTCCCCGTGAAGGCCGCCTGGTTCCCGATCGACAACTTCGCCCAGCAGATGTCGGACCGCAACCGCGTCATCGCCGCGATGAAACAGCTCGAGTTCATCGTCGTCTCCGACTACTCGCTGACGGCGACCGCGGACCTCGCAGATGTCGTGCTGCCCGCGTGCACGTACTTCGAGAAGACCGACCTTCTCTCCTCGAACAACTTCTACCTGCAGTACATGCCGAAGATCATCGACCCTCTCTTCGAGTCGAAGTCCGATCTCGACGCGATCAACATGATCGCCGAGAAGATGGGGTACGGCGAGTACTTCACCCAGACCCCCGAGGAGTACCTGAAACAGATGATGAAGATCGGCCAGAGCGACGCCGACCCGTCGGTGCGAGGGCTCACCTGGGAGCGGCTCACGACAGAGGCAGTCCGCCTCAACACCGACCCGATGCCGTACGTCCCGTTCTTCAACCAGCAGTACCCGAGCAAGAGCGGCAAGATCGAGTTCTACGTCGAGATGCTCGTCCCCTACGACCAGGCCCTCTGCGACCACAAGGAACCGATCGAGGCTTCACCGACGAACCCGCTGTACAAGAAGTACCCGCTCGTGTTCCTTTCGACACACACTAAGTTCCGCACCCACTCGCAGTTCGTCAACCTGCCGTGGCTGAAAGAGGTCAACAACGGCGGTGACGGTTTCTTGGAGATCAATCCCCGCGACGCCGCTCCCCGGAGCATCTCCGACGGCGACGTCGTGAGGATCTTCAACGACCGGGGTCAGATGAAGGTGCGGGCCCGTCTCACGGAGTCGATGAAGCCGGGTGTCGTCAACTGTTACCAGGGCGGCTGGGACACTATCCGGGTCAAGCACTACATCGAGGGTCATCCGAACAACCTGACTCACCAGATCGCCAAGCCCGCCCAGTCGCTCATCCCCAACTTCCCTTCGAACGCGGCGTACTACGACGTCCTCGTCCAGGTCGAGAAATCAGGAGCGTGATCGTCATGGCTGCTAAGAAGACCTCCGTTCCCCACCACGTCATGGTGATCGACACGAACCGCTGTGTCGGCTGCTGGACGTGCGCCGTCGCCTGCAAGCAGGTCAACAACGAGCCGCTCGGCTACTGGTGGAACCGGGTGCTCACGACCGCGCCCAACCAGTCCACGAGCGCGAAACCACCGGCGAGCGACAACATCGACGTGCCTTTCGGCACCTACCCGGACCTCGAGCTCGCGTACCTGCCGGTTGCCTGCCAGCACTGCAACGACGCGCCGTGCGTGAAGGTCTGCCCGGTGCAGGCGACCTTCCGCCGCGACGACGGCACGGTGCTAATCGACTTCAACCGCTGCATCGGCTGCCGCTACTGCATGGCGGCGTGCCCGTATGGGGTCCGGATATTCAACTGGGGTGACTCCACCTACGCCCCCGGCGGAGTCGTCGGCTACGGCAAGGAGTACTGGACCGGAGACCGCCTCGTGTTCACGCCCGAGCGCCCGAAGGGAGTGGTCGAAAAGTGCACCTTCTGTGTCGAGCGGATCGACGTCGGAGAGCTGCCGTTCTGCGTCGAGGCCTGCCCGCTCGGGGCCCGGATCTTCGGTGATCTGAACGACCCGGACTCACAGGTGAGCGAGCTCGTCAACAACGGTGGCGGCGAGCAGCTCCACCCCGAGCTCGGCACCGACCCGAACGTCTACTACCTCCCGGTCGCCAGGCGCGTGCCGGGCGAGAGCTGAGGAGACGACCATGGCCACAACAACCGCAGCCATTCCCGTCGGCTCGACGCGTACCTACCGGCCGATCTGGGGCTGGTACGCCGCGCTCGTCGTCCTCATGGCTTGGGGCCTGGCCGCGTGGATCTACGAGCTCCACTACGGCCTTTCAGCGACAGGCATGCGCGATGTCGTGTCGTGGGGGATGTACATCTTCACGTTCGCGTTCTTCATCGGCTTGTCAGCGGGCGGGCTCATCATGGCCTCGAGCGCCGAGGTGTTCGGCATCAAGGCTCTGAAACCGCTCTCTCGGCTCGGCGTGCTGTCTGCCGCCGCGTGTGTGACCGTCGCCGCCCTCATGATCGTCCCCGACCTCGGCCAGCCGTTCCGGATCATGAACATCTTCATCCACCCCAACTGGACCTCCCCGCTCATATGGGACATCTTGATCATCACGGTCTACTTCGTCTTCTCGGTCGTCGACCTCTACGTCCTTCAGCGTCACGCCACCGAGCCGAGCCGCTGGCGCAAGCTCACACGCGTGCTTGCCTACGTCGGGCTGCCGACGGCTGTCCTGCTCCACTCGATCACGGCCTGGATCTTCGGGCTCCAGATCGCTCGTAGCTGGTGGAACACCTCGCTCATGGCCCCCCTCTTCGTCGTCTCGGCGGTCCTGTCCGGCACGGCGCTCGTGACCCTGCTGGCACTGTGCGCGGAGCGCTTCGGAAAGGTCGAGCTGTCCGAGGACACGAGGAGATGGCTGCGGGGCTTCATCATCGTGAGCCTCTTCGTCGACCTGTTCTTCGTCGGTGCCGACTACATCACCGTGCTGTGGGGCAACGTCCCAGCCGACCGCTCGGCACTCAACCTCGTGATGCCGGGAGGGCCCTGGGCCTGGCTCTTCTGGGTCGAGTGGATCGTCGGAGGGGTCATCCCACTTGCCTTCCTGCTCGTCCCCCGCCTCAAGAAGATGCCCGGGGCTCTCGGGCTCGCTTCGGTTCTCGTCATCATCGGCGTGTACGCCTTCCGCATCGAGCTGGTCGTGATCGGCTTCGTCAACCCGCTCACCCAGTACCCGCCGGGGAACGCCGTCGGCACCTACAACGCCCAGACGACCTCGTTCCAGTTCATCGGTCGCTATCACCCGACCTGGGTGGAGTACGGCATCATCGTCGGCTTGGTCGCGTTGTTCGCGGCGGTCGTCACGATCGGCTACCGGGCTCTTCACGTGATGGAGCCATCGCCAGCCTCAGGTCAAGGTCGCGGGCGGGCGGCCGTCGAAACGCAAGCAAGCTCATGACGACCGAGACGCCCGCTTCCAACGGTGCCGGCGAGCATCGGGGGACAGCGCCTCGGAAGCCAACGTCTCAGGCCCGCTCGAGTACAGACGAGACGGGGTCCGAGACGATCGTCGCGGCCGTCGACCTGCTCGCTCACTTCTGGAGCCGGCCGGTCAGCGACGAGGTCGCCAGCTGGGCGGAGGCCCGCGACCTCGAAGCCGAGACGGACAGCCGAATCTCGTCGGACCCTTTGCGCGAACCCGTCATAGTGCCAGATCTCGAGGAAGTGCCTGCACTGCTCGACGAGTACGAACGCCTCTTCGTGGGCCCTGGCCAAGTGCCTTGTCCGCCCTATGAGTCGTTCTGGCGCGAGGACGTCCCCGTCGACATCCGCCGGACCCTGATGGGGCCCTGCACGGCCGATCTCAAGAGGATGTACCTAGAGCTGGGGCTTCGGGTGTCGTCGCGAGCAGGCGAGTTGCCCGACCACATCGCCATCGAGCTCGAGGCCATGGCCTACGCGTTGTCGTTCGACGAGACCGGACCGGTGGCCCGCCAGATCTTCGAGGAGCATCTCGCCCGGTGGCTGCCGCGCCTGTGCCGCGCGGTCGCCCACGAGGCCGAGCAGAGCTTCTACCGCAACCTCGCGGTTCTCACGCTCGACTGGCTGGCGGCGATCAAGGGTTACTTCGCCGTTGCCGACGCGGGCTGATGCAGTCGCGGGCGGCGCCTGTCGTCGTCATCTGTGGCGACGTGGGCGCCGGACCGGTGCCGCTTCGCCTCGGGGAGCTCGCCGCCCAGTTGCGCCGCGAGCAGTCTGGCGCCGCCCCACTGCTGCTTCACGAGATCTGTGAAGCTCCGCAGGCCCTAGTCGAGGCACTTGCATCTACTAAGCCGAGCCGTGTCGTCGTCGGCTGCCGGGCAGCCTCGCAACGACGGGGGGAGTTGCTCGCACACCTGCGACGAGCCGGTGTGCCGGCTGCTGGGACGGTCGTCGTCGACTTGCAAACCGCCGATGGCTGCACTGAGAAGGTCGCCCTCGAGCAGTCCGTCGCTCTTTTGAGCGCCGCCGTAGCGCGCGTTGTCGGGGCCGACCTCGAGGCGCCGGTGAAGGAGCGAACCAGCCTGTCGGCTGGTGGAGTGTCTCGTCGATCTCTGCTATATAGGGTCAACACGGCACGCCGTTTCGTCGCAACTTGGCGACAGGACCGCTGCTCGGGAGGAGTCGCCTGCACGCCCTGTTTGCTGGGTTGCCCGCACGGCGCATTGCGTCGGGAGGCCCGTCGAGTAGTTGTCGACGGCGATCGCTGCAACGGTTGCGGGGTGTGTGTGGCTGCTTGCCGGAGCGGGGCTTTCGCACTTCCCGGCGCCGAGGTTGAAGGACTGAGTGCCGCGGCGGCCGTTCTCGTCGCGGCGATCCGGCGGTGCAGGTCCGCCACCGGCGTCGCGATCGCCTGCCAGCACTCGAAGTCGGTGCCCCGAGTGGGCGAGCCGTGGCTGGTGCTTCGTGTGCCGTCGATCGAGATGGTGACGGCGGGGTGGCTTCTCCAACTGGTCGGTGCCGGAGCGGGCGTGAAAGTCATCGGCTGTGACGACGAGTACTGCGAAACACGCGTAGCCGACCTCGAGCAATTCGTTCGCGACCTCGGAGGAGTGCTCGCTTTCGCAGATGGGCGAGGGGCTGGGGGAGAGGTGCTGGCGGACCATGAGCCAGTGCCGACCGCCTTGGCACCTGGAGGCGACTGGATCGAGCTATGGGAGCCCGAGGCGACCATGCGGTCGCTGGCGGCTTTCGGAGCGCTGGGTCCGGGTCGGACACCGTGGCGTGCAGAGGGCCCCGGCTGCTCGCTCGGAGTGGTGACCATCGACCCAGCTGGCTGCTCATTCTGCGAGGTCTGCGTTGGCATCTGCTCGACGGGCGCGCTGCGAGCCGAACGGAACGGAACTGGCTCGCTCCGCCTCAGTGTCGACCCGGGGCGCTGCACTGCTTGCGGGGCCTGCGTGACTTCCTGCCCCGAGGCAGCGGTCACCCTCGAGAGGGCAGTCGACGGCGCTCTCCTGGCCGCGGGACGCCGAGTCGTGGCAAGGGGACCGGCAGTTGCCTGCGAAACATGCGGGGCCCCGCTCGTTGCCGGGCTCTCAAAGGCGGTGCTGCGTCGTCGTCTGGGTGAGTCGCACCCGGCCTTGACAGCGGGGACGACCATGGTCTGCGCCGACTGCCGTCTCGGCGGCCGGTCTCTAGCGGCGAGCCACAGGCGAGCTACAGGCGAGCTACTTAAGGGTTGAGCTCTCGGGCCGCGGCCAGGCCCTTGGCCGTCACCGGCGGGCTGTCAGCGATCCGGCTGGTTGTCAGAGGCAAGGACTTCCTCGATCCAGGAGTACGACGCCACCGCCGCCGGGAAGCCCCGAGTGGTCACGGTGAGGGCGACTACATGGAGCAGCTCCTCGGGTGTCGCCCCCGCCTGAAGTGCCCGGCGGGCGTTGGAGCGAACAGCGCCCTCGGCCATGGCCCCGATGGCGATGCCGAGCTTGACGAGGCGGCTTGTGCGTTCGTCCAGCGGACCCGCGTTTGCAGACTGAGCAAGGGCCTCGAGGTTCTTGGACAACTCGGGGAACCTGTCGCGAAAGCGCGAGTAGATCTCAGGTAGGTACTGCTCGGTCATAGGTTCCTCCCCCAAAGGCTGCGCTCTTTTCGATCTCCCCGACCGCAGGCAACAGGGAGACTACTTCACCGACTTCGCCCGCCCCACCGAGCTCAGCGTTGTCGAGGTTCGCGCGAGCTTTCGCAGCATCGGTCTCACCGGGCTCGGCATTCTCGAAGCCGTGCGCACGCTCGCCTCCCCGTGACCTCGAAGGCTCCTTAGACTTGACCCGACGGTTTGTCCGCCATCGCGGCGATCGTGCGTCACAGTGGCGACCGCGCCTGAGGATCGAGGAGACTTGCCTGCAGATTTTGAGGCTTGGCTGCGGGGACTGCCGCGCTCGACTGCGCAGATGAACGCGGTCGACTCCATCTTCGGCGCGCTCAGCAGGCGAGCACGAGGATCTTGACCTCGCGGAGGCCGGCGGTGGTCACAAGCGCTCTTGTTGTGGCGCTCGCCGTCTGCGGTTGGTTTGTTGTCGCGATGCCTCCCTTCGGTGTCGAGTCGAGTGCCGCCACGTTCTCTGTGGCCGCGGCGATGCTCGCTGCGAGCGCGGTCCTGACACATCGAAGCAGCCCGGCATTCGACTTGCGCGTGCGCGAGCCGAACCTCGGCCAGCCCCTCGTCCCGGCTCTTGACCGTGCGCCCACCCGTGCACCCGCCTGTGTCCCCGGCGAGACGATCGGTGACACCTCGTTGCGCTTGCGGGGCACGATTACGTGGCTGCTCGCGGTTCTGCTTGCTCTCGCAGTGGAGCTGTGGGAGCTGTTCCACGCTCCGAGAAGCTCCTATCCGACGCTGAGCTCCCTCGCGAACGAGGTGCTCGGACCCGGCCATCGAATCGCGCGCGCCGCGGCGTTCATGTGCTGGGGTGCTTGTGGTTTGATTGTCGCGTCACGGCCCGGCCGGCGCTCATGAACATCGCCCTGTGGCTTGCCGCGGCGGTCGCGCTTGGCATGTGCGAGGTGGCGAGTCGAAAGCTCAGGCGTGGCTGGCCCACTGCGGCGCAGATTCTTCGCGGTGCGCGAGGGCACCGCGCGGGTCGGCTCGTCCTGGTCGTCGGCTGGGTCTGGCTGGGCTGGCACGTATTCGCGCGCTGAGCAGCCGACGAGCACTGCCTTTCGTCTGCTGGCGCCCCCGGCACCCGTGGGCGCGCCGGTTCCAACCGGATTTCCGGCAGGCAGGGCTCAGTTGCCTGTCGACCAGAGGTCCTCGGGCTCTTTGCCACGCGTCTCGGGCAACAGCGCGAAGAGGCCGACGGCGGGAATCGTGGCCGCGAATACCACGACTGCGGCGAGCCCGAAGCGATTGCCGACATCGGCTACCGCACCGAAGGCCAGCAACCCCGCGGTGGCCCCGAAGACGCCCACAGCGATTTCCCACCCGATGACCGAGGCTCGGACGGAGGTGGGGAAGAGCTCGTTCGTGAGCGCTCCCGCTGCGGGAGCAAAGACCGACGCGGCAAGTACTGCGAGCAGATAGCCGACAGCCGCACCCGTTCTTGTCCCGCTGTAGGTCAGCATGCCGAGGAGCGCCATGGCGATCATCGCGCCACCTGCGGCAAGACGACGCCCGACTCGGTCGGCGAGGAAGCGGCCGAGTAGTAGCCCGGCGAGCCCGGTGATCCCGGCGGTCGCGACCAGCAGTGCTGTCGTCGTACCGGAGAAGTGCAGGACGTTCTGCGCGTACAAGAAGAAGAAACTGTTAGCAGGCCCGGTCACCACCGACAAAGCGAAGGTCAGCGCGGCGACGATGATCAACCGGCGCCGGAAGAGCGGCCCGACCGCCCCGAGCACAGGCAGCGGGTGTTCCTTGGCGGCTGAAGCGATCTTGAAGCGGTCGGGCTCGACGACCCATCGCGAGATGAAAGGCAGCCCAGCCAGAGGGAGAAGTGCAAGGAGCACGACCCCGCGAAAGCCGAGCGTGCCAGCTCCGAGGCTGTGCACGATCGCGATCAGGCCCGACCCGATCCCATAGCCGGCGGCAATGAGCGCGACCGCCTTGGCTCGCTGCGATGATGCCGTCTGCTCGGCGGCGGCGACCTGTGCCACTCCAGAGGTGGCGCTGAGCAGCGGCCGCCCCAGGGCGAAGATAGCCACGAACCACCAGTAGGTAGGGCTTATGGCGGATACGGCAGTGAGCGTCAGCCCGATTGCGCACGTCGTGAGAAGCATCCGGCGGCGCCCGAAGCGGTCGGCCAGCCCCGCGAGTGGCAGGCCGCCCAGGGACGCAAGTCGGATAACAGCCAGGCCGATCCCGAGCTTGGTTCCCGACAAGCCGGCCTGCTCGGCGATCGTCGCACCATGGGTGATGTGGCCGAAATGCTTAGCGACGTCGCCGAGCGCCGCGACGGCTCCGAATTGTCCGAAACCAGCCGCCGCGGCCAGCAACGCCGCGCCCACTACGGCCGGCTCGCGCCAGCTGTGGAGATGCAGCCGCGACTCGAGCTTCGCGCTGTCAGCCATGACGGCGGCGGTCGAACCAGAAGGGGAGGTCGAGCACGGCAAGCAGAACGAGCGCAACGCCCGCGGCGCTGACGATGTACCAGGGCCATGGTCCGAGGAGCTTGAGCAGGGTCCAGTTTCCGGGTGGACGTCGCAGGAACATGTAGTTGGCCCCGCTGAGCGCGTCCACGAGACCGACGAAGGCTGTGTAGGCGAGCGTGATCGCGAAAGTAGTGACCACCGATCCGGGACGAGGCGCGATTCGCAACCCTATTACGAGGTAGAGGGCTGCAAGGACGATCCCGAGGTGGCCGCCGAGGTACTGGAAGAACACAAGGTGGGGGAATCCGGCATTGAGGTCTGGAGTGATGACAGCCTGCAGGGTACCGGCCAAGCCCCAGAAGTAGGTGAGCTCGACGAGGCGCGGCTTGCGCCACCAGCACGCTGCGGCGGCTACCAGAACGGCAGCGTCGCAGAGGGCGAAGGGGAGGTCGGTCTTTGGCGACCAAGTCCCGGCCACCAGCTCTGAGACGACGAAGCTGATCGCATCGGAGACGAGCACGAGCGCGATCAGTCGAGCGACGACGACGGTCCATCGTCCTGGCTTGCGCCTCGCACCGACGCAGAGGGCAATGCCGGCGGCAAGTGCGATCAGTACGGCCGCAAGATAAGGCACCGGGGTGACGAGCCCCAGCATCGGGCCTCCTCTCTGTGCTCAGCATTGCCCAGCAGAAGGTGCAGATGGTGTCAACGCTCGAGATCGGTGCGGTAGGAATGTGTGCGGTCTACGCTCGCTTGACAAAGCAGGTGGTCAGCGTCTGACCGGGGCGGTGCGGGAGCGCACCCACGAAGAGGTGGTCGAGCATGGATATTCTGTCCGCTGCATCCCGAGCCGGTGGAGGTGCTCTTCTCATCGAGCTCATCTTCCTCGTAGTGGCGATCGTGGCTGCGGTCAAGATCCTCCCCAAGGCCGGCTACTCAGCATGGTTTGCTCTTCTGCTCTTGATCCCGCTCGTGGGATTCGTGATGATCCTCGTGTTCGCGTTCGCGGACTGGCCGGTCGACAAGGAGCTCCGGCACTATCGCCAGGGCGGTTACGGACCTCAATCGGGCGGATACCCCGAGTCGCCATGGCCCGGACAGGCGTCCCCCGGTTACCGGTCCGGCGGTCCCCAGTTCCCTCAGTCCGGTGGCTGGCCACCACCGCCGCCCGGAGGTTCGGCGGCACCACCGCCACCGTCCGGAGGTTGGGCGCCACCACCACCGCCTCCGTCCGGAGGTTCGGCGCCACCACCACCGCCGCCGTCCGGACTGCCGGGTGACTCGGCGGCGCCCTGGCCAGGTAGCCCCATGCCCCCTCCAATCGGATCGACGCCGCCCTGGCCAGGTGCCCCGATGCCACCGCCGCCAGAGGAGCCGCCTCGCTAGTAGCCAGATGGCTCGCCACTACGGTGGTGTGGCTAGGTGGCGTAGTAGCCAAGTGGCTCGGCAGACTCGACGCGGCCGGGCAGCTGAAACAGCGGTCGTTCGATCCAGCACGAGCACGAACAATCGATCTCTTGACGACGGTCGATTGTCCTGGCCTCGGCCTCGCGTCGGCTCAGGCTGCTCAGTTGCTGCCAAGTCCCGAGAGCACCGCGGAACCGCCTTGTTCGGTCTACGCTCGGTCCGTGGGGCGGTGGTTGGCGCCTGACCGAGGCGGTCCCGGAGCGCACCCACGAAGAGGTGGTCGAGATGCTTGTCCTGGGGGCCGTGTTCGGGCCGGCGGGAGCGGTCCTCGTTCTCATCTACTTGGCGATTGTCGTCGCCTGGATTGTGGGCACCGCCAAGATCATCTCGAAGGCCGGTTATTCGCCATGGTTTGTGCTCTTGGCGTTCGTCCCGCTTGTGAACCTCGTGATGTTCTTCGTGTTCGCGTTCTCGGACTGGCCGGTCAACAAGGAGCTTCGGCGCTGTCGCGAGGGCGGGTACGAACCGGGGTACGGCGGGTATCCACCGGCCCCGTGGGCAGCCCAGCCGGCTCCTGGTTACGGCTCGGGCGGTCCCCAGTTCGGGCCGGGCGGGTGGCCGCCCCCGCCAAGTGGCTCGCCGCCCCCGCCATGGCCAGGAGCTTCGCCGTCGCCAGGAGGCTCGCCGCCCCCGCCATGGCCAGGAGGCTCGCCGCCCCCGCCATGGTCAGGAGCTTCGCTGCCCCCGCCGGGCAGCTCGCGGCCATCGTCGCCAGGTGATCTGCTGCCCCCGCCGCCAGCGCCCGGCGACTGAGTCGGCCGCTCGTCGACGAGCTGATAGCCGACACCGGGGTTAGTACGCAGGAGCGGGCCGCCCTCGTCACCGAGCTTGCGGCGCAAGCGGCTCGCGTAGACGCGCAGGTAGTGCGTCTCGTTTCCGTAGCCGGGTCCCCAGACCTCACGCAGAATGGTCCTGTGGGTGCAAACCTTGCCGGCGTTGCGGGCCAGATATGCGAGCAGGTCGAATTCCCGCGCGGTCAGCTCCATCGGGGTCCCGCCGACCTTGACCACGCGTGAGGCGACGTCCACATGAATGGGACCCACGGTCAAGGCCGCGGGCGCCGCCGACGGATCGCGGGCCGCCGCGTGCCTCAGCGCGACCCGAAGGCGAGCCTCGAGTTCCTGCATCCCGAACGGCTTGGTGACGTAGTCGTCGGCGCCGCTGTCGAGCGCGAGCACTTTGCGATCCTCGCTGTCGAGCGCGGACAGCACGATCACTGGCACGTCGGTCCACTGCCGGAGCCGCCGACAGACCTCGACACCGTCGATGTCCGGGAGCCCGAGGTCGAGCACGACGAGGTGAGGCATCCCCTGAGCTGCGCGTGACAGACCTTCGGCGCCTGTCTGCGCAACGGTGACCTCGAAGCCTCTTGCTTCAAGGCCGATCCGCAGCGCTCGCAGCAGCGCCGGGTCGTCGTCGACGACGAGGACACGCGTCACGACGGGACCTCGTCTTCTGCGGGAAGCTCGGCGGCGAAGGAAGGGGCCGCCGGTGCTGTCAGCATGAAGCGCGCGCCCCCTCCCCGGGCCGTTCCGACTCCGATGCGGCCACCATGGGCTTCGACGAACGCCTTCGCGATCGCCAGCCCGAGTCCGGCCCGCCCGCCATCGGCTCCACGGTGGAACAGCTCGAAGATCCGCTCGCGTTGCTCAGGCGGGACCCCTGGGCCCGAATCGGAGACCGCGATCTCGACCTCGTTCGCCGATCCTCGCCGGCGCGTCGCCTCCACCAGGATCTCGGCGTCGGGAGGGCTGTGCCTGGCGGCGTTTTCCAGCAGGTTTGCCAGTGCTTGAGCGATGAGTGCCGGGTCCACCTCGAGTGGGGGAAGGTCCGCTGCCACGACCCTGCGTAGTCGCGAGGTGTCGAACGAGCGCTCGACGAGTGCAGCGGCTTCGTCGATGAGGTCGTCCACCACGAGAGGCTCGCGGTTCGGCTTGAGCGCACCCGCCTCGAGTCTCCAAAGGTCGAGGACGGTGCTGACGAGGCGCGTCAAGCGATCGGTCTGCTCCTCGATCGTCTCGAGCAGGTCCCGGCGTGCCGCGTCGGGGAGCACGATCGCCGGTTCTCGCAAATCGGACACGGCGACCTTGATCGAGGCGAGCGGCGTGCGTAGGTCATGCGCAACGGAGCTGACCAGCGCCGCACGCCACTCGTCGACTCTTTGGAGGAGGTTTGCCTGTAACGCCTGGTCGCGGAGCTGGGCCCGTTCGATCGCGAGGGCAGCGTGATTGGCATAGGTCGCGATCAGGCCACGGTCATGGACGTCCAGCGCCCGGCCGCGCAAGACGAGCAACCCGACTGGACGGCCCGTCGCCGTCAGCGGTATTTGCCGCAGCAGCGCGCCGGCGACGACGCTGCCGGTGAGTGACGCAGGGGTGCCCGGGGCAGGCAGGAGCCGGTCCAGCGACTCGTCCCCGAGCTCGGGCCCATCGGACGCGACGATCTCGAGGTAGCCGGTCGCGGCCGAAGGCAGCAGGAGGGCAACGGTCTCGAGATTGAAGGCACTCCGGACGCTCGAGGCGACGACGGCGAGCATCTCGCGGACCGGCTTGTCTGCGACGAGCAGCTCCGACAGCTCGAGGAGCCGCCGCGAGTCGGCTGCGCGCCGCGCCGCGTCGGTTCTGAGCTGCTGCAGTCGCGATACGACGGTCGCGACTAGAAGGACGACCGCGACGTACGCGACGAGCGCCAGCCAGTTCTGGCCGCTACCTACTGCCAAGGTCCAATACGGCGGGATGAACGCGAGGTCGAGCACAACGAAACCGAGGACGATGCCCAGCAGTCCGACTCGCGTGCCGCCGACAAGCATGGCCCCGACGACCGGTAGGACGAAGACGAGAGCAGCCGCAGCGAAGCTCAGACTGCTGCGAAACGGGAGCATCGCGCCTGTCGCAGCTCCCATGCTCACGACGAGGGCGATGATTCCTAGCCTGAGACCACGCCAAACAGGAGCTTGTTGCACGCTCGACAAAGTTTAGGGCCTGGTCGTGGCCGCGGTAGGCGGAGCTCTCCGCAGGCAGGGTGGGGGAGAGATGCAGGGTAGGTAATATTCGTGATGCGCTTGGGTGATGATGCGCCAGTGCGACAACGGCCAGGAGGTCCAGGTGACCCGTCTCGGCACGGTCAGTTGAGCGCGTCCGCATCGAGCCAGGTGACTGGTGCCGGCGGGAGCGCTGGCGCAGCGGTGCAGGCGCGACGGCTGAC
>Ga0224558_1002373_pt1 | contig 17377 bp, 15 predicted proteins | sample 714S32024metaG_FD_180682 | JGI IMG/M metagenome (GOLD analysis project Ga0224558, IMG submission 180682) | Peat soil microbial communities from Stordalen Mire, Sweden - 717 S3 20-24 | ecosystem: Environmental > Terrestrial > Soil > Wetlands > Peat | place: Sweden: Norrbotten County, Stordalen...
ATTGAGCTTAAATTTCATTATGCCGAAGCCAACATTCGTCCCGTGGATATCACCGTTTCCGGGGAAGTTGTCCGGGCGGGTTGCTCTAATACCGGGGCCTTTACCTTTGCCATAAAATTCACCAATATCAGCGAAAATGATCGCCGGCTTATTATTGATATTGCCGATAATTACTTTAGAAAATTAAGAAAGCGACTGTATTTATAAAAGTAATTTATTGTGGAAGAAACTGACTGGAAGTAAGCGAGACGAGACTCAGCGCAACCGCAGTTACAGCCCCGCCATTCGGGGACTTCGGGCAAAAGGCTCTCCAGTAAATAACATCGCCTGATGATCCTTTGTCGTCGGGCAACACAGTTAAAGATCAGGGTGAGTTTAGCGACGGGGGCTGTTGTAATTGCACAAACCAGGCTCGTTAGAAAAGGAACGCTGATAAGGAGGTAACAATGTATGAAAGTGATAGGCATTAACGGCAGTGCAAGGAAAGACGGAAACACGGCCATTATTATTAAAAAAGTATTTAGTATACTGGAAAAAGAAGGTATTGAAACCGAACTGGTCCAGCTTGCCGGTCAACCGATTAGTGGTTGTACCGCCTGCATGTCTTGTTTTAAAAACCAGGATAATAAATGTGCAATTGATGATGATTCTGTAAATGAATGGATTGAAAAAATGCGCTTGGCCGACGGTATAATCCTGGGATCCCCAACCTATTTTTCTGATGTAACTGCGGCAATGAAAGCTTTGATCGAACGCTCCGGTTATGTTTCAATGGCCAATGGAGGCTTTTTTAAACACAAGGCTGGAGCAGCGGTGACGGCGGTACGTCGAGGCGGGGCAATCCATGCTATTGATACCATGAACCACTTTTTTCAGTTGAATCAGATGTTTATCGTAGGGTCAACTTACTGGAATATGGTCTACGGGCGGGAAATAGGTGAAGTGGAGAAAGATGCTGAAGGGATGGCTAATATGGCAAACCTTGGCGAGAATATGGCAATGTTATTAAAGAAACTTAAAAGCTGAAAATCTTTTATAAAATAGATCAAATTTTGCTGCGGGCGAGATGGCAAATGCTGGGTGACAACCTATTGGTCAGGGTGTTGTTGGCGGATATGGGGAATTCCGTGGTAGGCTTATATACTAACCTCATCCTGAGGAGAGGGTATCGGAAATCTGACCATAAAAGTTGTCCCGCTCTTGCCTGTCTCTATTTTGATCCTGGCGTTATGGCTCTCGGCTATCCGGTAGCAAACCGGCAAGCCCAATCCCGTTCCTTTTTCTTTAGTGCTAAAGAAAGGCGTTCCGAGCTTTTCTAGCACCTCCGGTGGGATGCCGTTCCCCCGATCTTTTATGCTCAGGACAACCTGATCTTGCATCCTGAATGTTTTAATCATCAGTTCCCCATATAATTGTGGCATGGCTTCTATGCCGTTGCGGACGAGGTTGAGAAAGAGCTGCCGGATCTCCTTCTCGTCCAAGTTCACATCTGGGACATCCGCCAGTTCCACACTTATCGCCACCTGTCTCTTGGCAGCATCGGCCTGAATCAGGGGCAACAGGTCGTCCACGATGCCGTTGATGTTTTGTCTTTTCATCTCTTCTGGCTTAATTTTGGCAAGGGAGAGGAACTCGGTGATGATAGCATCGGCCCGATCGATCTCCCCGATCATCGTATCGAAGCGTTTCTTTTGAGAAGCAAACTCCTCTTTGTCATGTATGAGCTGAAGGTATCCCTTGACCACCGTCATCGGGTTCCTGATCTCGTGGGCTATGCTCCCCGCTATCTGTCCCATCAGGTTGAGGCGATCCAGCCGGGCCATCTCTCTGTCCATCTGTTTGCGCTCGGTGATGTCTATTATCGCTGTTAACAGGCATTGATTACCGTCAAGCGTGATTATCTCACCGGACCACAAGCAATTTCTCTCCCCACCTTCTTTGTTCCTGAACACGGTCTCCAAATTGGTGACCGAGCCATGTACAGCCATCAGATCATATACCTGTTGGCACTGCTGTTTTGTCCAGACATCTATCTCATCCCGCAGTTTACCAACTGCCTCCTCACGTGAGCAACCGGTCGCGTCCAGCCAATGCTGGTTAACATCAATAATACGGAAGTCGGAAAGATTTGTGATTGACATCCCGCAAGGGCTTGAATGAAAAGCTTTGAAGAAACGCTCCTCTGACTGGCGCAGTGCTTCCTCCGCTTCTTTGCGTTCGGTGATATCCTCAAAGACAGCCAGAATATACTCGCCACCTCTGATGTCGATGATATCTGCAGATATAAGACCAATCCGCAGCTCACCCGATTTTCTGCGGAGGGTTGTCTCCACGTTGCGCAACGATTTATTTTCATAGATACACTGCATTGCTCTTGCAAGATCTTCCGGCTTTTCCCAGATGTGTAACTCACTTCTCGTAAATCCGATGACCTCCTCACGGCGATACCCGAGCACTTGCAGAAAGGCCTCGTTGACATCTACATAGCGCCCATCAGGAAAGGTGCTGATAGACATGGGACTGGGGCAGTCATTGAAGGCCTTTGAGAACCGCTCCTCTGAAAAACGCAGTTCATTCTCTGCCTGCTTACGCTCGGTGATGTCATGCAAAAGATGTTTATTGACAGTTCTAAGCTCCTGATTTTGCAAATCATAAATTTGTCTGAACCAAGAAATAAAAAAAGTGCTTAGCACAGCTACCATGATAATGCTGATGACATGGGACTCCCATAGATTCATATGAGGCCAGATAAGAGTTTTTATTACTTCGTAGAATATAAAAAATATTGTGATGCCAATAACATAAAGCAATTTCCCGTGTTTTGACGTCCAGTAAAACATCCGGTTGATATCTTCTCTGCGATCAGTCGTAGGCTTTTCAGACTGCCCAGTGCCCAGCAGGGACTCGATTTCCGCAGTTTTACCGGTACCATCATCAGTATTGTTTTTACCCGGATCTGAAGAAATCATTTGAATTCCCCCATATATTTACAAGTATATTAGATTGCTATAATAATTTTTGATATTCTGCTGAATAGTGCATAATCCTTTAGAATATCCTGTCGAATCCTGATAGATAAAGCAGAATCATGGTATATTGAAATGTTTAAGAGAATTTCACCCAATATCCATGATTATTGGATCCCCTTATATCAGCTTACCACTCAAACGCTCGCCCTGAAGAATAGGTTGAGCCCAAAACAGTAATAACCAATAAATTTGAAAAAGAGAGGTGAACAGGTTGCCGGCATCGTCCGGCGCCGAATTGATATTATGAGAAATCTTGCAGAGGGCTATATCGGCCAGGAAAAGCTCAGCCAGGGGGCGAGCGATGCCTGGGATAAGATCGTTACAGCCTATAAGATGGGCACGATCTACCAGGCCAGGGCCAGCGCCGTCGGCCGTAAGAACGACTCGTCGGGAGGCCCCGATCTGATCATCTGGGTCGACCGCGTGAAGGGGGTCATCCCCTTCACGCACTCTTCACTGAAGAGCCCCGAGGATGCCCGCGACATTGTCGGGCAGATCATCGCCTTCACGGTCAGGGACATAGATGAGGAGAAACAGACCTTCGAGGCGTCCCGCAAGGAGGCCCTGGAGAGGATGGCCGCCCTCACCTGGAAAACCGTCGAGCCCGGGCAGGTCAGGGTGGCCTGCGTCCGCGCCGTCACCAGGTACAGGGCGATCGTCGACGTTGGGGGCGTCACTGTCCCTATTCCCGCCAAGGAAGTGTCGTATTACTGGGTAGAGGACGTCCGGGATTACCTGAAGATCGAGGACACCCTCGACATTCTGGTCACGGAAGTCGACCGCGACAACAGGAAGATGGTGGTGTCCCTCCGGGCTATGGAGCCCGATCCCTGGATGGACGACCCGGATAAATTACCATATGAGGGCCAGCGGGTCCTCGGCACCATCGCCGCTGTCTCCACAAACAAGGATAGGTGCTCCCTGCGCATCAACGTCGAACCCGGCTTCGTCTGCTTTTCGAGCTTCAGGAAGAATGGGTATGCCAGGCATGCCAAGGGCGACCGCGTCCTCGTCAGGGTGCGCCAGGTTGATGCCGGAAAGCGCTTTATCCTGGGGAGCGTCGTCGAGCAGCGCAACCGGAGCTACAGTCCTGCAATCTGAAGACGCTGACCTGAAAATACTAAGCCGCATGCCCCTGGCTTCAGCCACGGGGTAAGGCGTCAGAAATACTTGCATTATATAGCCTACTGCTATATAATAATATTATGGAATATAAAACCAACAACAACATTGTCTACTCATGCAAATATCATGTGGTGTGGTGCCCAAAGTACCGGCGCAAGGTTCTTGTCGATGGCGTTGATAAACGTCTGAAGGAACTGATTAGAGATATCGCTGGCAAGTATCATACGGAAGTGATCGAGATGGAGATAATGCCGGATCACGTTCATCTTCTTATCGAGGTTGATCCGCAATACGGCATTCATCGGCTTATTCGGCAGATAAAAGGACAGACATCACGTATTCTTCGTCAAGAATTTTCCTGGCTCAAAAGCCGATTGCCCACGCTCTGGACAAACTCGTACTTCGTTTCCACGGCAGGAGGCGCTCCGCTTGCCATTATCAAACAGTACATCGAGCAGCAAAAGCACGTCTGAACAAACACTTTCTTTCGTCTGCGATATTCCCCTGGTTGTCAATAAAGCTAACGAGAAGATCCTGAGTGCCCGCTTCGAGGCAGCCCGGCAGATGTATAACGCCCTTCTGGGCGAGGGGATGCGCAGGCTGAACCTCATGCGGCAATCCAAGGTATATCAGCAAGCCAGATCAATCCCGGTCAACAATAAAGATCGGAAAGCCGAGCGCTCGGACCTTTTCAAGCAAGCTAGAGGGACTTATGACTTTTCGGAGTTTGCGCTTTCCCGGTATGCTACGCAGTTACGTTACTCTTGGCTTAGAGAACACTTGGACATTCACACAACACAAAAATTGTCGAAGCGGGCCTTCGATGCCGTTTCCAGGGTGGCCTACGGCAATGGCCATAAAGTTCGCTTCAAGGGAAAGCGCGGACTTCATTCCGTTGAGGGTAAAAGTAAAGACTCGGCAATAAAATGGAGAGAAGACCGCGTGACCTGGTCCGGGATTGAACTTCCAATGGTCAGGAACGCCATTAAAGACCCGGTTATTGCATACGGACTCTCACGCCCGGTCAAATACGTCCGGCTGGTCAGGAGAACCATCAACAATCGTGACCGGTTCTATGCCCAACTCATCTGTGAAGGCGTACCCTATCAAAAGCCGGAACACAAGCTGGGATCTGAACTGGTCGGATTGGATATCGGCCCATCTACCATTGCCCATGTCGGCGAGTCTGCCGCCTCATTGGAAATATTCTGCGAGCCCATCGTCCGTAACCATAAGGCCATTCGCAGGCTCCAGCGTCATATCGACCGGCAGAGACGGGCGAACAATCCAGACTGCTACGACGAAAAGGGACGGGCGATCAAGGGCAAGCACCCGAAGAAGAAAAGCCGCTGCATGAGGGAATCCGAGCAAAAGCTAGCCGAGATGTTCCGCAAGGAAGCCGCATACAGGAAGTCCTTGCATGGTGAATTAGCCAACCGGATACTCTCTGTAGGAGTGAATATCAACACTGAAAAGGTATCATACAGGGCTTTCCAAAAGTTATTTGGCAAGTCTGTCGGAGTGCGGGCACCGGGAATGCTTGTCTCAATGCTGCGCCGCAAGGCTGAGAGCGCCGGCGGTGGAGTCAATGAGTTCAACACCCGGGCGACCGCACTATCGCAGAGCTGCCACTGCGGAGAGAAGCACAAGAAACCCTTGAGGCAAAGAATTCATGAGTGTTCGTGCGGTATTGTCATGCAGCGAGATCTTTACAGCGCATACCTAGCCAGATTCGTTGAGAACGACGTTCTCCAGGCGACCAGGGCAAATGAGTCCTGGACAGGCGCGGAGCCGCTCCTGCGGGCGGCCTGGAGACGGGCTACAAACCAACCTGCGAGTGGGAGACGCAAGCCTTCCTCCTTCGGTGTTTGCCGGAGTCAGAGCGGGTCGTCCGAGAAAGAGAACCTGCCAACGCATAAGGCACCGGATGTTGTAGCGGAGGCGAAAGCCGACGTGAGAGCCGGGGAGAGTGCCGCGGTATAGATTCTTAGAACCTCCTGGCTTTAGCCATGGGGAGGCTCAGCAAAAAACTGCGTATATGAAACATTTGTAACGACCGCTTCGCCGGGGCCGCCTCCCACTATTATAATCGGGGTTACTTCGGATTTCCCCTCTGCGTGAACTTCCAGGTAGGCGATGTGTGATCCCGTGCTCAAGTTCCAGTAGCGGACACCGGAAGGGATAGGAGGAGACTGGCGGGCAATTAGAGTGCTGGGAAGCGGCTTCAGGATAGTCAGCGAGGCGAGTAACCATAGTACGAGCATCACAGTCGCAGCAACACCAAGAGCGAGTCTGCCGGGCATTTTCCATTTCGTCGCTCTCTTTACCGATATCCAGACTCCAAGAGCGGTGATCGAAAACCCTATACAGAAAGCGGCGCCGAACAGCGCAAAGCTGTCGTTGAAAAGAAAGGCGGCTAAAAAGAATGCCGCTGTTGCGCATGCCATCCCCAGGACGGCGGAGAGAGCTATCAACAACCAGTTCAGGCAGCGCTTCATGAACGAACTCCCTTAGAGTTATGGCTAATCACGCAGCGTCCGGCCTAATCGGAAGCTATTCCGGCGTTCACAACCGTATCATCTTGGTCATAGGCGTTATCATCAAAAGAATGTTGTCACATGTGTTTCTCGTCGTATCAGGCTTAATCCTGCAAATTGCAGAGACGATGCCGCAGACTATAACAAAATATAAAGGAGACGGCTCATTTGCTCTATAAGACCCATCTGTTCGGCGGCTTCATCGCCGGCTTCCTTTTGACCGGCAGCCTTGCCTGCGGCGCTGTGTCCGCTGTTGCTGCCCTGCTGCCGGACATTGACGACCCGAAATCGTTCATCGGGAGTACCGTCTCCCCGGTGTCTTACGTTGCGGGCAAGGAGTTCGGCCATCGTCATGCGTTTCATTCACTGATCGCCGCCGCGGCGTTCGCTACGATAGGTCTTCTGGCGCAGCGGCACTTTCATTGGCCGCCCTGGGTTCCCTTAGCAGTGCTCATCGGTTATGCGTCGCACCTGGCCCTGGATACCTTCAACCCGGCGGGCGTCCCCTGGCTCTGGCCATTGGGATTCAGGCTCAGGGTTCCGGTAGTTCAGACCGGAGGCATCCTGGAGAAGTTTGTTCTGGCTCCTGTCGGATTTATAGCGGCCATCTTTCTGATCGGCATCCACGCCATGCCGCTAATAAATCATTTCGAGAGTACCTTTAGGCTCCATTAACGGAACCAGGCAACCGTAACGCCCGCAACCTTTGGCAGTACGGCGACATTCAGCGTGACCGTCCATTCCAACGCCTTCCGCATGGAGTTTTGATAATCAAATACTTCTCCCCAATATCTCAGCATTTTTCAGTGCATCAGTCTGGGCAATATCGCCCTTGTCCGATACTTCTGAAACTGCAAGAATACCTCTATCCTGCCATTTCTTATAATCAACAATACCTTTATATGTTTCTATTGCGCCATTAAAAATCTGTGTTCCCTTATCTGCGCCGCAAATTAAGAGGATGCTTTCCTTGATTTTAAGCGGGCGCACACAATTCGGTCTACCATAGGCATAAAACCTGTCAATTGTAGCCTTTATCTGTGAAGAAAAACCGAACCAGTACAGCGGTGTTGCAAACACAATAACATCAGCGTTCTCCAACAATGGTTCCAACTCGGTAAAACCATCCTTAAACGAACATGCGGTACCTTTGCTCCAACACTTATCACAAGCTCTACAACCGTGGATAGTTTTTGCCGCCACTCGGAATTTATTGATATGATGCCCACTTGCCTGCGCCCCTGCAATAAAAGCATCGGCCAACATGTCACTATTGCCGCCCTTTCTGGGGCTGCCAGTCAGAACCAGAATGTTTTTACTCATAATACATCTCCTTAAGTTGGGTACTAAGAGTTCTTCTTGGATGCCCAATTCTTATTTGCCCATACACAAACTGCTCATTATTAGCTATGTATATGGATAATGGGAATTTGCACAGAAAATAACTATGACATTTGCAACTCCATTTCTGGATTTATTAACTTTAGTAATCGCACGATATGCTACAGCCGATAATTATTCTTAACAGATATATGCTTTATTATCTCTTTTACGCTAACCCTTTCATGAGGGGACTGACTCCTGCTGAACTCGCCAGCCTTCGCTGGACATACATTTAGCCTAACGAGTATATGGATAATGCGGTTGGCGAGATGTCTCCTGGATGGAGTGATAGTCCCCATCCATATTACTTGCAATCAAGAGTCGCATCCCCGGCAATGGCCTTTTTTTATATCATCAAATGTAATGGCTTTAAGCTTAGCCTTGATCTCCAGGCTATCATTAACAAGAGTTTTGTATTCATCATAAATAGATTGCAAGTCTTTACTGTATTGCAACTCGTCTAGGAGTTCACTTTGTACTTCTTTTGCAGTAGCTATTTCACTGCTTTGCCCTATCGCGGCATCGGAAAAAGAGTTACCGCCGCCAGAACGGAGAATGTATATTCCAGGATACGGTTCCCCGCAAGGGGATATCTCCCAATGCCACGGAGTTGGTCCCACACCTTCAAGCAGCTTTAGGGCATAATCAAATAGGCCAACTGTAAACCATGAATATAACGATGGGCCACTATCTTTTCCATAGCCCCCCGTGTATAATCGGTTCATTTCTGTTCTTTGGACGGCGGTTTGCTCAGTAGACTCAACTAATTTGTTCATGGAATTTTCATATGAGGATACTTTATCTCTGAATTTATTAATAGCTTCCCAAATAGGATAACCTTCAGTATGTTTTTTGAATTGATCCAGAGCAGTATCTGGAAATTCACCAGCAGTGATATTTTCAGCTGTTTTCTGTTGGCATAATTTATTAAAATAAATTCTGGTCAACGTGTCTGGCCTTTCAACATTAACCGTGTTTGCAAAACGATCCCTCGTTCGTAGCAACCCGCCCTCATGGTTCAAGGGGTAGATGGGTTGGAACGCGTTCCAATTGGGCGCATGTGACTGGCTTATATCAACGTCTTCTAAAGAACCTTCAGAAATCGCTTTTTCTTGTTGTGCAAGCCACTTGACTTTATATGAAAGGCCGCGTTGTATCTGATCACCTAAATTAACAGTATCAGTGTAATTGCCGACGATGCCTAATGGCATACTGCTTTTGAAGTCTTGAAGTTTTTTAATTTGTTCGCCATCTAATTTGTCAAAGGGCTGATTAACTTGCATGGAAAAGAATAACATAACACGCGGCGCATTACCGGCTTCTATGAACTTTTTTATTTCCTCGACTGTACCCGACGCTTCAACTCCCGTATCTGATCCAAGCCTTGCGCAGAACAAGGCAATAAGGATATCGCAGTTTGTAATGTCTAATTGCTGACTTATAATTGCTTGAGCCCTGTCTCCTAGCTCTGGAACTGAATGGGTTTCCCACATGATCGGCAGTAAAACAACTTTTTCGTTGATCGAGTTGTTGGCATTCCAAGTAGCTATGACTTCTGGAATGAGTTTTCGTTCTTTTACGACATCAGATGGAGAGGCAATAAAGACTCGGTAAGCGGTGGCTTCAAATGGCATAGTATGGTGCCACTCCCTTTCAAAGGTCTTGTAATGGAGTTCCACATACGTCAGATAGTTACCAGCTCTCTGTCCTCACGCCCGAGGAGATCTTACGATATAGGTTGGTAATATTATATGTTGGTATGGCCTTAAAGAAGGTTTTTAACTTATCAAACCAATATGTTTTATGTTTCTTTTTATTAAATCATATACATTGTCACAAAGTACATAACCGGAACCCCTACGTGCTACCAAAAATATACTTACTGACGGGTAACCAACTGAAAATGATGGAATATAGTTTTCTCTCTTTTTATATTCTCTCTCGATATTATTAAGTATTTCTCTCCCATCGTTGGATATATCACCATCTCTTTCTATTACTTCAGGTTCTGCATTTCCGTTTTCTATAATTGGAATATAGTAATATTTCACTCTTGGCGCAGATCTCAAATCACCAAAATCTTCTTTAGGATAATATAGTTCTATTATATATTTATATTCGAGATTAACATAGTCAGGCATGTAATTTTTTAATTCCTCAAAATTGTTTCTAACCATGATTTCAAAACTCTCTTTATAATATTTAAAGTAGCAAATAATTCTTTCTTTTAATCTTTCATGTGAATATAAATCCCATACCCAACCCGATCTTTTAATATCCTCTTGAGGCAAAAGCAATTCACAATAATTACTTTTTTGTTTAGATATTTCTAATACTAAACTATGCAATTGAAAAAGCTCTACACCATTATAATTATAGCCAACTAAGTTGGGGCTTGCTTCCTTAAATGCCTTTTCTATCATCATATTTAACCATTGAAGCAAATCACTATTATTTTTAATTGAGTCTTTTATTCTAATCCTTTCGACAGCAGCATTGATTCTTTCAGCAATTAAATATTTACTTTCAATTAACATTTCTTTATCTAAGATATGTTTTAATTCAGATTGAATTTGCTGTAACGCAATTTGCCTACCAGAATCACCTATCAAATTAGATAGCCTTAAATTAACTCCTGATGTTTGAATTCTATAACTATGTCTCCTATATTTCTCTATTTCTTCTCTTTCGCTTACAATTATTTTTGGTTCAGAAATACTGTTAATCATAAACATAAAATTCAAATGCTCCCTATCTTTATCAAGGTATCCACTAATACATATTTGCTTATCAATCAAGCTATGTCTATAACCTTGGTATGGATAAAATAAATGTTTAATTTGACCAAAATATCGAGCTAATATCTTTTCATAAGTAGTTACTAAAATATCTAAGTATCTTTTAGTGCTCGCCAATTGATCGACTAATAACATTTGTTCCTTGAAGTCATTTTTTTCCTTTATACAATCTATGTACAGCTTAATATTATTATCTAAAATATAATTTAGGAAAACATCTTGATCATTCCATTTCATAAAGAGACCAGCCGTAAAAATAAACACTTCATGCCAATTAATATTATTAATGATTGGCACTAAAATATCATTACGTTGAGTCCGAGCAATAACCCCGACAATATATTGCGCCGCAAAGTATTCCCTGAAAGTTCTATGGTAAAAATCAATTTTATTATCTGGAAGTTTATCTAAAATACCAATTGTTAATAGACAATCATAAATTATATCACTATTTTTATTTGGGCAAACTAAGTTAATGTATTCATAAATTTTATCTGGGTCTAAAAATATGTCATCGAAACAATTAAACGCAATATTTTGTAATATTATTTTTATTTCATTAGAAGAAATTTCATATCTTCTTAATAAACCTTTCTCTTTTTCCCAATCAATAAGTAAATAATTTACAAATTCATTAAACATAATACTTCTATTTAATGGTATTTTACCATTATTTTTGTTAATAACATTAATACCTATTTCCAGTAATAGAGGATTGCCAAATAAAATGTAAATATCTCTATTGAAAAGATGCGAAGGAATATCACATCTTGTTGATAGCATAAAATCAACTTGTTCAGGATTAAGTGATTTAATTGTGGCCGTTTTTACTCTATTGCCAAATATATTATTGTATACATTCTTCCTACAAGTTAAAATTATTTTATTTTTATTAAAATGTTGTATTAAGTAATTAATATTTTCAATACATTTTTCAAAATAAATATCTCTTACTTCATCTAGGCCATCCAAAAGAAGAAGAAAAGATCCATTTATAAGCATATTTTGAATAATGCCATTGGTTAATTTATTCTCTAAATAAGGGTTAAGACTATTGAATATATCGTCTTCTATAGATTTATTATTATCATAAGCTGATAATCTTATGTATATTGGAATTTTAGAAGGTGGCGCTTCTTCTGGGGTAAAGGTGCATAGCATAACAATTTGCTTGAGAGAGTAAGTTTTACCACAACCAGGTTCTCCTAGTATTATAAAATTATCATCTAGATAAAAAATATCCATTAAAGTAAGATTTGCATTTTCAACATTAAGTGACATATCATCACTAATAAAAGTTCGTTCAAGTTGTACTTCGCCTACTTCTTTCATAGACCAGTGTTGCATTGCAATAATATATGATATAAAATTATTTTTAATCTCATTTTCACTTAAAGCAATTTTATCTTTAGCAATTTCAACAAACTTCTTTGTAGTAAAATCAAAATTAAATATATTAATTGGTGATTGACTTATATAAGTCATCATTAATAGATTAAATAATTCTTGATGTTTTATAATTTGTAATGTTAATAAAGTAAAAAATCTATTTGTAATCTGATTAATATCTACCGTGTTAGGTGATATTCTACCTAACAATTCAGCAAATATACTAAAATGATTGTTAAAAATTAAATCGTTAGAGATTGACAGAATAAATTCATCTTTAAAATTATCCCAGAAAGTCTTGCCATTAACTATATGCGATAATGGATATTCACTAGATAAATTATCAATAGCAGCTGATACACAACTAAAATACTGATCTTGAATCTCTGGACGTAAAGTTCCTAAAGCTTCAAGGATCCTTGAAAGAAAATTAACTAATACACCTAATATTATGTTACTAATTGAAAAGAACAAAATGAATCACCTACCAAACCGTCGGTCTAAACTTCCCATTATAGACCAGGCTGTGTGAAAACAGTACGCATTCCCAACAAGAATCAGTGCTGCTTTTGACTCTACATTTATAAAAGCAAAAATAAGGGGTGCCTACCCCTGTAATATTCCGATTAGTTCCTTGGTTCCTATAATATTTATTGTTCGTTTCATGTTATATACTAAAAAGTGCATTAATGACTTAACCCTGACACTTTCCGTTCCCCTGGTAAGAAAATATGAAAATCCAAATGCCCTTTTGATAGTGCCAAATGGATGCTCGACAAGTTGTTTTCGTTTTTGATACATCTCAAGGTGCTCACTCGTGCGTTGGTCTACTTCATCGGCATCTCTTTGAAATGGCCTGTCTTGTATAGTACGTCCCTTCTCGCTATCGCTGCATTTATCTCTTACTTTACATCCAGCACATGCCGTAAAATTTTGATATCTCTTATGCCCTGGATATTTGGCGTTTTCTTTTCTGGGGTTATAGGCTTTTAGTAGATGTCCCTGGGGGCAGATATAGCCGTCCTTGGCTTCGTCATATTTAAAGTGGGATTTGCCATACTCTTTGGTGGCAGCCATATGTGAGTGGTCTGCTTTTGATACTATGGGGATGATGTGATCATCTTTGCATTTAGAAAATTCCGAGGCCGAGTAATAACCTTTATCGGCAATGGCGGTAATTTCATCCACGCCTAGTTCTTGTTTTGCTTGCAATGAGATGCTATGAAACTGTTCTTTGTCTACCGGATCGCTTGTGACATCAACTGCTACGACAAGATGATTTTGGTCATCAACTGCAACCTGCACATTATGGCATATATCAAAACCATTATTATTGGTCTTCATCATTCTTGAATCAGGATCGGTTGCATAGATTGAACCGCTTTCCTTCACTTGCTGTTTCAGCGTTTCAAGCTCAGCTAACCGTTGGTTAATCCATTCGACCTTAGCCTCAATTTCTGTCCGGCTTAGCTTCATTGCCGCACAACTACCCTCTTCAATATCGTACCGGTCAAGCAACGCTAAATACTGCTCTGCTGTTTTGTTATAGTGCTCGATCTTCTTCTGAAGCTTATTTTCACTATGATAGGCTAATCGACTATTATTGGCTCTAAATTTGCTGCCATCGACAGCGACCATTTCCTTCCCGATTAAGCCCAACTCATCGCATATCATGCTGAATTTACTGAAGGCCAACTTTATTTGCTTTTTATTATCCTTTCTGAAATCTGCTATTGTTTTAAAGTCAGGTTTTAGTTCGTTTATGAGCCAGAGCACTTCAATGTTTCGATGGCATTCTCTTTCTATTTTGCGGGATGATCGTATTCCGTTAAAGTAGCTATATGTATAGAGCTTAAACATATCTACCGGGCTATATGGCTTTCTGCCGGTATCCTTGGTTTCTGAATGCGTAAATCCCATTGATTGAATATCCATACTATCTACTATTGCATCTATTGCCCTTACTTCACTATCGGCGGAGATCATGTCATCCAGGCACATTGGCATTAAGCTTAATTGGTTTCTGTTCTTAATGCTTTTGTATCTATGCATAACATACAACCCCTTAGTTTTAATACCTATATTATATCATTTAAGGGATTTCCAAAGGCGTTTTCACACAATCTCAGACATTAACAGCAATTATGGAGAGTTATGATTGAAATCTGCTAACTCTGCGAATTCATTTATAACTTTCATGTTTGGAAAAAGAAAATCCACCAACAATGGCGGCGTGGATATAATTGTTTTTTATGTAGCTGGATATAAATTACTGAAAGGTACCGTCTATGGTCATTTCGCCATTAAATTACATATTCCTTCTTATACATCCTTCAGCAGTAACGGTATCCCCCAATCCCCTGGTATTAGGCTATTGCCGATTATGCACGGTAAGCATTATTGATAAACCGGCGAGGAGGTGATCTCCATGGACTTCGATTCCGGCAAAGAATACATATCCCCCTATTCATCGAGGAGGTTTCAGGACATCGCCTGGCAGGAGGTTACCCCCGGCTGGCTGGGCATCTACCAGGCCGTCGAGTGGGCTGACCCCCCGGTGCTCGAATACCTGAAGGATATGAGGCTCGCCACCCGCTCCCAGCTCCTCAAGAATTTCTACGTCAGCCAGGTGAACGGAAAGAAGCGGATCGAGCGCATGGCCAGGACGGGTGTCCTGCTGCGGCACTCCCTGGTCAGCAGGGTGGGCGACACCGCCCTCTATACCCTTGGGCCGCTCGGGGCCGAACTCGTCTGTGAGCGCTGGGTTCCGAACTGGTGGCGCTCGTTCTCCCTGGTGGATTGTCTCAAGCGCTTGGTAACGGGCGAACTATACCTGGGTATCTCCAGCGTCTGGCCGTGCGATCTCACCGCAGCCGACTGGCCGCTGACGGCCTTTTTGACCTTCGGCGGCATGGAATACGGCGTCCTCGTCCTGCGCGACGACGTCGAGCTGATCCGCCGCAAGATCGCCAAGTCCACCGCCATGCGCCTCATCGTCGTGGTCGAGCGGATCGGCGACGCTGCCAGGCTGGACACCGTGCTCGACGTTCCGGCCCGGTTCATCCTCGACCGGGACCTCGTCGGAGGAGAGTTTGCGCAAGCCGTGATGTACCGCTTCGAGGACGGTATGATCATACCCGAAGACCTTTTTGGCGAAAGCGTTTCAGGCAATGTTTTCGTGACCTATTGATTTGTTAGTATAATTTGCCTTTAATGTTGGCTAATTTGCTATAATCTGCGGGAGCAAGAAAACACGGGAGGATGAATCATGATCGAAGAGCTTTACTTGTATCTCGAGCCGCGCGATGAAGAGTACATATGGAGATTTATGGATCTTTCAAAACTTATATATATACTGACATATAAAGCGTTGCCCTTTATAAGGCTAGATCATTTTGAGGATAATTTTGAAGGCTACATCCCCAACGGAAATATAATCTTACCTGATGATCTAAAGGGCATAACATCGGACGAGCAAAGATTAACTGCCGAAAAACTCAACAAGAACAACCGCAACCTTGCCTGGAAAGCTCGCCAAATCATCTTTGTGAATTGTTGGCATCTTAATGAGTATGAGTCTGCGGCTATGTGGAAACTTTACTCGCAGAGTCCTGTAGGTGTGGCAATCCGTTCGACATACGGGAGACTGAAGGACAATCTTAAGGATGCTCCTCAGAAATTTAGGATAGTGAGAGTTGAATACATTGACTATCAGACCGCCCGTGTAGATACTGCGCCAATGGATATGATGGCCCTGAGCATGCGCAAAAGAAAAAGTTTCGAGCATGAAAAGGAACTCAGGGCTATTCATTGGGATAGGACAGAAGCAATGGATATTATCAGAGGTACACGACCTACGAATTCCAAGGCGATTATCCCTATTCCAGTTAATTTGGATAAACTGATAGAAACGATCTTTGTTGATCCATTGTCTCGGCCGTCAGACAAAACATTGGTTGAGTCGGTACTGGAGAAATACGGTTTGCACAAACCAGTGCAACAATCGAGTTTGGCAGAGGGTCCAATTTGGTGAGACGAGTTCTGAATCCCGTTTTTTGCGGACTAAGCAACCATTCAAATGGTAGTTGTACTTTTTCTGGAAATATCTTTAAAAAATAAACTGTTTTGCTGCAGGACAGTCCCGACTCTTTTTTAAGGGAAGGTGACAATCCATGCAGCCGGGCGGCTAATTCTCATTATGAGAAAACGGCCGCGCTAAAAGTCAGGCGCTTGCATTGACACGATGCATAAGCGCGCTAGGCCCAGTTGACTCGTTCCTCCACCGGGGGAACCAGGACGGCTGGGTCTATTTCTTTGCCCGTTTTTAACAAGAACATATGTTTGATAGATCTCTCTTCCCCTCTTCACATCCCTAGGGAGACGGCAAGACCGTCTCCCTCCAGGGGGTGTGTTTCTTAAAAGCGCAGGGATTGAGAACGAACCGTATCGCAATTGAACAGTGTTTATGAGATCCGGCGCATGCATTACCTGACTCGGTTTTCCACCCCTTCACCGGGGCGGAGCGGCTTGGTTAAAGAGCCCCCGCCCCGGGGCTTAATCCGGGGTAATTAAAACAAAGGAGGAGTAAGGCCAATGAGAGGGGTTAGAAAGGGAACCAGGGTTCAGTTGAACGGCACGTGCCTGATCGGGAGAAACGGTGAAGTCCACACACCAAGAGGAGCCGTCCGCACATCCGAAGAGGCCAGGCGTCTCGGTGTCTTGCCGCTGTATGTGATGGCCCAGCAGATTGCCGCCCAGCGGGATCTGGTCATGGAAGGGGGAGGCGTGTGAAAAGATGGAACAAGAGTCGGCGCCGGCAACATCGCAGAGCGCATTTACAGGCGAGCATCAGCTCGCGCCTGCCCGAGGGGCAGTTGGTAATGCTGAAAAACCTGAGGTTCACGTTAACCGAAGACCGGCAGCAGGACGAAACCGCCTGATATTTCTCTACTGCGGCCCTATAAGCGGGCTCGGCGACAGCATCAGGGTCGAAGAACTCCGCATCCGGAGGGCCTGAGATTCAGGAGAGGCGCCGCCTTTCCTGCCAAAGGATTAGGGAGTCAAAGGGGCTGGCCCATCGCCGCCTCTTAAAAAAGAAAGGAAGTGTTTTTATGTC
>Ga0224558_1002376_pt1 | contig 17364 bp, 15 predicted proteins | sample 714S32024metaG_FD_180682 | JGI IMG/M metagenome (GOLD analysis project Ga0224558, IMG submission 180682) | Peat soil microbial communities from Stordalen Mire, Sweden - 717 S3 20-24 | ecosystem: Environmental > Terrestrial > Soil > Wetlands > Peat | place: Sweden: Norrbotten County, Stordalen...
ACGCCCCGGAATCGGCACCCGCCAAGGCACACGACTCCGCGGCCCCGCCTTCGCTCCTAAGTATCAGAATTCACGCTGAAAAAGAATCCCAGCCTGCCTCGTTGCCGATTGGCCGGTTTTCGGTCACTCGCGCAAACCCCCTACATCCTATTGCAAACAAACATTCGACGGGCCCCAGACCCCCAATCTCAACCATCCTCCATGCTACTCTCATATCGGTATCCAGCTCATGCCGCCACGCTGTTTCGAAGGTAATAACCTCCACTACCGCTGCGTGCAACGGCCTCATCCGCCCGCCATAGCCAACCCGCACCCCTCACGCCGCCCAAAAATGGCTTCGTCGAAAACTGCAAATAACAGAATACAAATGACTTATTGGCTTCGTTCGTTCAAAAATGCATTCCGGAACTTTTCCCCCGCCCCCGCCGTTATCCTAACCGGGCGTGTTAAATACCAGCCCCCGGAGCCGTCTCATGTATGAAGAGCAAGGGAGGAAAGAAAACGTGGAGGCCACCGCCCAATTGGAATCGCAACTCGAACCCGTCCTAGCCGCTCCACTCCAGCCCGCCCCATCGCCGGACTGGGATCTCGTTTTCCGGGGGCACCATGCCACCGTGTTCCGCGCGGCCTACCGCGTCACGGGCAACTCGAGCGACGCTGAAGACGTCCTCCAGACCGTCTTCATGCGCCTTCTGCGCCGCTCGCCCGACGCCGAAACCGTCGGCAACATGGAAGGTTATCTGCGGCGCGCAGCCGTAAACGCAGCGCTGGACCTGATCCGCTCCCGGCAGGCCGCGCCGCAAGTCCCCCTCGATGACGTGCCCCCCCTGCTTTCCGAAAATGCCTCGCTTGCTCCCGATCGTCTGCACCGGTCCACCGAAATCCGCCTCTGGTTGCGCCAGGCCGTCGCCCGGCTCAGTCCCCGGGCCGCCGAAATGTTCGCTCTTCGCTTCTTCGAAGACCGCGACAATCCGGAAATCGCCCAAATCCTCGGCACTACCACAGCCAGCGTAGCGGTCACGCTGTCCCGCACCCGCGATCGTATCCAACAGGAATTCAAGTCATACATGGGAGAAATCAGATGACGCCACAAGATCCAAACCTCGATCCGCTTTTGGAACAAGCCATCGCCGAAATCCGCGGCGAAGCCCTCGATCCCGCCCTCTTCGAAGCCGCCGCCGGCCGCGTCCAGCAGCGCCTCGCGCAGCATGCCACGCTGCACACTTGCGCCGACTTCCAGGCGCTAATCCCCGACTACCGGGCCGGCACCCTCAGCCCCGCGCGAGCCCTGCTGCTGAAAGACCATACCCACGAATGCGTGGCCTGCTACAAAGCCATGGCCACCGCCTCGTCCGGAACTAAACACCAGCCACCAGCCACCACCCACCACCCACAGTTCTTCCGCTTGGCCGCAGCCGCCGCGCTAGTAGCCGCCGCCGGCCTCGCCTTCTGGGCCTTTGGCGACCGCCTCCGTCCCGCGTACAGCGGCCCCGAAGCCGTGGTCGAATCCGCCGACGGCCTCATCTATCGCGTCTCCGATACCGGCACGGCCCCCCTCCTCCGCGGCGCAGAAGTGCCCGCCGGAGTAACCATCCGGGCCGCCCGCGATTCCCGCGCCATGCTACGCCTCCACGACGGCTCCCATGTCGAAATGCGCGAGCGCTCCGGCCTCTCCGTCTCCGAACGCGGCCGCGACCTGACCATCGGCCTGGATCGCGGCGCAATCCTCGTACAGGCCGCCAAGCGCCGCACCGGCCACCTCTATGTCTCCACGCGCGACTGCCGCGTCTCCGTCACCGGCACCGTCTTCAGCGTCAACAGCGGACTCAAGGGATCGCGTGTTACCGTGATCGAAGGCACTGTGCTGGTCGCCCAGGATCGCCACGAAAGCGTGCTGCATGCCGGCGATCAGGTGGCCACCAGCTCCGCCATGGGCGCGACGCCGGTCCCCCTGGAAATCTCCTGGAGCAAGAACGCCGACGCGTATATCGCGATGCTTAACGCCGTCACCGCCCTCAACGTCAAGCTCGATCAGGATCACTTCCCCGCCCTGCGCTACTCGAGCACCCTGTTGACCATGGCGCCCGCCGGAACCGTGGTCTACGCCAGCATTCCCAACCTCAGCCAGGCGCTCACCGAAGTGCAGCAGGTCTTCGTTCCCAAAATCCAACAGAACGCTACCCTCACTCAGTGGTGGCAGCAGAATCACCTCGACCAGGTCATCGCCGACATGAGCACCATGAGCGGCTACCTGGGTAGCGAGATGGTCGTCGCCGCCTCGCTCAATTCCAGCGGCCACCCCGGCCAGCCGGTCATCATGGCTGAGCTGACCCAGCCCGGTTTCGCGGCGTTCGCCCAAGCCGAAGTCGCCAAGCTCTCCAGCGGAGCAAACGCCCAGAAGTTGCGCATCGTTACCGATCCATCGGCCATCGGCGCGATCCCGCAGGGCCAATGCGTCCTGCTGGTCCTGCCCCATCTGGTAGCGCTCTCGCCCGATGCCGCCGCTCTCCAGCAGATCGCCAGCGGTGCGCCCACCACCTTCGCCACCACCGACTTCGGATCGCAGATCGCGGCCGCCTATGGCGCTGGAGTCGGCCTGCTGTTCGCCGCGGATGTGCAGGCGATGGCCCCCGCCAGCCACGGCCATGCGCCGAATGTGCAGTACTTCATGGTGCAGCAAACCGGCAATGCGGGCGCACCCGAAACGCGCGCCGCGCTCATCTTCAACGGTCAGCGCACCGGCGTGGCTTCCTGGCTGGCCGCCCCCGCGCCGCTCGACGCGCTGGACTTCATGTCCCCACAGGCCACCCTGGCCTGGGCCGCCGCCGTCAAGCAGCCCACCGCCATCATCGACGAGATCATGACCATGCAGGCATCCAATCCGGCCTTCCAACAGCACATCGCCGAAGTCCAGGCGCTGCTCGGCGTGGATCTGCGCAACGACCTGGCTGCCGCCCTCGGCGGCGAAGTCGCCATGGCGCAGGATGGCCCGCTCCTGCCCCTGCCCTCCTGGAAAATCGCCGTCGAGGTGTACGATCCCGTCAAGCTGCAGGCCACCATACAGAAGCTTCTGGCCGCCGCCAGCATGACCGGTGTCCAGCTCCAGCAGTCCACCGCCAACGGCCGCACTTACTATACGCTCTCCACCCAGAGCGCCACGCCGTTCTGCTACACCTACACCGACGGCTACCTGCTGGCCGGCTCCAGCCAGGCGCTGCTCGATACGGCCATCCAGAATCGCGCCAGCGGCTACACCCTGCCGCGCTCCGCGACTTTCACCGCGCTCATCCCGCACGACCAGTACGCCAACTTCTCCGCGGCCATCTACTACAATGCCTCGACTCTTGCGCCGCTGCTGGAGCAGTTCAGCAAGCAGCCCGCCGTCCAGCAGCTTGCGGCCAATCTGAAGCCCACGCTGATCGCGGCCTACGGCGAGAACGACCGCATCACCTTCGCCACCAGCGGCAGCCTCTTCACCACCTTCGGCAACATGAGCCTGCTGCAGCTACTAGAAAAGCCCGGAACCCAGCTACACTAAGTGGGGCAGGCTCTCAGCCTGCGGCGGCCTCTCAGGCCGCCCTCCGGGACGGAACAGAGCCACTCAAATCTGCGTACCTAATAACCAGTGGAACAAGTAATTGAATTAGACAATCTCGAAGTAAGGTTCGGAGACCGAATAATCCTCAAAAAACTAACCGGTTCCCTAGCCGGCCGGTCCATAGGTCTCCTAGGCCCCAACGGAGCCGGAAAATCGACCCTCATCAACACCCTCCTGGGCTTCCACCAGCCCTTCTCCGGAACCGCCCGCATCTTCGGCCAAGACATCCGCACCGACGCCAAGACCGTCCGCAGCCTCCTCGGCTACATGCCGGAAAACGATTCCTTCATCGCCTCCATGACCGGCGTACACTTCGTCCGCCTGATGGCCGAGCTCTCCGGCCTCCCCGCCGAACAAGCCATGGAACGCGCCCACGAAGCCTTCTTCTGGGTAGGCCTCGGCGAAGCCCGCTACCGCAATCTGGGCACCTACTCGCTCGGCATGAAACAAATGGCCAAGCTCGCCCAAGCCATCGCGCACGGCCCCAAACTCCTCTTCCTCGACGAGCCCACCAACGGCCTCGATCCGCCCGCCCGCGCCCGCATGATCCAGCTCATTCAGGAAATCCGCGACCGCGGCGACCTCCGCCTGATCCTTTCCTCGCACCTGCTGCGCGACGTCGACGAGTGCTGCGATGAAGTCCTTATCCTCAAAGACGGCCGCATCGCCGCCTCCTGTAACCTCGAAGAAGAGCGCCGCGCCAATCGCAAATTCCTGGAACTCGAAACCCGCGGCGCAAACGGCACCTTCACCGCCGCCATCGAGCAACTGGGCTGCGAAGCCGCCGCCTTCCCCAACGGCCGCATGAAATTGATCATGCCCGATGGCGTCGAAATCCGCCAGCTCTACGTCCTGGCCGCCGAGCAGAACGTCCAGATCCGTCGCCTCAATCACAAGCGCGATTCGCTCGAAGATATTTTCCTGAAAGCCATGGAGGTGCCCAATGGCGGTGTTTAAGCATGCCTACAAAGGCTACGATGGGCCGCTCACGCCCGCCTGGTCGCGCTTCCTGATCCTGCCGCGCTACGCTTTCGAAGAAATGCGCCGCAAGCGTTTCTACAGCATATTCTTCCTGGTCTCCATGATGGCGCCGCTCATCTTCGCGCTAATCATCTATATCCAGCACAATCTCAGCGCGGTGAAAATGCTGCAAATCCGCGACCTGGTCGAAATCAACGCGCGCTTCTTCCTCAACTTCCTGGGCTGGCAAAGCATGATGGCCTTCTTCCTCGCGGCTTTCGTAGGCCCCGGCCAAATCTCGCCCGATCTGGCCAACAACGCGCTCTCGCTGTATCTCGCGCGCCCCTTCTCGCGCGCCGAATACGTGCTCGGCAAGCTCTCCGTCCTGCTGATCCTGATGTCCATCATGACCTGGATTCCCGGCCTGCTCCTCTACATCTTGCAAGCGTCCCTGGAAGGCAATGGCTGGTTCATCGGGAACCTGCGCATCGCCAACGCCATCTTCTTCGGCGCATGGATCTGGATTCTGCTGCTCTCCCTGCTGGCCCTGGCCCTCTCCGCCTGGGTGAAATGGAAGCCCATGGCCGGCGGTCTGCTCTTCGGCGTCTTCTTCGTGGCCGCCGGATTCGGCGGCGCCATCAACGGCATCATGCGCACTCAATGGGGCAACCTGCTGAACCTCAGCCACCTGATCGGCGCTGTCTGGGCGTCGCTCTTTGAACAGCCCATGCATCGCGGCACCGGCGCAGTCTTCTTCCGCGTGCATGGCGACGAGACCCCCATCTGGTGCTGCTGGATGGCGCTACTCGCTATCTGCGGCTTCTGCCTCTACCTGCTCTCGCGCAAAATCCGAGGCGCGGAGGTAGTCCGGTGACCCCGAGCCAACCCCCCAGCCACCAGCCACCAGCCCCCAGCCACGGCGAGCGAAGCGAGCCCGCCCCCCGCATCGTCTTCGACAACGTCTCGCGCTTCTACGGCGAAGTCCTCGGCGTCAATCGCGTGAACCTCTCCATCGGCCCCGGCATCACCAGCCTGGTCGGTCCCAACGGCTCCGGCAAAACCACGCTGATGAACCTGATGACCGGCCTCATCCGCCCCTCCCGCGGCACGATCAACGTGCTCGGCATCCCATCCGGCCGCCCCGAAGAACTGTTCCGCAAAATGGGATACTGCACCCAATTCGATGCCTTTCCCAAAGGTCTCACCGGCTACCAGTTCATCTATTCGTTCCTGCTGGTGCATGGCATGATCGAGTCCGAAGCCGCCAAGCTCACCGGCGAAGCCCTCCAGCGCGTCTCCATGACGGAAGCCGCCGACCGCCCCGTCGCCGCCTACAGCAAAGGCATGCGCCAGCGCATCAAGCTCGCGCAAGCCATCGCCCACCGCCCCACCGTGCTGGTGCTCGACGAGCCGCTCAACGGTCTCGATCCCATGGCCCGCAACGAAACCATTGAGCTCTTCAAACAATGGGGCGAGGAAGGCCGCCACGTCATCGTCTCCAGCCACATCCTGCACGAGGTCGATCGCATCTCCGACCAGGTCATCCTCCTCAGCCACGGCTACGTCGTCGCCGAAGGCCAGATCCAGGGCGTGCGCAGCGAGGTCAAGGATCAGCCCATGCAGATCCTGGTGCGCTGCGATAAGCCCGGCCTGCTGGCCTCCCGCCTCTTCGAGCAGGACCACGTCGTCGAAGCCAAGGTCAACGAAGATGGCAGAGGCTTGCTGGTCCGCACGCACGACGCCGACAGCCTCTATCTGCTGCTCAATCGCATCGTGCTCGATAACGGCCTCGAAGTAGAAGCCGTCGCGCCCGCCGATGACGACGTGAATTCCGTCTACCAATACCTGATCGGAGCTGAAGGAGGCACCACATGACCTGGAGCCAAATCGCCACCCAGCCCTGGATGCTCTGGCGTCGCCAGGTGGCCGCCATCCTGCGCCTGGAATTGAAGAAGAGCCTGTTCTCGAAACGCGCCTGGTGGATCTATATCCTCACGCTCGGCCCCGTCTTCATCACCGGCATGCATTCGCTGTTCAGCGGCAGCATCAGCGGCCACACCATGGGCGACGACAACATGATCTTCGCCGGCATTTTCCAGGTCTACTTCTTGCGCCTCGGCATCTTCTTCGGCTGTCTCGGTATCTTCTCCAACCTGTTCCGCGCCGAAGTGCTCGAGCACACGCTGCATTATTACTTCATGTCGCCCGTGCGCCGCGAAGTCCTGGCCGTGAGTAAATACCTCGCCGGCCTGATCGCCGCTGTAACTTATTTCACCGGCAGCGTGGTGCTCAGCTATCTCTTCATCTGCGCGCACTGGGGACCGGTCTTCCAGCAGTATCTGTTCCACGGGCCCGGCCTGCACCAGTTAGGCTGGTACGCGCTGACCGCCGCGCTGGCCTGCGTCGGCTATGGATCGGTATTCCTGCTCACCGGCGTCCTGTACCGCAACCCTATGATCCCCGCCGCCGCTGTGTTCGTATGGGAGAACCTGAATCCCTTCCTCCCCTCGCTCCTGAAGAAATTCAGCATCATCTTCTATCTGAAATCGCTCTGCCCGGTCGGCGAGATTCCCACCGACGGACCGCTGGCTATACTCGCCACCATGACCGAGCCAACCCCCGCCTGGCTGGCCATCCCCGGCCTGCTGGTGGTCTCCGCCCTGATCCTGGCCTACGCCGCCGCCAAAGCGAGAAAGCTGGAAGTCAGCTACAGCGACTAAGTTGGAACCCTTTTACAACAGTTCGGAATCTTCGCATCTTGCGCGGATTCTGCTGTGGGGCAGGCTCTCAGCCTGCGGCGGCCTCTCAGGCCGCCTCTTTGATTGCAGCTATGCTGCTCCGTGGGGCAGTTGTAAACCTGCAGGCCGATTGTTAACCGGCCTTCCCTCCGCCGCCCGCGCTAAGCTGGTCCAATGCACTCGATCGAAATCGACCCCGAGCTGAACCGCCAGGCCCTCGCCGAAGCCGCCCGCGAGTATCCCGAATTCGCCGGAAAAGCCCTGCGCGTCATCGCCCGTCCGCTCATCCAAGGATTCGCCTGGCAACTGGAGTGGAACGGAACGCCGCCCACCGGGCAACCCGCCTGGGAGTTCCAAAACACGGCGATCCGGGCGTACAAGAGACTGGCAAAAATCAGTTAGTCCGTCACCTACAACCCATCACCCACAAACCACCACCCCCTCTGCTAGACTCATAGAACATGCGCAAAATCGGACTCCTCTACGGCATGGAATCCACCTTCCCCCCGGCCCTGGTGGACCGCATCAACTCCCTCAACGTGCCCGGCATCCACGCCGAAAGCATCCTCATGGGCGGCGTCGGCATGGCCCAGCCCAGCGGCTATCGCGTCATCGTCGACCGCATCTCGCAGGACATCCCCTTCTACCGTTCCTATCTCAAGAACGCCGTCCTCGGCGGCACGATCGTCATCAACAATCCCTTCTGGTGGAGCGCCGACGACAAGTTCTTCAACTACGCCCTGGCCGACCGCATCGGCGTCGCCGTGCCCCGCACCGTGCTCCTGCCCCACAAGCAGCATCCGCCATCCACCACCGAGCGCTCCATGCGCAATCTCCGCTACCCCCTCAACTGGGACGAGATCTTCGATTACGTCGGCTTCCCCGCCTTCCTGAAGCCCCACTCCGGCGGCGGCTGGAAGAACGTCTACAAAGTGGATAACCCCCAGGACCTCTTCGCCGCCTACGATCAAACCGGCGACCTCTGCATGACCCTCCAGAAGGCCGTGGACTTCACCGACTACTTCCGCTGCTACGTCATAGGCCAGGAGAAGGTCTGGGTCATGCGCTACGATCCCAAACAGCCCCACGCCGATCGCTACGTCAAGAACCCGCCGCCCATCGAGCCCGCCATGTACCAGCGTGTGGTCGGCGATGCGCTCAAGCTCTGCCGCGCGCTGGGTTACGACATGAACACCGTCGAGTTCGCCGTCGAAAACGGAGTGCCCTACGCCATCGATTTCCTGAACCCCGCCCCCGATGCCGACATCCACTCCGTCGGCCCCGAAAACTTCGAGTGGGTGGTCAACGCCATCGCCGAGCTGGCCATCAAAAAGGCGCTAAGCGACGAAGACCCCGCCCGCGAGTACCGCTGGTCCAATTTTCTTGCCGACACGACGACCACCCGCCCGGGGTAGTCCGCTAGTTTCTGGCTGATCACTGGCGGCGGTCGGTAAAGGCGGGTGGCCTGATCGCGCTCCCAAATTGCGATGTTCGACACCTGGCTCAGCGATGGTTGAAATTGGCCTTGATCTTGGCTGGGATCTCTGCCATACTTCTGTAAAGGCAGAAAAATGGCAGAGCAGTTGCACTTGGTTCCGACAATGAAGTCCACGTTTCGGTTTCCCACGGAACTGCACCAGCGCCTCAAGATTAGGGCCGTGCAGGAGAACCGGCCAATTGCCGATGTTCTTATCGATGCAGTTGAGCTTTATCTTGCCCAAAAGACACCGCCGCCGACCGGAAGGAAACAATGAGGCCCCTACGGCTTGAACTTGGTAAAGTGATCGCGCAGAATGCTGTTCGCCAGGTCAGACTGGGGAACCCCCGCTTTGTCCGCCGCCCGCTTGACGAGTTCCTTGTTGTCGTCCGAGATGATGAGCTGCTTGTACTCGCCCGGAAACGCCCAAGAGCATACGTAACAGTTCAGCGTGCATCCCCGGCAGGCGTTGCTTTTGATGTTATTGCACTGTTCGCACAGCGGCTGTTGATTCCCAAGCTCATTCGATCCGTGCCGGAGGCGAGGGATTTTATGATCCGGGCTCAGCTTTACGTCCGGTTCCTGCTTAAAGCTAAAGACATTCCAGAAGCAGACCTATGGGCCGGCGGTTGGCCATGCCAGGACGTTAGCCACGCAAATTTCCTGCGGGAAGGCATCCACGGGAACCGCAGCGGCCTCTTCTTCACCTTTGCGGGCCTTGTTAGAGAGGTTCGGCCGTCGTGGATTGTCCTGGAAAATGTTTCAGGCCTCCTCACCTCGGACGGGGGATCTGCCTTTGAGTCGGTTGTCGGCGAACTCGAAGAGATCGGGTATTTGGGGGTATGGTTCACGTGTAACACTCTCGGCGCGGGCCTTCCCCAAAACCGCGAAAGAATATTCCTTGTCGGATCTTATAGATCGCCGCTTTCCCACCAGTTCTATTCTGACGGCGGCAAATTGCTTAGGGATAATCCGGCGCGAAGAGCGGGCCGGCCGGACGCTGGACCCGATCTTCATGGAGAGTTTATCTCAAACTCTCCGCTTCTGGTCCAGCGTCGCGGAGGCTTTGGGTACACCAAAGCGACAGGCCACTGCCCCACGATACGCGCCCAAACTGGAAAGCATCAAGGCGGTCACTCCGACAGGCCAATACTATGTGGCCAGAAACTTGACCTGGACCGAGTGCGAGAAACTGATGGGGTTCCCCGCCGGCTGGACGGTAGACGAGGACGGCTCATTGGCAACGCGGTAGCCCCGCCGATTGCCGAATTCATTGGCCGCCGCATATTAGCTATCGAGCGCGACGCCACAGTCCCAGACCAGGACACCAGCCCCGAGGAATACCAGGCCGCGTTCGATTGGCCGGAGGAGAAATTCGGATAAGGGGCGCGGCCCGCTATGGACAGAAGCCAAATGATGGCTGCGGTCCGGTCAAAGAACACAGCGCCAGAAATTGCAGTGCGGCGCCTTGTTCACTCCATGGGATACCGTTACCGGCTTCACCGCTCCGACCTGCCTGGAAAGCCGGACTTGGCTTTCCTCGGGAAAAGGAAAGTGATCTTCGTGCATGGCTGCTTTTGGCACCAGCACGGCTGCCGTTTTTCCCACGTGCCAAAGTCCAACCGGCCCTACTGGGTGCCAAAGCTCGAGCGCAACCAGGCACGGGATGCTGAACACCTCAAGGCGCTGCGCGCTGACGGCTGGAAGTGCCTGGTGCTGTGGGAGTGCCAATTGAGCGGAATTCAGCGAATCCGCCGGCGGCTCTCGAAATTTCTGGAGTAGGGCCCAGATCAACCAACTCTCGGCGCACGATCCAGCCCCGGCAAGCGAAGCGCGCATAGCGCATAATACTAAAGAGGCCACCCATGAAGCCTAGCCTAACCATCGGCATCGAGGAAGAATACCAGACCATCGATCCCGAAACCCGCGACCTCCGCTCCCACATCGGCATGGAAATGATCGAACAGGGCAGAGCCGTGCTCACCGAGCGCGTCAAGCCCGAGATGCACCAGTCGGTCATCGAAGCCGGCACCCGCATCTGCCGCAACATCCAGGAAGCTACCCACGAAATCCACATGATCCGCCGCAACCTGATCGACCTGGCCAAACAGAACGGTCTGCGCCTCGCGGCTTCCGGCTCCCACCCCTTCGCCGAATGGAGCGAACAGGGGATCTACCCGGACGAGCGCTACCACACCATCGTCGAAGACATGCAGATGGTCGCTCGCGCCAATCTCATCTTCGGCCTGCACGTCCACATCGGCGTCGAAGATCCCGAAATCGCCATCCACATCATGAACGCCGCGCGCTACTTCCTGCCGCACATCCTGGCGCTCTCCACCAACTCCCCCTTCTGGCAAGGCATGGATACCGGCTTCAAATCCTACCGCTGCAAAGTCTTCGACAAGTTCCCCCGCACCAACATCCCGGATTACTTCCCCAGCTATGGCGAGTACGAAAGCTTCATCAACCTGCTCATCAAAACCAACTGCATCGATAACGCCAAGAAAATCTGGTGGGATATCCGCCCGCATCCCTACTTCAACACGCTCGAATTCCGCATCTGCGACATCCCCATGCGCGCCGAGGAAACCATCGCGCTCGCCGCGCTCATCCAGGCCACCGTCGCCAAGCTCTACAAGCTGCACTCCATGAATCAGGGCTTCCGGCTCTACCGCCGCGCGCTCATCATGGAGAATAAGTGGCGCGCCCTGCGCTACGGTATCGACGGCAAGCTCATCGATTTCGGCAAGGGCATCGAAGTCCCCCTGCGCGATCTCATGGACGAATACTTCGAAATCATCGACGACGTGGTCGACGAATTAGGCAGCCGCGCAGAGATTAATCACATCCGCGAGATACTAAAGAATGGTACCGGCGCGGATCGCCAGTTGCGCGTCTGGAACGAAACGCACGATATGAAGAAAGTGGTCGACTACATCGTCGAAGAAACCGAAACGGGCATTTACCATACCGAGGAACGGCTGGGGGCCGCAACGTGAACCAGCCATTGAAAGAAGTGGCCGTGGAACCCTCGCTCGTCGAGGGAGCGCGCAACGCGGTCGGCGTCTGCTTGTGCGTTCAGCCGCACGAAAAGGTTACGCTCATCACCGATCACGCCTCCATGGAAATCGCCGCCGCGCTGGCCGCCGAACTCGATGCCTTAGGCGCACCCTATCGCTTCTGGACGCTCGAGGAAATTGCCCCGCGCCCGCTCGCCGCAATGCCGCAGCCCGTGCTCGACGACCTCGAGACCAGCCAGGTCAGCATCTTCGCCGCCCAAGCCCAGGCTAACGAGCTCCGTTCGCGCATGCACATGACCGAGGTTGTCACCCGCCGCAAAATCCGTCACGCCCACATGGTCAACATCTCCAAGCAGATCATGCGCGATGGCATGCGCGCCGATTTCCGCGAGGTGGATCGCATCAGCCTCCAGGTCATCGAAATCGTCCGCGCGGCCGCCCTCATCCGCGCCAAAACCCCGGCCGGCACCGACCTCGTCGCCGAAATGAACCCGGACTACAAGTGGCTCAAAACCAGCGGCATCATCAGCCAGAATACCTGGGGCAACCTTCCCGGCGGCGAAATCTTCACCACCCCCGGCGAGGTCAACGGCACCTTTGTGGTCGATGGCGTGGTCGGCGATTACCTCTGCGCCAAGTACGGCGACTTGCAGGGCTCGCCGCTCACCATCCTCATCAAGGGCAACCGCCTCGCCGAAGTGCATAGCGCCAACCACGCCCTCGAAGACGAATTCTGGCGCTATACTCATACCGATGAGAACAGCGACCGCGTCGGCGAGTTCGCCATCGGCACCAACATCGGAGTCCGCGACGTGATCGGCAACATTCTGCAGGATGAAAAAATACCTGGCGTGCACATCGCCTTTGGCGATCCCTATGGCAGTTACACCGGCGCCCCGTGGCGTTCGACCACGCACATCGACGTGGTCGGCCGCAAATTCGATATCTGGGCCGACGACCGCATGATCATGCGCGCCGGCGAATTCATCCTAGGTGGCACAGGCTTTAGCCTGTGATGCCCCGCAAAACTAACCAATGATCCCCACCCTCCGAGACCCCTTCAACGCAGCCTTCACGCCGGAGAAGTTCGCGGCATTCCTCACCCAACTAGAAGCCAGATCCGGCACACCGCTGGCCTTTCGCCATAGCGAGACCCCCTGCTTCTTCCCCACCGCCCTGATCGAAGCCATGGCGCGCGATGGCGCCGAACTAATCCAACAGTTGACCACCCCGGAGTACCAACAAATCGCCCGCCAGGCCGTCCCGCCGCAATTCGATGTGCCCGCCGAGCCGGACCACCCCCTCTTCCTTCAAGTGGATTTCGGCCTCGTGCGCGAACCCACCGGACAAATCGCGCCGCGCCTGGTCGAGATTCAGGCCTTCCCTTCCCTCTACGCCTACCAGCCCGTGCTGTCGCAAGTGTACATTGACGCCTACGGCCTCGATCCCAACCTGCGCTACCTGCTCGGCGGCCTCTCGCTCGCCGGCTATCGGGCGCTGCTCGGCCGCGCCATCCTCGGCGGACACTCCCCCGAAAACGTCATCCTCATGGAGATCGATCCGCTGCATCAAAAGACGCTGGCGGATTTCGTCCTCACCGAGCGCATGTTCGGTGTGCGCGCCGTCTGCGTCACCCAGATCCGCAAGGACGGCAATCGCCTCTTCTACGAACGTGACGGCCGCAAGATCCCCATCCACCGCATCTACAACCGCACCATCGTCGATGAGCTGCAGCGCCGCGGCATCGCGCCGGCCTTCGATTTCCGAGACGACCTGGACGTCGAATGGGCCGGCCACCCCAACGACTATTTCCGCATCAGCAAATTCTCGATCCCCTACCTGCGGCATCCCTCGGTGCCCCAGACCTGGTTTCTCGACCAACTCCATCACATCCCGCAGGACACCCATAACTACGTGCTGAAGCCGCTCTTCTCCTTCGCCGGCCTGGGCGTGCGCATCGGTCCCCCGCGCGAAGAAATCATGGCCATCCCCCCCGTCGACCGCCGCAATTATATCCTGCAGGAGCGCGTCCACTTCGAGCCGGTCATCGAAACGCCCCACGGCAAAACCATGGCCGAAATCCGCATCATGTACATCTGGCTCGACGAACTCCTGCCAGTCTCCCTCCTGGTCCGCATGGGCCGCGGCCCAATGATGGGAGTGGACCACAACAAAAACCTCGAGTGGGTCGGAGCCTCCGCCGGCCTTATTCCGACTTCTGTCTTCTGACTTCTGTCTTCTAGGCTAGCTGCTCACCCGCAGCACCGCCGCCCCGCGCACCGCGTCGTTCTTCAACATACCCAGCGCGCGGTTAGCCTCCGCCAAAGGAAACTCCTGTACCTCGGTATGAATCGGAATCTCCGCCGCGATCTTCAGAAACTCCTCCCCATCCTGCCGCGTATTATTAGCCACGCTGCGAATCACGCGTTCGTGATACAGCAGGTTGTAATCCATCGCCGGAATCGGGCTCATGTAAATGCCGCCCAGCGCCACCGTGCCGCCCTTCTTCAGCACCCGCAGCGCCGACACCACCAGCTCGCCCGCGGGCGCGAAGATGACCGCCGCGTCCAGCTTCTCCGGCGGCTGATCGTCGCCCGATCCGGCCCACTCCGCGCCCAATTCCCGCGCCAGCGCCCGGTGCCGCTCATCGCGCGTCATCGCGTAAACGCGCACGCCCCAATGCCGCGCTACCTGGATCGCCACGTGCGCCGCCGCCCCGAAGCCGTATAGCCCCAGCGCCCCGCCCGGCCGAATCCCCGACACCCGCAGCGACCGGAATCCGATAATCCCCGCGCACAACAGCGGCGCAGCGGCCATATCGCTGAAGCCCTCCGGAATCGGATACACGAAGTTCTCGGCCGCCACGATATACTCCGCATAGCCGCCATCCACCGTGTAGCCGGTGAACGTCGCCGCCCCGCAAAGATTCTCTTGGCCCCTGCGGCAATACTCGCAAACGCCGCAAGTGCGATGCAGCCACGCCACCCCCACGCGCGCCCCCGCACGAAAACGCCCCGCCCCGGCGCCGCAGCGTTCCACCGTCCCCACCACCTGGTGCCCCGGAATCACCGGACGCTTGCGCGGCGGCAGATCGCCTTCCACCACGTGCAGATCGGTCCTGCACACCCCGCACGCATGCACCCGTACCAGCACCTCGTGCGCGCCCGGCTCCGGCACAGGCACTTCCGTGAACGCCAACGGATTCTGCTCAATCGGCGCAGCCGTTTCCAAAACGCAAGCCTTCATCTGCACCTCCAGGCCCCTGCGCGGATTCTTCGTGGGGCAGGCTCTCAGCCTGCGGCGGCCTCTCAGGCCGCCCCCTTCATCCCAACGCCTCCGCGTCCCAAATCGCCTCCCCCCGAACCACGATATGCTCGCCGCCATAAACCGCCCGCACAGCCGCAACCTCCAGCGTGCCGCCCGCCGCATCCACCGCGCCCGCCAGACACACGCGCCGCGGAGCCAGCGATGCCGCCACGTCCGGCAGGTCCGCGTGCTGCAACATCCCGAATACGAAACTGCCGAATGGCGCACTGTAGCGCTCCGTCTCCACAACGCTCCGGAAAGAAATCAATCCGCCAGCCAGATAAAGTTCGCCGATCGCGGGATCCATCGCCGCGGCGAACAGCGCCGCCGCTGTCAACCGCCCCAGCGCCGCAACTTTCAGCTTCAGTCCCCGCAGCGCCGGATGCGCCCGCAACGCCGCCGCCAGCGCCAGGATATCGGTCACGCGCTGCCCCACCAGCGGCTTCCCCAAGATCAGCGACGCCCAAGCATAGTTCTCCTCATCCGCATGCGACCGCGCGTAATCGGCCGCTCCTCGCCCGATCTCCGGCGCCAGATCTCCCACACCGCGCACGTCCGCCGCGCACACCGCATGTCCACGCTGCGCCAGCGTGTGATACAAGCCCCCCTCCTGCCAGCGCCCATCGCGGCCCGCCGCATCCAGGATCAGCAGCACCTGGCCTGTCCGCTCGACCGGCAGATACAACCAAGCCGGCGCCCTCACCCGCGCCGCGCTCTCCACCTCCAGCGCTTCCACGCTAATCCCGCGCCACGCCGCGCGCCGCAACACCACCGCTTGCAATCCATCCCGTGGACGTTCCGCGCCGATCAGTTCGCCCAAAGGCCCCGGCCGAACCATCACCTGCCGCGCGCGATTCAATGTGAATGGCGTCTCGCTATGAAACGACCGCACCATACTGCCGCTCTCCGACACCCACAGCGTCTGGTCTTTCTCGGGTTCCGTCGCGGGTTCTTCGGTCACCGGCGCCGTCTCGTGCTTCAGCCACCGCCCAAACCAGTTGTAGATCTGTATGCGCGAATCGTACGCCAATCCGTGCGGCAGCGGCGTATCCACCCAAGCCAACCGGTCCGCCGCGCCCAGCGCCGCATACACCGCGCGCAGCTTCTTGAACTCTTCCCACCCGTTGCGAATGTATTCCGGCGAGTACGTATTGAAGTAATCCAAATCGCTCACCGAAATCAGCAGCGGCTTCGGCGCCAGCGGATACAACAGGTCCCATCGGTCGAACCCCAGGGCCCCCGAGCCGATCAGGTTCTGCTCCGCGTCGTCCGTCGCCCCCGGTGGATTGAAGTTCGCGCACGCCACGTTCTCCGTGTTGCCGCTCGCCACCGCCGCCGCCGCCAGCCGGTCGTCCACCGCCGCCAGCAGCATGGTCAGCGTGCCGCCCCCCGATTGCCCAGTGGATGCCAGCCGCCCCGCATCCACCAGCGGATGCCCCGCCAACACGTCCAGGCTGCGCACCGCGTCCCAAACCTGCATTCGCGTCGCCGTATCGCCGTTCAGCAGCATCTGCTTGCCCGGCGTCGTGTGCTCGCTGTCGGGCGATGCCATGCGGCTCCGCACGCCGCTCGCGTCCGGATAATAAACCCGTTCGCCCTGCCCCATCGGATCGAATCCCAGCACCAAATAGCCCAGCTTCGCGAGGCCCTGGCAGCAGCGCTGATACGTCTCGCCCGCCTTCCCATTGCGCGTGTGGCCCATCTGAAACAGAACGCCCGGAAAAGGAGGCTTTCCCGTAGTCGGAATATACAAATTCGCAGCGATATGGAAGTTGGGCACGCTCTCGTAAACCAACTTCTCCACCCGGTATCCCGCGCGCGCGAATCCGCCCACCGTGCGCGTGTTCAATGCAGTCCGCAGCGGCAAACCGCCCGCCAATTTCCAAAACGTCTCGCGCACCCACCCCTGCCGCGCGCGAATCGCCTCCGCCGACGTCAACTTCGCAATCTCGCGATTACGAGCCTCATACGCCCGAGCCGCCAAATCCCGCAAGTAGTCCGGCAGCGCGCGAGCATACTCGCGATACCCCACCCCCGGAAAACCCGCCTGGCCCCGAGCCGCCCGTCCCGCCAAAGCCACCGCACCCGGTACCATGAACAATTGTCGCCGCGTCACAACAGCCAGTATACCGGCATTCTGTCTTCTGACTTCTGTCTTCTGGTCTGTGACTCCCTTGGCTCGAACGACTGAGTTTAAGCCGTGACGGCCTTTGGCGTAAGCTGATAGCCAAGATCTTTGGCGGTGGCAGTCAGGCGTTTGAG
>Ga0224558_1002379_pt1 | contig 17356 bp, 17 predicted proteins | sample 714S32024metaG_FD_180682 | JGI IMG/M metagenome (GOLD analysis project Ga0224558, IMG submission 180682) | Peat soil microbial communities from Stordalen Mire, Sweden - 717 S3 20-24 | ecosystem: Environmental > Terrestrial > Soil > Wetlands > Peat | place: Sweden: Norrbotten County, Stordalen...
AACTTGCAGCATACGATATTAACTTTGGCGGGCAATGGCTGGTCCAACCGGCGGATTGCGCGTGAACTGGGCGTTAACCGGGAGACGGTGGGCAAGTATCTGCTGCTGGCGCGGCCAAAACCGGCCATTTCGACCCCCGGCTCCGACTCTGATCCAAATTCAAAACCAGCCATTCCGACCCCCGGCTCTGAACCTGTCCCAGATTCAAAACCAGCCATTTCGACCGCCGGGTTAGCCGCCGGTCGCCAGAGTCTTTGTCTGCCGGTGTCACCTCAGATCGAAGCGGCGGTGGCGGTGGGGTTGAGTGCCCAACGCATTTATCAGGACTTGGTTTGTGATAACGGTTTCACGGGCAGCTACCAGGCTGTCAAACGATTCGTGCGGCATTTGCGGGAGACACAGCCGATCCCCTTTCTGCGGATGGAGGTGGAGCCGGGAGCCGAGGCCCAGGTGGATTTTGGACAAGGCGCATGGGTCGAGGTGGACGGCAAACGCAAGCGTCCCCATTTCTTCCGCGTGGTCTTGAGCCATTCTCGCAAGGGCTACAGCGAGGTGGTCTGGCGGCAGACCACGGAATGCTTCATCCGTTGCCTGGAGAACAGTTTTCGCCACTTCGGCGGGGTCCCCAGAACCTTGGTCATCGATTATGTGCCGCGCCACATAATCGATGTTTTGTTCCCGACCGTAATATGTGCCCTTCTCACTGAGACCGATTGACCTGAAGACCAGATTTCCCGGTTCAACCCGCCAAAGTGGTTCCAATCATTTATCTCGGCGATGAGGATTTCGGTTGCTGTTGCACCCACTCGAGAAATTTTTCGACGATGAATTTTTGCTGCGGCTGCGGCTTGAGTGCGTCCAACTGGCGGGCTGTTGGGGAAATAGGGAAGCACTCACACGAATCGGTGAGATGCGGCATTGCCCTGAACCGAGGCCCGGCTTATTGTCCCCGGATAACGGATGAAACCTGCCATACCCCAGCCGCGGTGGACGTGCTGGCTCTTTCGAGGGCCTTGGTGGCGATGCTCTCTGATGTGGCTGGCGGGTGTGGCTATGCTGACAGGAGCTTTTTACGTCGAGGAAGATTGGCGCAGCCAACGAGATTGGAACCGATACCGGAAGGCAGTGGAGTCGCGCGGCGAGACGCTTGATTTTCACTCGCTTGTTCCAAAACCCGTGCCCGATGAGGAGAATTTCGCCACAACCCCCATCGCTCAACCATTGTTTCAAAGCAAGGCACCCATCCTTACCAACGATCTCTTCGCACGCGCCGACGATCATGTTTTTCATACAAATAACCAATCCTTTCTGGGTCGCCGTCATTTTTTGGACCTCGTGGCCTGGAAAATGGCTTGGACTGCGCTCAAAACAGGCGAGTTGAATGCTGGTCAAACATTTGAGTCGGATAATATGGACCCGGACGCTCGCCGGTCTGCTGCCTTGGCGGTTTTGGACGGAATGAAGCCGGACGATAAGGCCTTTGCTGAACTTCAAGCGGCCAGCGCTCGGCCTTATTCCCGCTTTTCGCTTACCTACGACATGGATGACCCAGCGCAAATGTCACTTAGCCACTTGGCCTATATTAAGAAAATTTGCCAGCGGCTGGATCTAATGGCGTGCGCGGAACTGGCGGCAGCGAAACCAGACTTGGCGCTCAGCCATGTGAAACTGGCTCTCTATTTGACAGACTCCGTCAAGACGGAGCCCGTCGTCATCTCGTATTTGGTCCGAGCGTTGGACTTCCAACTCGTCATTCAGCCCATTTGGGAAGGCTTGGCCGAGCATCATTGGGCTGAGTCGCAACTACAAGATCTCCAGAAACGTCTACAACAATATGATTTTATCGCAGACATGGATCAACCACTCAAGGGGGAGCGGACGTTCGGAATTCGAGAGATACAGCATTATAAGAATAGGGCTATCTAATTGACGACAGTACCCCCAACCGGTTGGGTTGACGGAGCGCGCAGCGGTTTCCCGCCCACCATTTTTTTGTAGGGCGATGGCTCCACTTGAACCGCCTGCTGAATCAATCGGTAGAAGAGTTTTCCACGGGAGCGCGAGGTTCTCCGATTGAAGCGAAACGTGAACTCGTCCAGATAATAATCCAGGTGGTCTGGACGAACCGCCCCTTGGTGGGTGCCCAGTAGCCATCGTTTCAACAGCGCCGCCACCCGATGAACTCGCGGGAGCAGCTTCGCGGGAGCGGAGGAGTCCAAGCCTCGCAGCACGGTCACCTCATGTGCGTAACCCAAGACAGACAATCGCCCGTATCCGTCCCATCCATCGGTATGGATTCGGCTGCCCGCCACGACCGCCGATTGGATAAACCCTTCCAAGGACGGGGCTGAGGCATCGGCGACCCGGCACATCCGAATGCGTCCCGTCCCTTTGCCGACTTCTTCCGCAGCGATCACCACAAGTGCCTTGTGGTCCGCTCCGCGACCACGCTTGCCTTCCGCCAACCCGCCCACGTACGTTTCATCGACTTCCACCGTGCCAGACAAGGCATCCCGCCCCGGACGCACCATCGCGCGACGTAACTTGTGCAGCCAACTCCATGCGGTCAAATAGCCCCCCAACCCCAACACATGTTGCAAGCCCAAGGCGCTCGCCCCGTGCTTCTGGCCGGTCACATACCAAGCCGCCCGGAACCACAGGCGCAGAGGTTTGCGGGTGTCCTGGAAAATGGTTCCTGCCGTGGCGGAAACTGGATAAAGGCACCCAGCACACATCTGCCGCCCGCGTCCATCTCTCCACGCCTTGGTCTGCTGGCAGCGCGGACACACAAAGCCCGTTGGCCACCGGAGTTGTTCGAGATACTCCCGACACGCCTGATCGGTCGCGAACCGCTGGTCAAAGTCCAGTTGGTCCTGTGGATAATCTTCGGTCACAGCCAAAAACACTACAGGCTGGGGGTACTGTCGTCAATTGGATAGCCCTATATAAGAAAAAGGGTCTCGGCCAGTTGGACGACCTTTACCTTCTCAACATCGGCGATATTGACCACCTTGGCCAACCGACCTCGCATAAAACGTTTCTTGATCTAGTGGGTAAAATCGTGCCTGCAGGATGGTACGATCTGGAATGTCTGGGATACTGCGTGTCTTTTGACGCCCAAATGAGAGGTGTTTTCGATTTGTCCGCGAAACGGGTTTTCCCGGGAACCGACGCATCGAACCGTGTTGAATTGAACAAGCAGTTGCCCGATCCCTCTGCACGTGTGTCGTTGAAGTCCATCGTGCATCATCAAGCCATGTCGCTGAGTCCTGAGTTTCTAAGCAAATTGCCCATTAAAGCAGCTGCGTCGCAAACAGCCGCCAACCAAGCCGCCATCGCCTGTGCCCTGGAGCGATACCGCCTGGCCAACGGACAATTCCCAGAAACTCTGGACGCTCTGACACCAACATTTATGTCCCAAGTGCCGAACGACGTGATCACGGGGATGCCCTATAAATATCACCGCACAAAGGACGGCCAGTTCGTTCTCTATTCGGTGGGCTGGAACGAAACGGACGACAACGGTGTTAACGGCAAGAAAATGTTCGACGAAAAAGAAGGAGACTGGGTGTGGGATTACCCTGTTCAGTAGCCTTGGTGTTTGCGAGACACAGGCGTATCTCCATTTTGCGCTGACATTTCCTCCTCATGGCCGCCGCGCGGGGGACAAAACGGCCACTGATCCCCCTTGGAGTTCTGCACTTTTTCTCTGCGCACCCAGACAGGCTCTTGCTTCAGGGCACATAATATTCTTGCTTCAGCGCCCGGCAGATTCATTTCCATTGATTCGGAAAGGAAGTTGTATGTTAGAAAATTATTATTTAAAACCCCAAACGATTGACCGCATTCGAGCCAATTGGCTCGCCGAACCAATTGAGCGCTATGTGACCTGGTTGCATGACCGGGGCTACGCCGCTCGTAATGTATTCAGCCGCGTCCCGTTGCTCCTGCATTTTGGAGCTTATGCACAGTCCAAAGGAACCAAGGCTTGGTCGGATCTTCCTCCACACGTTCAGGGCTTCGTTGGCCAGTGGGTTCGTGATCGTGGTGGGAACTGCCGAACGGAGCGGGCGCGAAACAGCGTGGCCAGCTCGGTGCGCAACCCAATCGAACAGATGCTGCGCTTGGTTCTACCGGACTTTGCAGGAACAGGGCGAGGCCGTCCATTTCCATTCACGGGTCAAGTGCCGGGATTCCTTGCTCATCTTCGCGATGAACGTGGGCTGCGCCCAGGTACACTGCTGATCTATCGACATTCCCTCCGTCATCTGGAAGCCTACCTCAAAGAGATTAAGGCCAACTCGCTGAGAGAACTTTCGCCGACCATTCTCAGCGGCTTCGTCACTGCACGCAGTGAGGATTGTGGAAAGTCAGCGATAGGCGGTCTTTGTGGCGTTCTGCGAGTGTTCCTGCGCTATTTATTCCGCGAGAACTTGGTTCCGCAGGACCTCAGCCAAAGCATTGAAGGCCCGAGGCATTACCGCTTGTCCAGCATTCCACGTTCCATCCCTTGGGCGGAGGTGGAGCGCATGCTGGCGGCCGTGGATCGACGCAGCGCCGTCGGCAAGCGCGATTATGCCATCCTGTTGCTTTTAGTGACCTACGGTCTCAGGAGTCGAGAAGTGGCGGCACTCACCTTGGATGATCTTGATTGGGAACGTGAACGATTACGGGTTCCTGAACGCAAGGCGGGACATTCCACAGCCTATCCTTTGTCTCCCATTGTCGGGGAGGCCATTGTGGATTATCTAAAGCACGGTCGCCCGCAAAGGGCGGACCGGTGTATTTTTTATCGCGTTCTGGCGCCTTGGGATCCAATGACAGCCGATGGGGTTTCAGGCAGGGCCAGTTATTATTTGCATAAAGCAGGCATCACTGTGCCGCGCCCCGGTTCTCATACCCTGAGACACACCTGCGTGCAGCGTTTGATTGACGCCCACTTTCCACTGAAAACTATTGGGGATTACGTGGGACATGGATCGCCGGAATCAACTGCCGTTTACGCGAAAGTCTCAGTAGAGAGCCTGCGCGAGGTTGCCCTCGGCGACGGAGAGGAGGTTGTATGATTCAGGATACAAGCAAGTTCCAAAGCATTTTGGCCACCGAGATCACCGACTTTCTTCGGCACCAACGATCTTTAGGCAAACGGTTCATTAACGAGGATCGCGGATTGCATCTATTTGACCAATACCTGGTTGGCGAGAAGATTGGCGCAATCACGGAGATCACGCCGCCGCTGGTGGACGCGTTCTTGGCTTCACGTCCTCGGAACCGGCCCAAAAGTTATAACCATCTTCTGAGCGTGGTCCGGCGTCTGTTCAAGTGGCTGGTCCGTCAGGAGCGCTGGCCGCAATCACCGGTTCAGAGTCGGCCGCGACACGCCACGGCTGCCCAGGTGACGTTTCTTTTCAATCGCGCCCAAGCCCAGCAGTTGCTGAAGCTGGCCGCCGAACTGCCGGACAACAACAATGGGCGGAACCGCGGCACGACCTATTTCATGATCTTCGCCCTGATGTATGGCCTGGGGTTGCGAGTGGGAGAGGCGGCCCGGCTTTGCCGCAAGGATGTTGACTTGGAGCGCAATGTCTTAATCATTCGTGAAACTAAATTCCTCAAAAGCCGCCTGGTGCCCTTTGGGCCAAAAATCGGGGCGCGACTGCGAGAGTTTTTACAACAGCAGGTTGAGCGCGACGGCCAGTTGGATCCGGCCCTGCCTCTCTTCTCGTTTGGCCCAGTCAGATCGAAGGCTGTTAGTCCGGGCACGATAACCCAAACCTTCCACGCCTTGTGGCCACGGCTAGGACTCAAACTCCCGACTGGGTCAGCGCCACCGCGCTTGCATTGCCTGCGCCATTCGTTCGCCGTTGGCACTTTGCTGCGGTGGTATCGTTCCGGCATCAATCCGCAGCAGCGCCTGTGGGATCTTTCCACTTTTATGGGGCACGTTCATCCCGCCTCAACCGCCGTCTATCTCACAATAACGGCCGAGTTGCTGGAAGAAGCCAATCAGCGCTTCAGTCGTTTTGCAGCCCCGTTGCTGAAGGAGGTGACACCATGAACACCGAATTAGGTCCGCTCCTCTTCAGCTTTTTCGAGGATTATCTCAAATGCCAAAAAGGACTTCGGTCCAGTTCGATGAAGAGCTATCGCGACAGCGTGAGGCTTTTTCTTCTGTTTTTGGCGGATCAGACCGGCCGGAAGATTAGTCGGCTCTCATTGGCCGATCTGACCAGTGCTCAGGTGCTGGCCTTCCTTCAAACCCTTGAAACCGAACGCAAGAACCATGTGCGAACCCGTAACCAGCGATTAGCGGCGATCAAGGGGTTTTTCGATTATCTGGCTCAACGAGTTCCAGAGATGCTCAAAGAAGCTCAAAAGGTGGCAATCGTCCCGGTCAAGAGAACACCGCCGCCGGAAACCTTCTACTTGGAGCGGGACGAAATCCAGTCGCTGTTTGCCTCGCTGCCATCGGAAGGCTCATCGGCCTTACGCGACCGAGCTCTGTTCTTGTTCCTTTACAACACGGGGGCCAGGGTTCAAGAAGTGGCCGATCTGCGTTTCAAGAACTTGGAACTGGAAAACCCACCGAGGGTTCACCTGCACGGCAAGGGTGACAAGTGGCGTGTGTGCCCACTATGGAAGGAGACCGTGGACCTGCTCAAACAGATCGCCGCTGAACAAAAAGGCATCGATCCTGAACGTCCGGTCTTCACTTTGCGTCATGGGCGCGCGCTGACGCGGTTCGGAATCTACAAGGTCGTCCGGCGTCACACGCGCCATCTCGCCAAGCTGCAACCCAACCAATCCCGACGGCGGGTCTCGCCCCATATCTTCAGGCACTATGCCGATCGCCGGACTATGCCGACCGGAAATAGACTTCACTCTATATTCCGCCCGTTTTGACCTTTTCTCCGCGGCATAGTCCTGAGGGCCCTTGTTCGGGCGGCTCGTCGAAAACGGGCACACTTGCGGCTCGTCGTGATCGGTCGGGCTGGCGCAAGTTGGCGCGCTCGGCGGGGAAGCTTCCAATCCAAAACGTTGATGGTTCACCTGCCTCCAGTTCGTTTCAAGCCTTTTTATGCTCAAACGTCGCTGTCAAATATTGGGCGCGTGGCCCCTCTCGGGCCTGGCGCCACTGCCTGCCCCAGTGCGCAGGCAATCCCCCGCGGCTCGGAAGTCTTCAGATGAATAGATTCTTCAAAGACATCAGGACGATGGAGCGCATGAAGGAGGGGCCCCTGGGCGGCTACATCGCTCTCCTCGCCGAGCAGTTGCATGCACAAGGTTTTGCCAGACAGTCAAGCCGTCGTAAGTTGCAAGTCGTGGCTGGCTTTAGTCGATGGCTGAAACAGAAACACATTGCGGTCAATCAGGTGATCTCCCGGCATGCGAGCGATTATTTGCGGTTCCGCAAACGAGTTGGTTACCGATTTCAGAAAGGGGATCCAGCAGCTATAGCCCATGTGTTAACGCTGCTTCGCGAGCGAAAGATAACCAGAGAACGCGTCCTCCAGCCGAGGCCCACGCCGAGCGAGCGATTGCTGAAGGAGTACGATAATTATCTGCAAAAGGAACGGTGCCTTTCTCTGGCCACACGGATCAGTTACGGCCCTTTCGTTCACCAATTCTTAATGGGCCGGTTCGGTCGTGGCCGAGTTGACCTCTCTGTTCTTCGTGCCACTGACGTCATTAAATTTGTCCGCCGCGCCGCAGGCCAACTCAAGGGCAAGCGAGTGCTGTTGATGACGACGGCACTTCGCTCCTTCCTGCGATTTGCCCGTTATCGCGGAGAGATCACGCTGGATTTAGCCACTTGTGTGCCAGCGGTCGCGAGTTGGTCTTTGTCAACTTTGCCCAAGTCACTGCCGCCCGCTCAAGTCGAGCAGGTGTTGGCTCATGCCTGCGAACGTTCAACAGCCGTCGGACGTCGTGATTACGCCATCCTGTTGCTGCTGGCTCGGCTCGGCTTGCGCGGCGGGGAAGTCTGCAACCTCGTTTTGGAGGACATTGACTGGGACAGCAGCCGCATCGCCATCCGTGGCAAGGGGGATCGAGTGGCACGCTTACCCATGCCTGCTGACGTGGGGAAGGCCATCGCCGCCTATTTACAGAACGGCAGACCTCGAGTATCAGGCGACAGGCGATTGTTCCTCCGAGTTCGAGCACCCCTGACCGGCTTCAAAGCCCAAGGATCCGTTGGATCGGTGGTCAAGCATGCGCTGCAACGAGCCAAAATTGATTCGCCACGAAAGGGGTCGCACCAGTTTCGCCACACGCTGGCCACGACGATGCTCCAAAAGGGCAGTTCACTGAGCGAGATCGGGGAAGTGCTGCGACACCGCAGCCCGGACACGACGGCGATTTATGCCAAGGTGGACCTTCTTTCCTTGCGATCTCTGGCGCTGCCCTGGCCGGGAGGCGCGCCATGAAAGGTCTTCAAAAGGCGGTTATTGACTACGTCAGCATGCGTCGGACTTTGGGGTACAAACTGAAGGATGCGGCTCGTTTACTTTCTGATTTTGTCGCGTTCTGCAAAGAACAAGGCGCTGAGCACATCACGATCCCTTTGGCTCTGCAATGGGCGCAGCGCACACCGGCAAGACCGGCAGAATGGGCTCGACGGTTAACCTGTGTTCGCTGTTTTGCCCGGTACTGGAGCGCGACTGATCCACAAACGCAAATCCCACCCTGGAGTTTGCTTCCCCATCGCCCCTCCCGCGCCCGTCCGTACCTATACACGGATAAGGAAATCCGCCAATTGCTTGAGGCCGCTCAGCGGATAGGCGGCCTGCCAGGCCTGACTTACTACTGCCTGTTGGGGCTGCTGTCCGTAACCGGCCTGCGCATGGGTGAGGTGCTGAACCTGAGAACGAAGGACGTGGACCTGGCTCAGGGCGTCCTGGTCATTGTCGGCGCCAAGTTCGGCAAGACCCGCTTGGTGCCGATCCACGCCTCAACGCAAAAAGCGCTTTCCAAATATGTGCGTGATCGAGATCGAGCATTTGGTAAAAACGTCTCTTACTTTTTCGTGTCCCGACGAGGTAATCGCCTGGATGGCGGTCAGGTCCGGCGAACTTTCTACCGACTTTCCCGGGAAGTCGGGCTGCGAGGCCCCACCGCCAGTCATGGGCCGCGGTTGCACGATTTTCGGCACCTGTTCGCCGCCAGAGCCTTACTCAGTTGGTATCGTTCAGGACAAGACGTCGAGCGGCGTCTGCCTGTATTGTCCACTTATCTTGGTCACGGACATGTTAGCGATACCTACTGGTATCTGACGATCTGCCCTGAACTGATGGGGTTGGTGGTGAACCGTTTGGAAAAGCATTGGGAGGCGTCACCATGAAACCAACGAGTTTTGCCACACTCCTGGAACGGTTCTTCATCGAACGCCTGATGCGTCAGCGACAGGTGAGTCCCCACACCGTCAGTTCTTATCGCGACACCTTTCGCCTGCTGCTTCACTTTGCAAACCGGCGTCTGCACAAACAACCCTCAGATCTTGAACTTGAAGATATTGACGCTCCCTTGATCACGGCTTTCCTGGATGACTTGGAGGCCAATCGCAAGATCACGGCCCGCAGCCGCAACCTCCGTTTGACCGCGATCCGCTCGTTCTTCCACTATGCCGCTTACGAGGAACCGGCTCGCGCTTCGCAGATCCAGCGAGTGTTGGCCATCCCCAGCAAACGCTGTTCGAAGGGTTTGGTCAACTTCCTCGACCGTGCCGAAACCGAGGCGCTTCTAGCGGCGCCAGATCAACGGAGCTGGTATGGCCGCCGGGATCATGCGTTGCTCCTGGTGGCAGTTCAAACGGGGTTGCGACTCTCGGAGTTAACCGGTCTACGGCGCGAGGATATGCATCTGGGGACCGGCGCTCATGTCCGCTGTGTGGGAAAGGGACGCCGGGAGCGCTGCACGCCTTTGACCAAACAAGCCGTGGCGGCGATGAAAGCTTGGCTGCCGGAACTGGCGAAGATTACCGACTGGCTCTTTCCCAATGCCCAGGGCGGCCGGCTCAGCGCGGACGCCGTCCAGCGCCTTCTCGCGAAATACGAGCGGATTGCTTGTCAAGTCTGCCCGTCACTAAAGAAGAAAAGAGTCACGCCCCATGTACTGCGTCACACGCTTGCAATGATGCTCTTGCAGGCGGGGATCGATCGCTCAGTGATCGCATTGTGGCTGGGGCACGAGTCCGTCGAGACCACCCAGATCTATCTTGATGCTGATTTGGCGCTAAAGGAGAAAATCTTGGCCAAGACCACCCAAGGCGGTCAACGACCTCGGCTCTTTAAGCCAGGAGACCGATTGTTGACATTCCTCAAAGGCCTGTGATCCGTGCAGAACTATGCCGCGTCCGATGTCCATCCTAAACCTAATGCCTTTCGGAAATTCATGGTGGGAGGATTGTGAGAGTGATGGGTTCTTGCGATGATATGTTTTTGAGCAGGCGTGGCCAACCGCTGATTGGTTGGCGGACTGCACGCGGGCAGGAGCGGGAGCGGCGTTTGGAACTGAGGCAGCGGCGGGCCTGCGCGTAGAACCGTTCCGTCAACTCTCGCTTTTGCCAATCCTCCAACAGGTCATCTCCCAGGGAAAACACCAGCCAGAGCGGACGCATCAATTCCAGCAATTTGATGAAGCTCACCCGCAAGACCGGCACCTTTCCGGCAGCGGCGCGATCCCGCTCCTGTGCCAGCAGCGCCGCCGCCAGGATCAGAGCGGCAATTTCCTGTGCGGCGGTTTCCATCGTGTGGCTCTGGAGGACCTCGCTTTTGCGCAGGGCGTGCTTCAATTCACGGTAGAACAACTCATGCTCCCACCGTTTGGCATAGAGTTCCGCCAACTCTTGGGCGGGTGCCTCCTTGGGGTCCAGCAGGGTCGTCCAGAGCCGCAGTTCAAAGCTGCGAAAGCCTTTGCGCGCGACGCGGACCCGGATTTCCCGCAGGGTCAGCCAGTGCAGAATCACCCGCGGCTGGCCCTTTTGGCGCACGGGCACCCGCACCAGGCGGCTGCCGTCCTTGAAGCGACGCACCAACTCCACTTGGATGTTCTGGCGGGCGCGAATCAAGAAATGACTGCCCACCCGTTGACAGGCTTGGTGAGCTTGCCAGGCGAAGGCCGCACAACCATACAAGCGGTCGGCCAGCAGCAGAGCCTTCTTGGGCAGGCGCGCCAACAAGCTCATCGCCAGCTCCCATTCCGACTGGCCTTTATGTCCAATGGCCGCGGCCACCGGGTTGTGCAGCCCCACTTCCAGCAGCACCCCGGTGGTGATCTTGGCAAAGGCCGCCCGACCGCGGCGCGTTTTGGCCTTGGTTTGAGTGGCTTTGACCTCCGGCGTGTTGGTCACACTGAATTGCGTGCCGTCGGTGGCCATCAGACGCCAACCGCGCCAGAAGGCTTCCGGGTGTCGCCGCCGCCGCACCAGAGGACGCAACGCCCACTGCATCAACTGGGTAAAGACCTGCCAGGGCAACCGGGTCCGCCGATCCGACCACGAACTGTCGGCCAGGGGGGCCTGATACAACTGGAAAAAGTGTTCGGCCAACGTGCCGGCGCTGCTCATGAAGTGAAAGATCAGGGCGGGCAGCAATTGAGTCAAAGGCACGCGCGCTTTGCGCCCGCGCGGGCTGCGGCGACAGCCCGCCAAGGACTGGAGCGCTTCCGGGGAGATCAACTCACCCAGCGCCGCCAAGAAACCGCTGGAGTTCTGCTCGCTCTGGGCAGCGCCGTGAGGGCTCTGGGTGGCAGGCGTTTTTTTTATTCATGGGATTTTGGTCGTGCCGGGTTCTTGGGGGAGGTGATGGCCGGGGCTTGGGGCACCCGGCGACGGGCCAGCAGGAGCCGGCGACGGTCCAAAACCGTCCACTCGACCGTCTCGCCTTTGGCGAAATCCAAGGCGTTGGCGACGGCCGCCGGGAAGTTCACATACCACTGTTGGGAGCGCCGGCGCTGAATCAGTTGGACTGTTGTCGGATATGGCATGTCGAGAATATATCTATGTTAAATCATAGATACAAGCGAATATTATTACGGATGCTGTTTGCAGTAGAAATGGCCTCTATCTGCCCCGAAGCGCCGTCAGGCTGTCAAAATCCAGGGGAATTTCCGAAAGGCATTAATCCTAAACCGACAAAGCCCTGTCAGAAGCCTCGCCCAACGACTTCGGGTCGGCATAGTCCGGTGATCGGCATAGTGTCGAAGCAAATGAGGGGTGACTCGTTTTTTGATGAGCGACGGACATTTCACTCGAGCCGCCACAACATGTTTCTTCACGAAGTCTTGAACAGCATCCGCGCTGAGCCTTCCGCCCGACAGACTCGGGAACAGGAACGCACTTTCCATTGGCCACGGTTCCTTCATCCAGGCCTTCAGCACTCGGCGTGCTACTTTTGTTAAAGGCGTGCCTCTCTCTTTGCGACCTTTTCCCACGCAGTGAATGTGGGCGCCGGGACCAAGCGTGACATCCTCACGGCGGGCACCGGTGATCTCCGATAGGCGCAGGCCAGTTTGCATCGCGACCAGCAAGAACGCGTAGTCACGCCGGCCGATCCAGGTTGTGGAGTCTACCGCCGCAAGCAACGCTTCGATTTCCGGTCGAGTCAGGAACCCTATCAATGGGCGCTGGCAGCGTTTGTTCGGGATGGCTAGTACCCGTTGGATGACGCCGCCGTGCTCGGGCGCCTCAAGCGCCGCAAATCGAAAGAACGAACGAATAGCTGTCAGGCGCAAATTGCGAGTTCGCGACGTGTTGGTGCGAGTGGCTTCCAAGTGATCCAAAAAATCACTTACCAATGAGGGACTGATTTCCTTGAGTGAGAGTTGCGATGGCGGACGGTTGATCCGCTTCTGGGCAAAGGCCAAAAGCAGTCGGAATGTGTCCCGATACGAGGCAATCGTATGCGGACTGGCGCGACGCTGGGAGATCAATCGCTTGCAAAAGAAAGCTTCGATCAAAGTACCGAGATCAGCCTTATGCATGGTTACCTCCTTTCCATCTCCTCTCCAGCCGTTTTCCCGCAGCTTCCATTAGCTCCGGCGTGCAAGTCAGATACCAGTACGTCCCGGTGATGAAGACGTGCCCCAGGTGCGTCGAGAGCACCGGCAGTAACAGATCGACATTTTTCCCACGCCGATACCACCGCAAGAGCGTCGATACTGCAAATCGGTGTCTCAGATCGTGGATCCGCGGCCCGCGGCTGGCGCCAGCCTGGCGCATCCCGATTTGGCGAGTCAGCATTCTGAAATCCTCCCCGACATCATTGCTCGTTAAGGCCCCTCCATGGGTCGAAACAAAGATTCGATTTACTGGTTGTCTCCACGGTCGTTCCGCGAAGAACTGATTCCGACGTTTAATGTGGGCACGTAACTCACGGAGTGCTGATTTGTGTAATGGAACCAAGCGAGACTTCTGGAACTTCGCCCGGCCGATGGTAAGAACACCCTGCGCCCAATCGATGTCCTCCGGCTTGAGATTCAGCGCCTCGGTCAATCGCATCCCCGTCACACTCAACAAACCGAACAGACAATAGAGCGTGTGCGGCTTTAACGCGTACCGGGGAGTCGATGGATGCTGGCGAGCCGCGTCCAGGATGCGAATGATTTCGTCGTCGGAGTAGATGTATGGTTGTGGACGGTGCCCCTGACGGATCAAACCGGTGGGAGGAACCTCCGTCTTTGGTTCGATGCCGCTCAGGTATTGAGCAAACCCACGGATCGCGGACAGATATCCGGCCTGCGTCGAAGTCGAGCGATGATCGGAGCGCACAGCAAATTCAAGCGCGAGCTTGGTCGTAATCTGACGCGTCCGCTTTGTCTTCAAAAACGCGATGAAGATGCGGAGACGCGATTCGACTCGCCCAAGTTCGAACCCCAGTCCCCGGCGCAATTCGAGGTAATCCCTCAAATGTCTATTAAGGAAGTTCATCGGGCACCTCCCGGCCAGGGCAAAGCCAGTTCACGGAGAGCACCCAGATCAACCTTGGCATAGATCGCGGTGCTATCGGGATCCCGATGCCGAAGCACGCTGCCGATCTCAACCAAAGAGGCACCACGGCGCAGCATTTCAGTAGCGAGCGAGTGCCGGAAGACATGCGCCCCAGTTCGGACCGATTTTACTCCGGCTCTCTCGATGGCCTTTCTCACCAAAACGGAAACGGGCCCCGAGGCCACAAACGGCGTGTACGGCGCGTATCCTCGCACGAAGACATTTCGGCATGGGCTTGGCGGTCGTACCATCAAGTACCGCGCCAGGGCTCGACCAACATCAGATGGCAGAGGGAACCTTGCCCAGCCATCCCCCTTCTTGGAACGGACAGCGAGTTCCGCATTCGCCCAGTTGATATCGTCGAGCTGCAAGGCGACGATTTCCCCCGCACGCAACCCGAGTCGTGCCAGAAGAAGTAATATCGCATAGTCACGCTTTCCCCTTACCGTTGATCGCTCGCAGGCAGTCAGCACGCGCTGGACCGCTCCGGTTGGAAGATGCTTGGGGGGACCAGACATTTCCCAGCTCGGTACAGCGGGGACCAGTGCTGCAAGGTCTGACCGTATTAATCCACGAAACTGGGCGAACCGAAAGAACGACCGCAAGCCAGTCACCATCTGTGCCGCCAATCCGCGTCCATGTCGCGGTGCGTGGCGTCGGACAAACGTCGCGATGTCGGAGACTCCAAGGGTACGGAGGTTGATTCGTGCGCTGCCGAAACGCTCGGCGAGGAACCGGTCGATATGCCGCGAGTAATTGTAGATCGTTGCACGATCCAACCCTCGTTTTTTCTGCAAAAAGACACGGTATTCGTTCGCCAGACGCTGTACTGGGGTGCTCGCGATCAGTTCCCTCTGAGGCGAGACCACGCCCACATCGCGCAGAAGCTTGAACAGCAACCGTATTGCCGATCGGGAGCCAGGATAAATCGCCGGATGCCTTGCGCGTAAACGCTTCAGGAACCCATCGGCATCCTTTTCATTTACTCGCCATAGGTGCCGCTTTCTCCGCAGCAGCCAAAGGTCGAACTTTGCGAACAACCGCAGATAATGCAAGACCATTCCGGGCGTGTAGCCCTGGTCTTCCAATTTCGCTCGATACGATGCGATGTGTGTACTGAGGGGGCCGCCGCATACGCGCACCCCGTTCTTTATGGGTGAAGTCAATGATAGAGTCATTCACCAGACATAGCGCGAACTCACCGCCGCAGGAATGCCCTTCCACCGTGGCCGGACTATGCCGGGCGGAAAGCCTGTCGTTCAGAGGGAAACCTCACGCCACCCGGCATAGTCCGGCACCCGGCATAGTTCCAACGCCAGGCGGCCCAAGGAAAAGCACGTCCTTGGCTTGGCGGATGAAGTTGCCGGTGGCCAAATCAAAAATCTCCTTGCGGTGGACGGCTGGATTAAAACTCCAATCGAAGTCTTCCAGCGTTTTCAGGCCACGGAAGTCAGCGGCCTTGGTGCGGCGTTCGATCAGCCGCTGTTGGCGGACGTTGATTTCGTCCTGGCAGATCAGTTCCAGGAACTCGGCATGGCCCAGCCGGTTGGCGACCGCTTCTTGCAGGCGCACGTCCAGGGTTTGCAGCAGACCGGAGAGGCGGAGTTGTTTCAGGGTGTTTTCAAGTTGGCTCATAGACAGTTTTGGGTTGAGGGTTAAAACAATCCGGCGTCAGTGCCTCATAAGCATCCAACGACCGGATCAAGGGATGGGTTTCCAGAAAATCCAATTGCGGCGATGGCCCGGCCCGTTCCAGCAACGTGCGCAGATCCCTTAAACGCCAGGTGCCGTGATGCAGGGCCTTCTCGGAAGCGGCTTCCAGCGCAGCCACGGGATGTTTGCCGGCCAGGGACAACAGCCCATGCAATACTCGGGTGCCGATGGGGCCGCGGTGTTGCACCATCGCTTCGGCCCAAGTCCCGGTCTGTTTGCCAATCAGCCGGGCCCGGTCCAACAGGTAATCCAGATTGCGCTGAATGACGTGCCGATAAGGCGAATGCTGGTGTAGCGGGTCGGTGGTAAATTTACCCGGTTCGGCCAGTGCGTGCAGGGCGATTTGTTCCCGGCGCTGATTGAAGACGCGGATCAATCGGGACTCCCAGCGCACCCACACCTGTCGTCCGACATACTCCGGGGGCACCGAGTAATAAGCCCGTTGGACCTCAACGTAGCCGTCCCGGTGGACACTGCGCGGCGCTTCTTCAAAAACCGGGAACAAGCTGGCTGGCAACGGCAACAGTTTGGACCGCTCCACCTCATTGAACACCTTGATGACCTGTTGCCGGGTGGTGCCGTGAATGCGCGTGTCGGCCACTGTCCGTTCCCAATCTGACAAGAACAGGTTTTGTTCAGCCAAACTTGCGAACTTGCGCCCCTTGAGTGCGTTGTTTTGGCCATACTTGACACCAGCTTCGACTTTTCCTTTGTGGCGGGGCATGGCCGGTCTTGTGGGCATTATCACCGTTCCGTAGTGCCGACAAAACTCTTCCACCTTCGGGTTGATGTCTGGATCATACCAATCCGCCCGCATGACCGCTGCCCGAAGATTATCGATGTTTTGTTCCCGACCGCAATATGTTCCCGCAGTTCTGCTTCGCCTTGAAAGCCCATAGAGATAAGCGATTTTTGGCTACATATTATTCAAAGAGATTTCAGCCATTTCATCAGTTCAGGTTCCTCCTGCCACACAGGCTTCCGCGGGCATCCCCGCGAAGAAGGGGAAGTTGGCGATTGGATCGCCTGCAAGGCCGCCTGTTTCATCCGCAAATTAATCTCGGCATAACGGTTGGTCGTTTCCAAACCAACATGTCCTAACCAGCCGCGGATGACATTCACCTCCACGCCGGCTTCGAGCAAATGGACCGCTGATGTGTGCCTGCTATGCCGCTAACGGCATAGCCGGCACACCGCGGCCATGGAATTACTACAGGCTGGCGTCGATCGATCCATGATTGCCCTATGGCTGGGGCATGAATCGATAGAAACCACCCAGATTTACCTCAACGCCAATTTGGCGTTGAAGGAGGAAATCCTGGCTAAGACCAATCCCGTCAATGGAAAACCAGGACGCTACCGTCCCACCGACCGTGTCCTGAGTTTCCTCAACAACCTGTAGATCACCACCGGACTATGCCGGGCGGAAAGCCTGTCGTTCAGAGGGAAACCTCACGCCACCCGGCATAGTCCGGCACCCGGCATAGTCCCTATCATGCCGGGAGCGGCATGATCGGAAAAACGCACTTAGGGACTGTAACGAAATAAGTGTTACAACTTAAGCTTTTGCTGTCGGGGTGAAATTGTGTAATTCCATTCTCCGTGAAACTCAGCGCGGGTTAGATTCACCTCCGCCAATTCCTCATCCGAGACTTT